>MDSZ01264704.1_pt1 | contig 23843 bp, 26 predicted proteins | sample 811201 | NCBI WGS metagenome assembly MDSZ01 (sample SAMN05326647, study PRJNA326480) | marine metagenome | isolation source: seawater | place: Indian Ocean: North | collected 2010
AATAGAAATCTATTAAAAATTAAAATACAAAATAAGCCTTTTACAGAAGATGAAATAAATTATTATGTGCAAGCACACATGAAAAAAACAAATATGAATGAACTAGATACAAAGTATTTTGTTTTTTCTCATAAAGTAAGCAATAAAGCTTACGCATTTGATAAAGGAAAGATTAATATTCTTATGAAAAACGGGACAATACAAGATATTAGCATGGTATCTGATCAGTTTAATATAGAATTGTTATCGAAATCAGTAAATAAATACTTTATCTGCTATCAAGATTGAATTATTAAATTTGCAAAATGAATTTAACTGTAAAAAAAATATCTAAAATAGTTGATGGGGAAATTGATTGTAAATCAAAAAAATCGGTTAACTGTGATACAAAAGCTATTCTAGGCTTCTCTGAAATTGAAAATGCAAAAGAAGGAGATCTTTGTTTTGTTGCAAATCCTAAATATCAGAAATATCTATACAAAACTAACGCCACTGCAGTTATTGTTAATGAAGATCTTATTCTACGTAGAAGTGTTAATACAATCTTAATTAGAGTTAAAAACCCCTACCTTGCTTTTACTAAGATTCTTAATAAAGTTACCAAAAATACTTCTAAAAAAACAGGAATTTCAGAAAACGCTATAATTGAACAAAACGCTGTAATTGATAAAGGGACTTATATAGGTCATTATTCTATAATATCTGAAAATGCGATTATTGAAAAAAACGTTCAAATCTTTCCGCAATGCTTTATAGGAAATAATGTTAAAATCAAAAAAGGTAGTATTATCTATCCTGGCGTTAAAATATATGATAATTGTATAGTGGGGGAAAATAATATATTGCATGCTGGATCGGTAATAGGTAGTGATGGATTTGGTTTCGCTCCAGATGAACTGCATGAATATTCTAAAATTAATCAGATTGGAAATGTAATACTCGAAAAAAATGTTGAGATTGGCGCAAATACTACTATTGATAGAGCAACACTTGGTTCAACTGTTATTAAAAAAGGTGTAAAATTAGATAATCAGATACAAATTGGGCATAATGTAGAGATTGGTAATAACACAGTAATTGCTGGTCATGTTGCAATAGCTGGATCTACTAAAATTGGCAAGAATTGTATGATTGGCGGAAACTCAAGTATTGCAGGACATTTAACAATAGGTAACGGTGTGAGAGTTGCAGGTCATAGTGCAATAGGATCTAATATTTCTGATGATCAGACTGTTCAAGGTTCTTTCGCATTTAATTTAAAAGATTTTCAGAGATCTTATATAATTTTCAAAAGACTTCCTGAAATGTATAAAAAGCTTGAAAGGGTATATAAAAATTTCAATTGATGCGACAAAGGACTATTAAAGATCAAATTTTCATTTCTGGTAAAGGAATCCATACAGGATTAAATACTAATCTAACTCTAAAACCTGAAAAAGAAGGATATGGAATCAAATTCAAAAGAACTGATTTAAATCCACCAGTAATAATTGAAGCTTCATTGAGTAATGTGTTTGACACGCAAAGAAGTACAAGTCTAAAAAAAAATGGAGCTGTTGTGCATACCGTAGAACATATATTGGCTGCGATAACTGCTTTAAAGATTGACAATATACTTATTGAGTTAGATAATTGTGAAATACCAATATTAGATGGTAGTTCTGAAAAATTCTTAAGACTTATTCGAAACGTAGGGGTTAGAAAACAAGAAATAAAGAAAGAAATCATTGATATTGATGAGTCAATAGAATTTTCTGGTGAGAATGGAGAGAAATATCTTATAGAACCATCTAATAATTTTTCTATAAATGTTATTATTGATTATCAATCAAAAATTTTACAGAAACAAAAAGCAACATTAGAAAATATTGATGATTTTGATAAAGAAATTGCAAAATGCAGAACATTCTGTTTTGTTCATGAGCTAAAAATGCTTCATAAAAAAGGTCTTGTTAAGGGAGGTTCTTTAGATAATGCGATTGTAATTTTGGATAAAGAAATTGAAAAAGATGAGTTAAATGATATTTGTAGTTTACTTAAAAAAGAACCTATTCATTTAAAAGAATTAGGTGTAGTGAATGGAACGAAACTCTATTATGAAATGAGCCTGCAAGACATAAATTGCTTGATGCAATAGGTGATTTTGCTCTTTTAGGAAAAAATATTAAAGGAAAAATTAGTATAACTAAACCTGGACACACATATAATATTAAATTTGCAAAAAAAATACAAAGAATTATGCTTCAAAAATCAAAGAATAAAGCTCCTAATATTGATTTAGATAAGGAGCCAATGTATAATAAAGAAAAAATTAAACAGATTCTTCCGCATAGGGATCCATTTCTTTTTATTGATGAAATAAGGGATTTAGGTGAGGATTTTATAGTGGGAGTTAAATATGTTCATAGTAGTGAAGATTATTTCAAGGGGCATTTTCCTGGTCACCCTGTTATGCCTGGCGTTCTTCAGTTAGAAACTATGGCTCAAGTTGGAGGTATATTAATCTTGGAAACCGTACCTGATCCTGAAAATTATCTGACTTATTTTATGAAGATTGATAATGCTAAATTCAAACAAAAGGTAACTCCTGGAGATACCATTATTTATCATTTGCATCTAATATCACCTATAAGAAGAGGATTATGTCATATGCATGGTAAAGGGTTTGTTAATGATAAAGTAGTTGTTGAAGCAGACTTATTGGCTCAGATTGCAAAAAAATAGATATGATTCAGCCACTTGCATACGTACATCCAAATGCAAAAATTGCTAACAATGTCGTTATCGATCCATTTGTTACAATAGAAAAAGATGTTGAAATTGGAAGTGGTACATGGATAGGGTCAAATGCAACTATTATGAAAGGAGCTAGAATTGGTCAAAATTGTAAAATTTTTCCAAATGCAGTAATTTCAGCAATACCACAAGATTTAAAATTTAAAGGAGAAGATTCATTAGTTATTATTGGAAATAATACAACTATCAGGGAATGCGCTACTATTAACAGAGGAACAGCAGCAAATGGAAAAACAATTATTGGTGAAGATGTGTTGATTATGGCGTATGCCCATGTTGCGCATGATTGTCATATTGGAAATAGATGCGTCATTGTTAATGGAGTGGCGCTAGGTGGTCATGTTAAAATAGATGAATGGACAATTGTCGGGGGATTATCAGCAATACACCAGTTTGTTTCTATTGGTAAACATGTAATGATATCAGGAGGTTCACTAGTTAGAAAAGATATACCCCCATATGTTAAAGCTGCTAGAGAGCCTTTGGCATTTGTTGGGATAAATTCAGTTGGTATGAGAAGAAGAGGCTTTACAAACGAAAAAATACACGAAATACAAGAAATCTATAGAATTCTTTTTCAACAAAATAATAATACAACGCAAGCCCTTTTAAAGATTGAGGCAGAAATGTCAGTTTCGGATGAAAGAGATGAGATTATTTCTTTTATTCAGAACTCGGTTAGAGGAATCATGAAAGGGTATAAAATAAGTTAAACTATGGCAACAACAGCAGATTTTAGAAACGGACTATGTATTCAATTTAATGATGAGCCTTGGAAGATAGAATCTTTTCAGCACGTTAAACCAGGTAAAGGGCCTGCATTTGTAAGAACAAAAATTAGAAATCTTAATACTGGAAGATTACTTGAGAATACATTTACTGCAGGTGTTAAAATTGATATTATTAGAATTGAAAATAGAAAATATCAATTCCTTTATGCAGAAGGAGAAGATTTGCATCTTATGAATACTGATGATTATGAGCAAATTATGTTGTCAAAGAAATTTATTGATAATGTTCAATTTTTAAAAGAAGGTAATAATATAGAAGTATTATTTCATGCGGATAAAAATATGCCTTTATCAGCCTCACTACCATCACATATTGTTCTTAAAATTGAACATACTGAACCAGGAGTTAAAGGAAATACAGCAACCAATACATTTAAACCAGCAACGACAGAAACTGGAGCTAGTATACAGGTTCCATTATTTATTAATGAAGGTGATTCTATAAAAATCGATACAGAAAAAGGTGCTTATATAGAGAGGGTTAAAGTGTAACTTGAAAAAATAAAAATGAAGACATATAATTTTAGTGCCGGTCCATGTATTTTACCAAAGGAAGTTCTTATGAAAGCCTCTGCGGCTGTTCTTGATTTTGAATATAACTTATCTTTAATTGAGATCTCGCATAGAAGCTATGCTTTTGTTGATGTTATGGATAAGGCAGTAAATCTAGTAAAAGAACTACTAGAGGTTCCAGAAGGCTATTCGGTTCTTTTTTTACAAGGAGGAGCTTCATTACAATTTACTATGGTTGCGATGAACTTGATGAAAAACAAGCAAAGTGCTGCATATCTTAACACAGGAACATGGTCAAGCAAGGCTATTAAAGAAGCTGAGAGATTTGGAAAAGTTTATATAGTAGGGGATTCATCTGATAAAAACTTTAATTATATTCCAAAAAGATATGAACTTCCTTCTAATGATGCTGGGTGGCCTGTTGTAGATTATATTCATTGCACATCAAATAATACCATTTATGGAACGCAAATGAGAAAATTTCCAGAAAGGCAAAATGATATTAAAATAGTTTGTGATATGAGTTCAGATATTTTTAGCAGAAGGATTGATGTGAGTGAATTTGATTTAATTTATGCTGGAGCTCAAAAAAATATGGGCCCTGCAGGAGCGACTCTAGTTATAGTAAAAGATAAAATCCTTAGTAATAATAGAAGTGATATACCAACAATGTTAAATTACCAGACTCATATAGAGAAAAAAAGTATGTTTAACACTCCTCCTGTTTTCTCAATTTATGTTTCTATGCTTACATTGCAATGGCTTAAAGATAATGGAGGTGTTGATGCAATTGAGAAAATAAATGAAAAAAAAGCTAAATTGTTATACGACGAAATAGATAGAAATGAATTGTTTTATGGAACTGCTGAAATAGAAGATCGATCAAATATGAATGTTTGTTTTTTATTAGAAGATACATTTAATAACCTTGAAGAAGATATCACTAACGAATTGGACAGTGATTTTGATAGTTTATGTGACGAAGCTGGTATTGTAGGTATAAAAGGACATAGATCTGTTGGAGGTTACAGAGCATCTATCTATAATGCTATGTCAATTGAAGGTATAGAAGTATTAATAAGCGTTATGCAGAAATTAGAAACAAAATACTTAGATAGAAAATATGATTAAAATTTTAGCAAATGACGGAATTTCTGAATCAGGAATTAAAATACTTACTGAACAAGGTTATTGTGTTGATACGGAAAAAATTGATCAAGAGAAATTAATATCAAAGATAAATTCAGAAAATTATCAAGTAGTTTTAGTTAGAAGCGCTACTTCTATTCGTAAAGAATTAATTGATTCCTGTCCAAATTTAAAAATAATTGGAAGAGGAGGTGTTGGAATGGATAATATAGATGTAGATTATGCTCGTGAAAAAGGCTTATATGTAATTAATACTCCTGCAGCATCATCAGAATCTGTTGCTGAGCTTGTTTTTGCTCATTTATTTGGAATGACTAGATTTCTATATGAAAGTAATAGGGCTATGCCATTAACTGGGGATTCTGAATTTAAAAAATTAAAGAAAAGCTATTCAAAAGGTAAGGAATTAAAAGGAAAAACACTTGGGATAATTGGTTTTGGTCGTATTGGACAAGAAGTTGCTAAAAGAGCAATTGGTCTAGGCATGAATATAGCTGCTCATGATAAATTTATTAAAGAATCAGAGGTCGTTATAGATTTTTTCAACGGAGAAAAAAAATCATTTATCATCAAAACAACCTCGCTTAAAAAAACACTAAATAAATCAGATTTCGTTACAATTCATGTACCTAAAGTAGAAGGTGGATCTTTAATTGGAGCTGAAGAAATTGGTATGATGAAGACAGGTGCTGGAATAATCAATACATCAAGAGGAGGGGCTGTTGATGAAACGGCTCTAATGTTTGCTCTTGATAAACAAAAACTAGCATATGCTGGCTTAGATGTTTTTGAAAACGAACCAAATCCTAGCATACACCTATTGATGCATAATTCAATTTCACTAACACCACATATTGGTGCTGCAACAACTGAAGCTCAAGAAAGAATTGGTATAGAATTAGCAAACCAAATATGTGAATATTTTAATAAATGATATGGCCGAAGTTCGTCCCTTTACAGCTATAAGGCCTAGTCGTGATAAAGCACATCTTTTAGCATCTCGTTCGTACTTAACTTACTCTGAAGAAACACTTAAGGAAAAACTCGAAAATAACCCATTCACATTCTTACATATTATCAATCCAGATTTTAATTCTAAAGGAAAAAAAAATGGAGATATAAAATTTAATCATATAAGAGATAAATATCTAGAATTTATTGAAAAAGGCTATCTAATACAAGATAAATCGGATTACTTTTATTTATATCAACAAACTAAAGGAAAAGATAATTTTGAAGGGATTATAGCGGCTTCTAGTGTAGAAGATTATTGCAATGGAACAATCAAAGTACATGAGCATACTTTAGAAAAAAGAGAAAAAATGTTCAAGGAATATCTAGATGCAACAGGCTTTAACTCTGATCCTGTTCTATTAGCTTACGAATCAAATAAAAAAATTAATGACATTATTGCTAAAAATAAGAAGGCTAGGCCTGAGTATGAATTTACAACAACAGATAAAGTACTTCATAAATTATGGATTATAGACAATGAATCAGTAAATAGCATAATTTCTGAGTTTAAAAAAATTAATAAAATATATATTGCTGACGGTCATCATAGAACATCGTCATCCGCACTACTTAGTAAGGAAAAAAAATTCAACAAGAATCATAATGGTAATTTTTTTATGAGCCTTCTTATCAGTGAAGAGCAGTTAAAAATTGATAGTTTTTACAGATTAGTAGAAGATTTGAATGGCCTTTCTGTAGATGATTTTTTAGAAGAAATTAGAAAAAAATTTAAGATAAATAACAAGCAGAACTGCGAATCATGTAAGGAAAATGAAATAGGAATGTATATTGATGGTAAATCATATATTCTAAAAGCAAGAAATGAGAGTTTTTCAAATGATTGTATTAGTAAACTTGATTGCTCTATTTTATCTAAAAATATACTCTCTTCTATTTTAGGTATTAAAAATGAGAGAATTGATAACAGATTATCTTTTGTAGCAGGAAAAATATCAATAAAAGAGATAAAAAGAAGTGTCGATAAAAAAAAATATGCAGTAGCATTTATTTTAAATCCGATAGCGATTGAAGATATTAAAGAAGTTGCTGATGAACAGAAGGTTATGCCTCCTAAAAGTACTTATATTGAGCCAAAATTACGATCAGGACTCACAATTTATCCAATTGAGTAATGAGTATTTCTGAAAACATCGGAAAGATTAAGAAGACTATTAAAACTGATACGATTCTCGTTGTAGTGTCAAAAAAACAATCAAATGAAAATATATTAGCTGCGTATCAATCTGGACAAAGAAATTTTGGTGAAAATCAAGTACAAGAACTAGTGAAAAAAGAGAAAGATCTACCTAAAGACATAAAGTGGCATATGATTGGTCATCTGCAAAGAAATAAGGTAAAGTATATTGCTTCATTTATTCATTTAATACATTCAATAGATAGTATAAATCTTCTAATAGAAGTCGATAAAAGAGCAAAACAAAATCATAGAATAATTGACTGTTTATTGCAAGTTCATATTGCTGAAGAGGAGAATAAATTTGGATTTGAAATTCATGAAGTTTCAAAAATACTTGAGAAATCATATATGTTGCCAAATGTAAATATTGTTGGTCTTATGGGAATGGCAACTTTTAGTCAAGATCAATTAAAAATACAGTCTGAATTTGCAAGGCTAAGTAGGCTATTTATTAAAATAAAGAATAATCAAATTAAAATACTATCAATGGGAATGAGTGGTGATTATAAATTAGCTATCAAACAAGGAAGTAACATGATAAGAGTTGGAAGTAGTATATTTGGAAAAAGAAATTAGACAATGAAAAAGATTATTAATACAACAGAAGCTCCTAAAGCTATAGGACCATATAGTCAGGCTGTTTTAATAAATAACATGTTATTCTGTTCAGGGCAAATAGCGATAGATGCTAAAAGTGGTCTACTATTAACAAATAATACTGAAGAAGAAACAATTCAAATAATGAAAAATATTACAAGTATTCTACATGAATCGAATATGGATTTAAGCGATATTGTTAAATGCACTATTTTTCTTAAAGACATGAACATTTATGAAGATTTTAACAAAGTTTACTCAACCTATTTTGATGAAAATCCACCTGCAAGAGAAGCTGTTCAAGTCTCTCGATTGCCAAAAGACGTAAATATTGAGATTTCTGTTATTGCAATAAAAGAATGAAGCTTTTTAAAAATATTATTAAAGGAGATAGATTATCATTAGCAAAAGGAATAACTTTGATAGAAAGCGATTTAGATCTAGATGTAAAAAAATCTGAAGAACTCATTGCTAAATGCCTTCCTTACAGTGGAAATAGTATAAGAATTTGTGTTACTGGAGCTCCTGGTGTAGGAAAAAGCACTTTTATAGAATCATTTGGAAATACATTAATCTTAGAAGGAAAAAAAGTAGCAGTTCTTGCGATTGATCCCTCAAGCGAAACAACAAAAGGAAGTATTTTAGGTGATAAAATAAGAATGAGTGAATTGGCATCAAATAAAGATGCGTTTATTAGGCCATCACCTTCATCTGGAGAATTAGGAGGAATAGCAAAAAAAACTCGCGAAAACATAATTCTTTGTGAAGCGGCAGGATTTGATATCATTCTCATTGAAACAGTTGGAGTGGGTCAATCTGAAACTATTGCAAAGAATCTTGTAGATTACTATTTATTGTTGTCTCTGACAGGTGCTGGAGATGAAATACAGTTTATAAAAAGAGGAATCATGGAATTGATCGATGGATTAGTAGTTACTAAAGCAGATGGTGATAATATAAAAAATGCTAAAAAAACAGAACAAGAATACAGATCCACTATAAATTCTATATTGAAAAGCGAAAATTTTAAACCCTTCATTGGCATATGTTCAGCTACTAAAAACCAAGGAATTAAAGAAATATGGGAGGAAATTAATGATTATATTGACATGCGGAGAAGAAGTGATGAATTTTTGAGAAATCGAGTAAACCAAAATATATTTTGGTTAAATCAAATTCTTAAAAATGAAATAGGTAATTTAAAATATCAAAAGTTAGTTAAAAATAATAAGTTAGTAGAATTCGAAAGAAAAATAACTACTCATAATTTTAATATATATAAATTGATTAATCAATTACACTAATCTCTAATGTCAATTACAAAAACAGATTCTTATAAAATACGACCATTGCGACATCTGGTTCTTCGAGCAGGAAAGCCTTACTCTACAACTTCTTATGATAAAGATTGTGAAAAAGAAACATTGCACCTAGCAAAAATAAATAACGATATTATTTTGTGTTGCGCTACATTTTACCCTGAGAGAACAAATAAAATTGCATCAAAAAAAGCATTTAGACTAAGAGGTATGGCTACTCATCCAGATTACAGAAGAAGGGGAATTGCAAAAGAGCTAATGAAGGAGGCTTTTAAAAAATTAAAAGCGAAGCAATGTGATTTAATATGGTGTAATGCTAGATTAAATGCACTAGAATTTTACAAGTCAATTGGGTTTAAAATTAAAGGTAAAATCTTTAATATAGAAGATATAGGTCCTCACTACTGGATGTTTAGGGCTCTCTAACACTAATAAAATAAGTGCATCTTCTCTTTTCTGTTCCATCCTGATTGAGAAGTGTAGTCAACAAAATAAATCAGGATATCTGCTTGAGATTCATATTCTGTAAAAAAAATCTTTTTATCTGCTTGACTAGAATAGTCAACAAAAAACCACTTACCGTTATTTTTTCCAGTTTGAGAAGCATAATCAACTTTATAAACATTTAAATCTGCTCTACTTTGATAATCTACAACAAACACCTTAACATCAGCCTGACTTTGGTACTCAACTGAAAAAACTTTCTGACAAAAAGCTTTACAAGGGATAAATAATATTATGACAAAGAAGATTTTTAATTTCATTTAATTTCTCATTATCTTCAAAAATAATAAAATTTTATACTAAAACTATAAGTCATTTCAATCATTTAATTTAAGTACATTTGCTAAGAAAAAAAGTATAATGCTATCAGATAGATTAAATCGTCTCTCGGAATCTGCCACCTTAGCGATGGCAAGAATGAGTAGAGAGCTAAAAGCCAAAGGGGTTGATGTTATTTCTTTAAGTTTAGGGGAGCCCGATTTTAACACTCCGAGTTTTATAAAAGAAGCGGCTAAAAAAGCAATAGATGATAATTTTTCGCACTACACTCCTGTAGCTGGACTTGATGAACTTAGAGAGGCTATTGTAAAAAAATTTAAAAGAGATAATGGTTTGGAATTTAGTACTAATCAGATTGTTGTTTCAACGGGTGCAAAACAATCACTAGCAAATATCTGTTTAAGTATTTTAAATCCAGGTGACGAGGTGTTACTTCCATGTCCATATTGGGTAAGTTATGCAGAGATTATAAAATTATCGGAAGGTGTTCCTGTAGAGATAAGATCTACGATAAAAAATAATTTTAAAGTCTCTGTTAATGACTTAGAAAATGCGATTACACCAAAAACGAAATTGTTAATGTTTAGCTCTCCATGCAATCCAAGCGGAACAGTATATTCTGAGAGAGAACTAAGAGAGATTGCAAAAATGCTAGAACGATATCCAAACATATATATAGTTTCTGATGAAATTTATGAACATATAAATTTTACAGAACAACATTTTAGCATAGGGACAATAAATGAGATAAAAGACAGGACAATTACCGTAAATGGGGTCTCAAAGGGATTTGCAATGACAGGTTGGAGGGTTGGTTATATGGGAGCACCGATGTTAATTGCAAATGCATGTAATAAAATACAAGGTCAAATTACATCTGCTACTTGTGCTATAGCTCAAAAAGCGACGGAAAAAGCCTTAATTGAAGATCCTATAAGAAACATCCAAGACATGAAAGTTGCATTTGAAGAAAGAAGAGATATGGTTTTAAATGAGCTTAAATTGATTCCAGGAATTGTATGTAATAAACCTGAAGGAGCTTTTTATATTTTTCCAGATATATCTTACTATTTCGGTAAAAAAAATAATGAAACTACTATCAAAAATGCGAATGATCTTTGCATGTATCTACTAAACACTGCGCATGTTGCATTAGTTTCAGGTGCTGCATTTGGAAATCCTGAATGTGTTAGAATTTCATATGCGGCAACAAAAAAGAGTTTAAAAATCGCCTGTGATAGAATTAAAAATTCTCTTAAAAATTTAAAATGAATAAAGAAGAGTTAATTAATCTTTTTAATCGATTTAATAAAAAGAGAGTTCTGATTGTTGGAGATTCAATGATTGATGCTTATATGTGGGGTCATATAGAGAGAATGTCTCCTGAAGCTCCTGTTCCAGTCGTGCAAATTGACAAGCATGAAAATAGGCTTGGTGGAGCTGCTAATGTAGCAAGAAATATTCGTTCTCTTGGTGCAGATACAGTCTTATGTACAGTTGTAGGGGATGATGAAAAAAGCTTAATATTTGATGAACTTCTTAAAAATGAAGGAATTACAAATAAAGGAGTTTTTATATCAAAAAAAAGACGGACAACCTTAAAAACAAGAATTATTTCAGATGACAAACATCAGATTAGAGTTGATGAAGAAGACATATTTAATATAAAAGAAGAAAAAGAATTTATTAATCTAGTAAATAAATTAATGATTGATTGCATTGACGTTATTATACTTCAAGATTATAACAAAGGTGTGCTTACAAGAAATATTATAAAAACCATAGTTAAAAAAGCTAAAGAAAAAAACATTCCAGTAATTGTTGATCCAAAGGAAGAAAATTATGATGCATTTACTGGTTGTGATACTATGAAGCCAAATCTAAATGAATTAAAAAAAGGAATGAATCTACAGTTCAATGATGATCTAAAAGAAATACAGTCTGCTGCCATTAAACTTAAAAATAAACTTAATCTAAAATCAGTACTGCTAACTCTATCTGAAAGAGGTATATGTATTCAATATAAAGATAGCTTTAAGCATTATCCTGCTTTTGAAAATAACATTGTTGATGTTTCTGGAGCTGGAGATACGGTTATTTCTGTTGCTGCACTTTGTTTAGCTTGCAAGGTAAATTATTCAAATCTGGCAATTTTATCAAATTTGGCTGGCGGAATTGTCTGTAGAGATGTTGGGGTGGTGCCTATAAATAAGAATTTATTTCTTGAAAAATCTTTAGAGTTAAAAATAAATAATTGAGTAAAATAGTAAAACCATATGAAACTAAAGAATCTAAGAAATTTCAGATTCAAAGTATGTTTAATAAAATAGCACATAGGTATGATTTTTTAAACCACGTACTAACCTTTGGGCTAGATTTCTACTGGAGAAAAAAAGCTGTTTTAATTCTAAGAGAGCCAAAAAAAATACTAGATGTTGCAACAGGAACTGGAGATTTTGCTATTAGTTCATTTAAATATACTGAAGCATCAATAGTTGGTATTGATATTGCTGAAAATATGATTGAATTAGGAAGAAAAAAGGTTAATAAAAAAGGAATGGGTCACAGAATAAAATTAAAAATAGCTGATTCAGAAGCGCTTCCATTCTCTGATGAAGAATATGATGCGGTAACAATTGGATTTGGAGTTAGAAATTTCCAAGATTTAAATAAAGGATTAAAAGAAGTGTATAGGGTAATGAAAAAGGGTAGCATCATTAGTATTTTAGAGCCTACTAACCCAAAAATATTTCCTATAAAACAGCTTCATAATATTTATTTTAATTATGTCCTTCCATATTTAGGCGGATTTATATCAAAAGATAAAGATGCATATAGCTATTTATCAAAATCAGTTGGATCCTTTCCTTCAGATGAGAAATTTTGTAATGAACTTAAAAATGTTGGATTCAAAAATTGTAGATTTATTCCTCTGACATTTGGGACAGTAAATTTATATACTGCAATAAAATAGCAATAATACTCGTTATCGAAGCAATGATAAAAATTAGATATGTACTTATAATATTTTTTTGCTTCTTTTTTATTACTGTATCAGCTCAGAAATATAAAAAACCGCAAAACCTACCAAGATATGATTTGAAAAAACTACATTTCGGATTCACGCTTGGTGTAAACTCTTTAGATTTTAGAATAAAAAAAGACGATAGCTTTTTATCTAACGATAGCTTGTACGTATTGCAATCACAGAAACAGAATGGATTCAACTTAGGTATTGTATCAAATTTAAGATTAGATAAGTATTTTGATTTAAGATTTATTCCAGCTTTAGTTTTTGGAGAAAGGCATTTAAGCTATTCTTTTAACGATACCTTAACAAACACTATTATTAATCAAAAAAAGAAAATAGAATCAACCCTCTTAGATTTTCCAATCTACATTAAATATAAATCTGAAAGGTATAATAACTTTAGAACATATGTTCTTTCAGGCTTTAAATACAGTTTAGACATAGCTTCTCAAGATAATATAGACGATCAAGGTGATGAAATAGTAAAATTAAAGAAAAATGATATAATGCTAGAAATTGGTTTTGGCATAGATTTTTACCTTGAATACTTTAAGTTTTCTCCTCAAATTAAACTATCTTACGGACTAATAAACCTTCTATCAAAAGATGATGCTGTATATTCAAATTCAATTTCTCATCTCAAAACAAATGGATGGATGCTTTCATTTACTTTTGAATAACTCTATTTTATATTTATAAAGATCTTTTTCATCTAAAAAAAATTTACTATATTTGGATTAAATGATTGATAGTGAATGAGTTAATTTTAGAATTATTGGCAATAATAGTTTTAATTTATTGTTGCTTTCTAATGTCAATTAGATTACTTGGACTATGGAGAAAGCATTCATGTTCTATTTGTAGCAATTGTTGTCCAAAATGTAAAAGTCCTCTTAACAGAATACCGAAATGTAATTTAGATCGTATTTTAATAAGAATTACTTTGTTTATTTATGAATTTAATAGATATAAGTGTGCAAAGTGTCAATGGGAAGGGTTGAAAAGATAAATTATATCTATTCTGACTCCAGAAAATATCACGATATAGTTTTTTTAGAGATAAAATAAGTAATAAAAAATCAAATCGATTATTTATTAATGAATGTATTTAAAAAAATAGCTACAGAAGATGCGACGTTCAATGAATCTGTTTTATTTGAAACTCCATTTATACAAATTTTTTTTGTTATAAATGACTTTAAATTCTTTGATATACCTTTTGATTCATTTCCAAAAACAATAATCCCTTTTTTATCTAAATTTGCATCTGATAACGAAGATCCTTCAAGAAATGATCCATAAATATCAATAGAGTCATTTAATCGGCAAAAGAAATTGGCTAAATTTACATAATGAATCTTCACGCGAAAAATTGAACCCATGCTTGCTTGTACAACTTTTGGATTGTATGCATCAACACAATCTTCTGAGCAATAAATATCTCTAACTCCAAACCAGTCGCATGTTCTAATAATACTACCTAAATTTCCTGGATCTTTAACCCTATCCAGCGCCAAAGAAAGATTGTTGTAAACACTTTCTGAGTCATATGTAAGTTTAGGAATTTTAACAACAGCTAAAACTTTATTAGCATTTTTAAAAAAGCTTATTCTATCTAGATCTTTATCAGATACAAGTTCAATATTATGATTAGATTGTTTTAAAACATGGTTCCATTCTTTAATTGCTAAAATATTTAGTATTTCAAAGTTAGAATCTAATAATTCTGAAACGATTTTTTCACCCTCTACAATAAACATTCCATAATCTCTCCGATTTTTTTTTAATCCAAGGGATTTGATAAATTTAATATTATTTTTTGTTAACAAATTATATTATTTACTATTCCAATTATAAAGAAATAATTTTAAAATTTTACCTTGTTTTAAAAACAATCTTAATAGTTTTGTTAAAAAAAACAAATGAAATTTAAAAAAGGTGTACTGACGGGTAATGACGTTCAAATTGTTTTTGAAGATGCAAAAAGAAATAATTATGCTTTACCAGCGGTAAACGTAACAACTACAAGTACAGTTAATTCTGTTTTAGAAACAGCAGCTGAATTAAATTCACCTGTAATAATTCAATTCTCAAGCGGGGGTTGTCAATTTTTTGCTGGAAAAGGATTAAAAAATACTAATCATATTTCAGCAATTTCTGGAGGAATATCTGGAGCGCATCATGTGCATCAAATGGCGAAAGCGTATGGGGTCAGTGTAATTCTACATACTGATCATTGCGCTAGAAAGCTTTTACCTTGGATAGATGGACTCTTAGATGCTGGTGAAGATTTTTACAACAAAACAGGTAGTCCGTTATACTCATCACACATGATTGATTTATCTGACGAACCTATTAAAAATAATATCAATACTTGTAAAGATTATTTAAAAAGAATGGATAAGCTAGGAATGACTCTGGAAATAGAACTTGGTATTACGGGAGGAGAAGAAGATGGTGTTGATAATACTAATATTGATAGTAGTAAGCTTTATACACAGCCTGAAGAAGTTGCATATGCTTATGAAGAATTGATGCAAATAAGTAATAGATTCACAATTGCAGCTGCTTTTGGAAATGTTCATGGGGTGTATAAGCCTGGAAATGTTAAGCTAACACCGAAGATCTTGGATAACTCGCAAAAATTTGTTCAAAAAAAGTTTAATACAAATAATATGCCGATTAATTTTGTTTTTCATGGTGGATCTGGATCTTCTGTTGATGAAATTAGAGAAGCAATATCTTATGGTGCTATAAAAATGAATATTGATACTGATTTACAATGGGGATTTACAACAGGGGTTAGAGATTATTTTGATGAAAAGAAAGAATATGTTAAAACTCAAATAGGAAACCCAGAAGGAGAAGAAATTCCTAATAAAAAATTCTATGATCCAAGAGTTTGGTTAAGAGAGGGTGAGTTAACATTTAAAAAAAGATTAACTCGTTCTTTTGAAGACCTTAACAATATAAATAGAGGATAAAATTTATGAATTGGTTTAAAAGAATAAAAGAAGGTATTACAACAAATACCCAAAATAAAAAAGAGACTCCAGAAGGATTATGGTACAAATGCCCTAAATGTAAAGAAATTGTTACTGTAAAAGAGCATAAAGAAAACTATCAAGTTTGTATAAACTGCGATTATCATGACAGGATTGGATCTTCTGATTATTTTTCTATTCTTTTTGATAAAAAAAAGTTTACTGAACTAAATTCAAATATAGAATCTAGTGATATTTTAAATTTCAAAGACACAAAAAAATATACAGATAGATTAGAAGAAACAAAAAAAAGAACTGGCCTAAAAGATGCTGTTAGAACAGCTAGTGGGAAAATTGAAGGTACTGAAGTTGTGATTGCATGTATGGATTTTGCTTTTATTGGAGGATCAATGGGATCTGTAGTCGGTGAAAAGATAACAAGAGCAATTGATTATGCATATCAAAATGGTTTTCCTATGATTATAATTTCAAAATCAGGAGGAGCTAGAATGATGGAAGCTGGAGTTTCGTTAATGCAATTAGCTAAAACATCTGTTAAACTGGCACAGCTTTCAGTGAAAAAGATTCCTTATATTTCTATACTTACAGATCCAACATTTGGTGGCGCAACTGCATCATTTTCAATGCTAGGAGATATGAATATAGCTGAACCAAAAGCATTGATAGGTTTTGCTGGACCTAGAGTTGTTAAAGAAACAATTGGAAAAGACTTACCTAAAGGATTCCAGACTTCAGAATCTCTGTTAAATAATGGCTTTATTGATTTAATAGTTCATAGAAAAAATATGAAGAAGAAATTAGCTCAAATTATCAGAATGCTTAATTCTTAATTTTTTCGTTTAATTCTAATAATTTTTATAAATTTGCAACCCATTAATTTTAAATGATTTTATGAGTATTACAAGAAAGGAAAAAGAAAGTATATTTAAAAAACACGGAGAAAATGAACAAGATTCTGGTTCAGTCTTTAGCCAGGTTGCTTTATTTACAGAAAGAATAAAGCGCTTAACAAAACATTTAAAAAATAATCATAAAGATTATGGTACTCAAAGATCAGTTCAGCTTCTTGTTGGGAAAAGAAGAAAACTATTGCAATACCTTAAAAATAAGGACATTGTTAAGTACCGAGAACTAATCAAGAGTCTGAATCTCAGAAAATAAAAAACAAAAAGAAGGCAATGTTGATTGCCTTTTTTAATTTACAAACAAGAAAACATGATAACAGAAAAAAAACAAACAATAAAGTTAGAAGATGGTAGGGAAATAATACTATCAACAGGAAAAATAGCAAAACAAGCACATGGATCAGTAGAATTAAGGATGGGAAAGACTCATATCTTAGCAACTGTAGTATCAAACAAAGAAGCTCAAGAAGGAGTAGATTTTTTACCATTAACTGTAGACTATAGAGAAAAATTTGCTGCGGATGGTAGATTTCCTGGAGGGTTTCTAAAAAGGGAAGCTAGGCCAACAGATCAAGAGATTCTTGTTATGCGTTTAGTTGACAGAATATTAAGGCCGATGTTTCCAAGTGATTATCATGCAGATGTACAAATAATGATTTCTCTAAATTCTCATGATAAAGATGTTAAGCCTGATGCTCTAGCTGCACTTGCTGCATCTACGGCAATAGCTGTATCTGACATTCCATTTAATGGGCCAATATCTGAAGTTAGAGTAGCGAGAATTGATAGTAAGTTTGTTATTAATCCATCTCCTGAAGATTTAGAAAATGCAGATATTGATCTAATGGTTGGAGCTTCTTTGGAAAGTGTGGCAATGGTTGAAGGAGAGATGAATGAAGTTTCAGAATCTGAAATGATTGAAGCAATAAAATTTGCTCATGAAGCGATTAAAATCCAATGTCATGCTCAAATTGAATTAGCAAAACAGATAAAATCCTCAAGCCCTAAAAGAGATTATTGTCATGAAACTCATGATGAAGAGTTAAGAAATGATATAAAAGAAAAGACATACAAAAATGTTTACGAGATTGCAAAAAAAGGACTTTCAAAAGAAGAAAGATCTCAAGCTTTTAAAAGTATCAAGGAAGATTATATTTCAAAACTTGATGAAAAAACTATAGAAGAAAAAGCAACTTTAATAAATACTTATTATCATGATGTAGAAAAAGAAGCAGTAAGAAGTTTAGTATTAAACGAAGGAAAAAGATTAGATGGAAGAGAGACTACTGAGATTAGACCTATTTGGTGTGAAATCGACTACCTTGATATGCCACATGGGTCAGCAGTATTTACAAGAGGTGAGACTCAGTCTTTAACTACAGTTACTCTAGGTTCAGCAACTGATGTAAATAGATTAGATGGGGTTACATATCAAGGACATGAATCATTTTACTTGCACTATAATTTTCCTCCATTCTCAACTGGAGAGGCTAGATTTTTAAGAGGTACCTCTAGAAGAGAAATTGGTCATGGAAATTTAGCTCAGAGAGCTCTTAAAAAAATGATACCTGAAAATAATCCTTATACAGTTAGGATTGTTTCAGATATTTTAGAGTCAAATGGATCTTCTTCAATGGCTACAGTTTGTGCTGGAACATTGGCATTAATGGATGCTGGTGTAAAAATTGAAAAACCTGTTTCTGGTATAGCAATGGGCCTGATATCTGACAAAAACAATCCATCTAATTATGCTGTTTTATCTGATATATTAGGAGATGAAGATCATTTAGGAGATATGGATTTCAAAGTCACTGGTACTGAAGATGGGATTACTGCTTGTCAAATGGATATAAAGATTCAAGGATTGTCCTACAATATTCTAGAGCAAGCTTTAAATCAAGCTAGAGATGGTAGATTACATATTTTAGGAAAATTAACAGATGTGATAAGCGTCCCTAGAGAAAACCTTAAACCACATACTCCAAAAATTGTTAAATTAGAAATCCCAAAATCAACAATTGGTGGTGTTATTGGTCCTGGAGGTAAAATTATTCAAGAGCTACAAGCAACAACAGAAACAACAATCTCTATTGAAGAAGTCGATGAAAAAGGAATTGTAGAAATTTTAGGTGTAGATCAAGAAAAAATCGACAATGCAATTTCTAAGATAAAGTCAATTGCTTTTGTTCCAGAAGTAGGGGAAGTGTATAAAGGAAGGGTTAAATCAATTATGCCATATGGTGCATTTGTTGGAATTTCTTCTAATACTGATGGTTTAGTACACATATCGGAACTTGCCTGGGAAAGAGTAGAAAAAGTTGAAGATGTTTTAAAAGAAGGTCAAGAAATTGAGGTTAAATTGATAGCAATTGATGAGAAATCAGGAAAGCTAAAACTGTCTAGAAAAGTATTATTACCAAAGCCACAAAAAGAAAATTCATAACAATTTATGATTTCTTGTAACTTTTATTAAAATAATACGTATAAGTGTTCGGTATAATTAAAATAAACTGAAAATGAGACAATTAAAAATTACGAAACAGGTCACAAACAGGGAAACAGCTTCACTTGATAAGTATCTTCAAGAAATAGGGCGCGTTGACTTAATAACTGCAGAAGAAGAAGTTGAATTAGCGCAAAGAATAAAAAAGGGTGATGAATTAGCTTTAGAGAAGCTTACTAAAGCAAATCTTAGGTTTGTTGTCTCAGTAGCAAAACAATATCAAAATCAAGGATTAACTCTTCCTGATTTAATAAATGAAGGAAATCTAGGACTTATAAAAGCTGCAAGAAGATTTGATGAAACACGAGGATTTAAATTTATTTCGTATGCAGTATGGTGGATTAGACAATCAATACTTCAAGCATTAGCTGAACAATCAAGAATTGTTCGTTTACCGCTAAATAAGATTGGATCAATTAACAAGATAAATAAAGCTTATGCAAAACTTGAGCAAGATTTTGAAAGACCTCCTACAGCCGAAGAGATTGCAGAACTAGTTGATTTATCATTAGCTGAAGTTAAGCAGTCATTAAAGAATTCTGGTAGACATGTCTCAATGGACGCTCCATTAATTGAAGGTGAAGATAGTAATCTATATGATGTAATGGGTTCTGATGAAAGTCCCAGTCCTGATAACGAACTAATGTTAGAGTCATTAAGGGAGGAAATTAGAAGAGCCTTGGACACCTTAACTCCAAGAGAAGCTGATGTTGTCTCTTCATACTTTGGCTTAAGTGCTGGTCATGCCATGACATTAGAAGAAATTGGAGAGAAATTTGATCTAACAAGAGAAAGGGTAAGGCAGATCAAAGAAAAGGCTGTCAGAAGACTAAAACACACATCAAGAAGTAAAATCCTAAAGACTTACTTAGGTTAACTAAAAGATAATCTGATAATAAATAAGATAAAAGTTAATTTTTGATGAATCATAAAATAGCCCCATCAATTTTAGCTGCTGATTTCGGTAATCTTGATAAAGATTGTACAATGGTCAATAAGAGTCAAGCTGATTGGTTTCATATAGATGTAATGGATGGTGTTTTTGTTCCAAATATATCGTTTGGAATTCCTGTAATCAAGAGTATTAAAAAGGTTGCGGAAAAACCCCTTGATGTTCATCTCATGATTGTTGATCCAGACAGATATATACAAAAATTTAAGTCAGTAGGAGCAGATATATTAACTGTTCATTATGAAGCTTGCACACATCTTCATAGAACTATTCATAAAATTAAGGATGAGGGGATGAAAGCAGGAGTTGCTCTAAATCCTCATACTTCTATAGATTCAATTAAAGATGTTCTTGCAGATTTAGATTTAGTTTGTATTATGTCTGTAAATCCTGGATTTGGAGGTCAATCATTTATAAATAATACATATAGTAAGGTTAGAGAACTTGCTGCTCTAAAAAAACAAAACAATTTCCTTATAGAAATTGATGGTGGAGTAAATTCTGAAAATGCAAGAAAATTAATTGATTCTGGAGCAGATATTTTAGTTGCAGGGAGCTTTGTTTTTCGATCAGCAGATCCAATGAAAACTATTAGCAGCATAAAGAATATCTAATTTATTAAATATTGCCAACATAATCTTTAAGGTAATCAAAGTAAGAGGTAAGTCTTCCTTTTTCACAAATTGTTGATCTCTTTATTATCTGGTTTTTATTATCGGTTAAAATCGGTAACACCTTATCTATTAAAGCTTTTCCAAAATCATATGAAGCATCTATAGGTAATTCACATGGTAAATTATCTACAGCCATTACAGCAATAACTTCATCTTTTTGATAATCATCTTCTTCGGAAGTAATTGGATTATAGCCATATATCGGATTCTTTATACTTGAAGATCGAATAGTTGAAGCTATTGGCCCTTTAATATCACATGATATATCTCCAATAACTTTAATTTTACATTCTCTAGCATTTTGTGCTGTAAAAATTTTTGGAGATTTCTGAGAATGGTAGTGTCCAGCAATATAAATATCAGCATGCTTTGCATATTTCAAAAAAGATGATTCATACAAATCTGGATTAGAATAAAAATCACTTTTCTTAGAAATACTATTATCTTTTCTAACATTATAATCCATAGTATCTAATTGTGTAAAAACAGGGCCAGAAAAACTCTTGTTTATAAACTCATCTTTTGTTATCTTATTAATACCAGCTTTATTTAACAATTCAATCACTCCACCTCCTACCCTTCCTGATCCAGTTACTAGAATTTTTTCATTTCCCAAGACAACTTCTTCAAGATATTTCTCCATTTCAAGTCTATTTTGACATAGGTGAGCTGGTTTAATTGAGTATTTTTTTGACTTAATACCATAAGTCAATAAAGTATTATAAGCTCCAACAATTCCCGCATACCTACCAAATCCTAACAATCTTTTATTGTCTAATCCGCGCAAAGCCTCATAATCAATCATACGAATATGCAAATCAATCATCTTTACTAATAAATCCTTATTATATTCTTGTTTCTTAATAGTATGTGAAAAAAACATATAAGTTTTTTTAGCAATCAATCTCTCAACCGGAACTTCCTTTATACCCATTAATATATCGCAAAAAGAAATATCTTTAACCACCTCAATACCTTTGTTTAGATATTCAGAATCAGCAAAACATCTGACATTACTAGATTGAACAAATATTTTAAGATTTGGGAATCTTTTAACAATTTCAAGGCATTGATTTGGAGTAAATGGAACTCTTTTATCAGCTGGCTTCTTTTCTTCTTTTAAAATACCTATATTCATAACAGCAAAAATAACAAAGCTATTTGAATAGTGTTTTTGTAAATTTGCAAAATACAATTAGTTCATTGTTTTCTTGGGGCTGAATGGATTTGACAGCAAGATGCATTTTGTAGTAAGCATGTCGAGTGTTGTTTTTTTACTCGTAAAAAACAAAATTCATTTTTTTAAACGGCGAAAATAATTACGCTTTAGCTGCTTAATATTAAATATTAACTAGCTTTTGTCTCTTATAAAGCTTCTCCTAACAGCTTTATTATGAGGCATCATATAAGTTAGGATAGCATACTTATCGCTTCAATAAGTAAGTGAAAATTTGAAGATAAGGATAGGGTGAGGTTTCATTTTTCCTAATCTATCTCGAAAATTAAAAAATGATAAACATGTAGAAAGCTATTGGATTCCTTGTTTGGACGTGGGTTCGATACCCACCAGCTCCACTAAAAATAAACCCACTCAAATGAGTGGGTTTTTTGTATCTTTCAAAAAAAATGAACATGAAAAATTTAATACTACTAAGTCTTACATTATTTAGTTTAAACGCATTTAATCAAGTTATAGAGGATGAAGAGATAATTAGATTTCAAGATAAAGAAAAAGAAAAAGTATTTGAATCTGTAAAATCATGGGCTGAATCACATTCTGGAGCTATAGTAGAACAAGAATTTTCTATGATAAATACTATATCTTCTGTAGATGATAAAAACCTGATTCTTGGATTAAAATGTGTGATTTCCCCTCTTTCTAGAATTTTTAGAACATGTCCTGGGATATTAAATGTCACGATCAAAGTATCTGTAAGAGAAGGGAGATATAAGATTGATATTAAAAATCCCAGATATCAGATTCTTCAAAAAAGAAATTCAGATATTGTTTATGAAAAAACATCTGAATATCTTACTGAACTAATTTCTAATCTGAAATCAGAGATTTCTGAATCTTCTGATGATTCCTGGTAAAATTAAATGTTACGAAATAAAAAGCAAAATCCCAGAATAAAATCCTTTTATATCTGGTAATTATTTCTTTCCCTTAAAGTCAAATACTAAGAAATCCTCACTACCAATTGGATGATCTGGAAAAATATTAATATCCCAAGTTTTGGTTGCCCACTCATCACATGTTCCATTTCCAAAATCAATAGACGCAACCCAATTACCTGATTGATCATAATACTCATAAAGACCTGAAACAGGGGTCATAACTTCTTTATCCCATTCTGAAAAATAACAATTAATTTTTACCATTGGATTTACTTCAACTTCAGTATAGCCATTTTCGATATACGCTAATCTAGCTTCTGTGCCATCATTGCTAACTATATGGTCATGATCATCATGATCCTCTTTTTCACAAGAAACAGTAAAAAGTAATAATCCAATAAAGAAAAAGATAGAGTGTAATTTATTTAACTTATTCATGTTGTATAGTTTCAGAATTATAATTAATTTTTAACGTGATTAAAATCTATATATTGT
>MDSZ01154837.1_pt1 | contig 23834 bp, 34 predicted proteins | sample 811201 | NCBI WGS metagenome assembly MDSZ01 (sample SAMN05326647, study PRJNA326480) | marine metagenome | isolation source: seawater | place: Indian Ocean: North | collected 2010
TACCTTCTTTCCTGTATAATTTATTTGATCCCAACACAATTTACGATCTTTAACAATTGTCTGTAAAAGTTTCATACGTTGTTCAAAAGGAGATTTTTCGGTAGGTATATCAAATACCTTAAATATTACTGGCGGATCTTCTTTTCCTGCCCATATATTATTTATTTGTTCTTCTGTATAACTTTTACCAGGTTTAATAGTAGAAAGTCGACTTGTTTTTTGAAAAAGACCTCTTCCGATCCAGATTTCACCATCAAGGGCTATGCCCGGAGGTAATGTAAGTTTAAACCATTCTGGGATGTATGTATATACTTTTGGTTTACCGACGCCGGATCCACGTGATATAATTTTTTCGCCATCCCATAAAGCTCTTATTCCGTCCCATTTTTCGGATGCCCACCAATCAATAGGTGGCTCTGAAATTTTAAGCTCCTTTGATAATTTATCTGCTAGTTTAATTATATTACCTGTTTTTGAATCGTATAAATTTTGCGCGGTCATAACTTTAAGATTATCTACATACGTCTTGTCGTCTACATTAGAAATAACTTGAACATCCGGATAAACAGCTTTATAACCCGTAAAACACATTTTGTTTTCTTTATATTTTCTAAAATTTTCGAAAGAATCGAACCCAGATTTTAAAGATAATTTATTAAGACACAAGAGTAAGCGTTGTCTCTGTACGTCTGAGAGAGACATTTCTTATATATTATTATAATAAATAATTTTAAGTTTATTATTTTTTAGCAAAATTATATATAACTTTAATAATAATGACTTTATTAGATTCTTATCTTTCAGGAACTCAATTTATAGGTAATATTGCCAATTATTGGCATATATTTGTAATGTTTTTAGTTTTAATAATTCTACTGTTTGTATTCTACTCTTCTGCGAGGTCAACTAATTGGCCGCCGGCGTGTGATGAAGATGGAAAACCCCCTAAAGGATCTTCTGCGTGCAGTACACCAAAATCCCACTTTTTATTAATTTTGAGTGGTATAATACTTGTGCTTATAGCCAGTATTTATTTCAGTTGGACTTTTAGAGACAACAAGGTCTTTCAGACTGTTCAAGGAGTTGGAACAGAAGGGGATATATTAAGCAGACTTTTTTAAGGATCTAAATGTAATTCGTTTATAATCATGTTTATTTCGGGTAATTCAATTTCTGTAACATTTGATATAATTTCTTCGTTAGAAGGACGTCTTGAATACTTTTCTCTAAAGTTTGTTACAAATTCATATACTTTATTATAGTTTTGTCTATAATTGTCACGTTCTATTATAAGTTTTTCTATTCTGGAACGATCACCTTGTTCTATATCTAATCTTTTAGTAGATCTCTTAAACACTACATCTTTCAACGAAGAAATTTCGTTGAACAATTCTGGTTTGATTAATCTATTAAAGCTTTTAAGTTTTCTTACAACATCATTTTTGTCGATGCCTGTTGTTAATTTTTTTCTAAACATTTCAACTATATCCTTGTCTATTTGAGGACACGTTTCCATAAGTCTATCATATTCGTCACGGGCTGTTTTAATGAAATAATTTATATCTGGGCGTTCTTCGGGGGATTTTATAAGTTCTATTCTTATACTTCTATGAAATTTATCCCATGCAATACTCGCAGTCCTATGACTTTCTGTCAATTCGTTTAATTTTAAAAACTGCGCAACAGTAGTTATTATCCCTGCTAAAATATTAATACTTCCTATAACTACAGACGTGGTGTCTTGATATTCTGCTGGGATTCTTTCTAATGCAAAGTTAGCAGTGCCAGTTAAAGTAGACATTATAATAACAGGTATTGTATACATATTTCTTTTAGAAGAGTATTTAATGTAAGATTTATTGTGCATCCATTTATAACACGCCGCCTTGTCTGCCCAGTCAACAAATATAGTTTCGTGGTGATTTTCCCACGGTACATATTCTCTTAACGCATCCGAACTCATTAATTATTATAATTAAATATAATAATATATAATATATATGTCTGACTCGCTTTCATTCATTGAAATTGAAGATTTTAAGAACGACATTCTTAGAATAATAAATGAAATCGATAATAAATGCATCAATCTTGAAAGTATATATAAACAATATTTACTTCAGGCTACTAAATCATCCGAATATTTAATGTCGTTAGATACTTTATTTTTTCAAATAAACCTAACTAAAAAAGATATAGTAAACTATTCTGGATTATTTGATTTATTTATATATCAAATGTATGGTCAGTACTATAAATTGTATAAAAAAATAATATACAATTTGAGCAATGTTGATAAAGTAGAATTATTTAAAGATGTTATATATGAAAAACAATTCACACCATATGATGATCTTAATTTCCAAAACTACTCATTTGAAGAAATACAAAGTATTCATAATATAATTGTCTCTATAATGTCGTGTATAGATAACTATATACAAAAACAGAAATATGAAATAGAAGATGATAATGTAAGAGTGAACAAAGGTGTCAGTATAGATACTTTAGTATTTGAAAAAACCCATTTTACACAAATATTATCAAATGAATACAATCTATTTAACTGTATACTCAAAAAGTATTATGATTATCAAAAAAAGATTCTTAAAAGAATTATGTTAAAATTAAAACTTCTTTACTTTCAAATAGACACAGACATTCAATTTGAAAGTTTTAATTATTCACCGAGACAGTCAGTAACTGCAAATATAGATGCAAAATTTAAAAAAATAGCAAAACAAGACGATTTTGAATCTATACTTTTACAAGAATTTGATCCTAAGCCAGTAGTAGCAAGTAATCCATTTATCGATTTTTTCAAAATGTATATATTTAAATTCTTTTCAAAATTCTGTATATTCTAAATTTAATTGTATTTATCAAATGATTTAATAGTTTCTGGACAAAGATCTGTAATAAGTTCTTTCATAGAATCTGAATAATCTTTAATCTCAGACTGCGCATTATACGCTGAACGCAATTTAATAAAATTAAGTAAATTATGAAGATCAATACACCAATAAAATTCGGTGTACATGTTCAAAGGTAGGCCTACTCTAGCCATTTCTCTCGAAACACCCCTATCTATCAACATTTTATAAGTATTGTACTGCTTGAAACTATTACTTATAAAATCATTAAATAGTTGTTTTGTATGAGGATCCGTGATTTCATTACCAGACATTTGCTTATTCATTTTACCTTGATCATAAATCTTTTCTGGGATATAAAACTCTGGGTTCAAAACAGAGTATCGACCCGATATTTCATTTACATTAGCAGTCCTATGACGAATCCATTGTCTCTGTACAAAAATTGGACATTTAATATGAAATTTAAACTTAACCATTTCAAATGGACTTGTGTGTTTGTGTTTAACTAAAAAATCAATAAGTTTTGCGTCTTTTTCGTATGTTTTAATTCCGTCATTTAGAGAAACCCTCGCTGCTTGTACAATAGCATGATCACACATAAGTTTTGCAGAACTGTTGGGAATAACCCTTGGCATACAATCTACTAATTTAACAAATCCTGAATTTCCAAGATATTTGATTTTATTTGCAATACATATCATTTTAGAATTATTCATGCTGTGTAATTTTACATACAAATTATTCTTAAATACATTTAAAAAAATAACTCATTTACATTTAAAACATGCCTCTTTTTCTTTCTATTGATCCAGAAAATGATCACTACTGGAAAACACATCCTACCTATAATAAGGCTGCAAAAAACGGAGACGTTGGTTTAGATATACCTATGCAAGAATCTGTTATCATCCCATCCAAAGTTCGTTCGTTTAAGATCAATTTAAAATTTAAGGCAAGTCCTACGCATGGTTACATGCTTGTGCCTCGTAGTTCAATTTCAAAAACAACTGTTAGACTAGCAAATTCAATCGGAATCATTGATAAAAAATATAGGGGCGATGTGATGGTGGTTGTTGATAATATCGGAGATTCAGATGTATTGTTTCAAGAAGGTTGTTGTTTTTTTCAAATTGTAGCGTTTGATGGAAATCTACCGAGGTATCAAATTGAAGAAATAGATCTTGCTACCTCTAGAGGCAGCGGCGGTTTCGGTAGTACAGGGGCTGTTTAATGTAATGCGTCTAATGTATGTTTAGAAGCACTTTGTTCAGATTCTTTTTTAGTATTTCCTGTACCAGATTTATATCTAATACCTTTTATTATAACAACCGATGTAAATACCTTTTTATGTGCAGGTCCTGTAGTAGAAATAAGTTCATATTCTGGGTTAATTTGCATAGTTTGTTGGCATTTTCTAAGTAATATGTCTTTAAAATTGTTGTCCTCTTCTAACAGGTTAAAATCGATGTGTTCATTTATAAGTCTTAGAACAAAATTTTCAGCGTATTTATACCCTAAATCCGTATTAATAGAACATAGAAACGCTTCGAATACATCTTCTAGAATGCGATCATTGTTTCTGCCATTTATATTTTCGACATTTTTACTTATTATTAAAAATTGATTAAGATTTATCTGTTTTGCTAAATAAGCCAGGGTTTTTCCATTTACTAGTTTAGTTCTAATTCTTGTTAAGTAACCTTCTTCTTTGTCTGGATATTTTAAGAAAATAAAATTTGCTATGATAAGATTGAGAACCGAATCACCTAAAAATTCATAACGCTCATAAGAGGAATTTAAATTTTCATCGGTCAAAAATCTAAGTACACTTTTATGAATAAATGCTTTTTGATAGTATAAAACATTAATAGGATTAAACCCAGTAATCTTATTAATGTCTTCTCTCGTTATAGATTTATTTACTTCATTAAACGTTGAGAACATGTCTTCTTATACTTAAGATATTATCATTTATTTAAGTTAATTATTTTTTTGTAAAATTGTAAGAACTAACTGTTCTTTTTTATCATTACAAACTGAGATTAAATCGCATATTTTCAATATACTAGAATGGGAAATATAACTATCAGTATACCCTTTTGGTATATCAGGTATAATAGACGCGCCATAAATGATTTCATTTAGATTAGAAACGCATTTACTTAATATGAATGTATGATTTTTCTTTTTATAGATATTTTCATTTAGTATGAATTCTTCTGACACAAACAAAGGGGTGGTTTTAACTGTTTCTGCTGTAAGAATTATATCATATGGTCCATTTTCACATTTTATAATTAATGTATCTACTATTTTTTCAGGTTCATATTTAAATTTTTCATGATTCTTTTCGACGTTGGAGTCCCAAGAAGAACATTTATTTAATAGATTTAAAATATCGTTGTATTTTTCTTCATGAAATAACTGTTTTTCAAATCCAAACATATCTGTATATTTACCCAATGTAAATCTAAAGCATATAGAACTTATACACTTATATCTTTTAATGAAATCTGCTACTCTTGTTATTGATATCTCTAAATCAGTCATTTAAATATATATCTTTGATTTCTTTTAATTATTTTAAGCAGATGTATATGTAAAAGTATTTAAAGAAAAGCATCATTATTAATTATAATAATGACAACCGTTGAAGAGCCAGTTCCCACTACTTTCGAGAAGTTTGATCTACTTATTAAGGATTTTAACGCCCTTATGGATGGTACCAAGAGTCTAAGTGCTCGTATGAAGGTTCTCCAAAAGGAAGTTAATAAGTCTTCTCGGGGCAAGCGTGCTCGTAAGTCTCCTGCTGCAGACGCCGATCCAGACGCACCGAAGCGTCCTTCTGCTCTACAGAAGCCCGTTGCTATTTCTAATGAACTATGCAAGTTTTTGGGTTTTGATGTAGACACGGAACATTCTCGTCAAGAGGTTACTGCGACAATTAATGCTTACATTAAGACAAACGATCTTCAGGACCCAAAGAATCGTCGTTTTATTCTACTCGAGGGTTCAGATGCCGCTGCTCGTCTAAAGGTCCTTCTCCGTGATCCAGATCAGCCGGTTACGTTTTTTAACATTCAGCGTTACCTAAAGCCGCATTATCCTATGTCGGAGAAGGAGAAGAAGGCTCTTGCAACAGCGGCGGCCGCGGAATCAACCCCGGTTGTAGATGTTGTTCCGGACGCTGATGTAGTTACCGATTCTGTAGAGGATGCCCCAAAGGCTCCAGCAAAGCCCCCCGCAAAGAAGCGGGTGGTTCGAAACCCAAAGAGTGCTTAGTAAGTTGTATAAATAAAGTTTGTAAAAAATACAGGGGAAATAAATATAATTATATTTTAGCAATGTATTACAAAGAAAATGTTAATTTACTTGGAGAATCACGGGCTGTTGTATATGCAAATAAATACGTAAATTATCTACAACTAGGTTGTAGATACGCAGATCAAAATGAAGTAAATAAATTATGTCCAGAATACATCAAAAACATACAAAATATTCCCGATTTTTTCAAAAACATGATTTCTAACATTGAATAAAACAATAAAGAGCCCACGTGGCGCAATTGGATAGCGCGCAGGACTTCTAATCCTGAGGTTCGGGGTTCGATCCCCCGCGTGGGCTCTTTATTGTTAAATGTTTAAAATATTTCTTATATACTAAATGAAATTAATATTTATATTTATTAAATTATCTTAAACAGGCAACTCCGTTTTTACAATACCATTTATTTATACCTGAAAATTCACAAAATAAATGTATTAAAACGCCCGTAACAAATAGAGTTATTTCCATTGTATAAAATTTATTCCAAGTACTACAAACTTGTGGTAAATCTACTTTGAAAAGAGGACCAATTAATAATCCAGCTAAGTTTCCAAAAATTATAGTCATTATACCAACTACAACCGCTTCAATAAAAAGATTCAACATTTATAATATATAAACATTTTAATTGATACATTTTTATATATTATATATTATAAATGTCAAAGCAGTTAACTGCGTTACTTTTAAAGAAAAAAGTGGAAGGTATTAAAAATGTTAAAGATAGAAAACAGTATTTGATAGATTGTTTAGAAAACCAAGGTTTTGTTAAAGAACAGATTAGTATAGAACCTATTAAACAAGATACCAGTCACGACACTTGCAGATTATGCAATTCAAGTTCAATAATTTTTTCTAATCATGAAAAAATATGCCAAGATTGCGGAATGTCCCAAAGTTCTGTAAATATAAATCCTTTTAAAAGTTATAAACAAGACATAAATTTTTCTAAAAGTACATTTATAGAACCCGGTACTACTTTTGTTACAATAGTAAAAGATGGAAAAGAAGTTAAACGAGATCTTGCTAAATTGAACACGTGGACAAATAGCGATCCAGAACAGCTTAAAATGGCTAATAATCTCAAAAGAATAAATGATATATTAGACACTTTAGCTATAAATTATAATGCTATAATATTTGACCGCGTTAGAACAGTAATACTTTCAATGTTTTATAATTTGATTAATATTAAGCCAGATATCCGCGGTAAAGAAAAACAAGCATTAAGTCTTTGGTGTATATATTATCCTATGGTTTATAGTAAATTACAAATCAATATTCAAAAGCTTGTATCTATGTTTGATATACAAATAGGCGAGGCTTATTCTTATAATTTTATAATGAAAGATGTATTTAATAATACTCCTTTTGAAAAATATATATCATTACCAATTGGTACAACGAGTGATATAGTAATACCACCTGAAATAACTAAGAAACTAAATAAAATCAAACGCGACTTAAAAGATTACCTAAGTAATCCATTAAAAGATAAAGAACTTTATGGCATAATTTACTATATAGCTAAACAAACGAATGATAAAAAATTCACTCTTGTTTATTTATCAGAAAAATCAGGATTAAGTACTGTATTGATATCATCAGAGGCTTCAAAGATAGAAACATTTTATAATAAAAATCTCTCACTAAAGTCTAGGCTATTTCAAACATAAATTCTATAGTAAATTTTTTCAAAAACTCTATTATAATATTCTAATGGATAAGATTTTCCAAAAATAGTAATTCCCAAATCATCAAACAATTCATACTGATAATAAGTAATTTGTTTTTTCGCCTTTTTATTTTTAGGATTTTTAAACATTTCTAGTAATTCAAATGATGATATACTATGTATCCCATAAAACTCGGGTTCTTTTCTGATATAATCTTTAAAAAGACTTACACTTTTCAATTGAGAATTCTCCTGAAGTTCAAATAGAATTTCATTTGAAAATTCGGCATAATCATCGGAGGTTTCATTGTCGTAGTCCATGGTTACTAACACTATTAAAGTAGTGTTATTTTTTAAATTATTTATTTTTTAGTAATTTTCACATGTTTTTAATTATAAAATTTGACATGGAATCTAGATTTTCACTGTGTCCGCAATTTCTGTAAGATATTACTACAGTGTTATTATACGACTTTAAAAGATCGTAGCAATATTTTTGAAAAGCGGGGTTGTATATCTCGTCTTTTCTAGACTGAAGAACCTGAAAAATCTGGCTTTTACAATCTGAATATTTATAATAATTATGTAAAAATATAGTATCGATACATTTTATATTTTTAATTTTAAATTTTAATCGTAGGGCTGTATTAATACAAACTGTACCACCCTGTGAAATACCTATCAAGGTTATCATAGACGGTTTTATTATTTTACTTTCTTTATTAATTATATCTGTAATAAATTTTGTAGAATCTTCAAATTCTGTTGAGTTTATTATGTCATGTTTTATTAAATTGTCGTATCTTGTAAAATAATTATACCAAGATGAACAGTTATTTTGAGGCCCGTCAGGCCACATTATAGTCATCTTTTTTGCTACAGGAATAATAAATTTTGTACCGTTATTTTTTTTCCTAATTTTGTTTACTATGTATCGGATATCGTTAATATGTTGATTCATTCCATGTAAAATTATAACCGTCTGATAATGAACGGAGACTGCGTTTATTACAATGACCTCCATTATTACATGTCTTCTATATAATAATATAATATATTTTCTTCAGACATATTAACTATTTCTATCTCAAATGGAGCATCTATAGTGTAAATATAACCCTTTCTAACTAAAATATTATTAAATTCAGTGTTTATAAATAGGTTATAATCACTTTTTATCATTAACTTACCTGGGCGGTGACGTATTTTTTTATCGTCTTTAACATTATATTCGTTAAATAAAATTTTATCGTTATTTTTTTCCATTTCAATTTTCTTCAAAATTTTAGTTTTAGTTTCCAACATTGTATTTTTCAATAAACAATAAATTTCTAATACGATTATAGATATTACAATTAAAATAATTATATACATTTCATTAATACAATTATATTTTTACTTAAAATTTTACCTTAAAATTTGCAATAAAAAAATTAACTTAAAGACAATCTGTATATAATAGTATCAAAGAAAACATAATGGCCCACACGATTGTACTACCGAATGAATTTGACGCCGATGCGATTAACTTTTTGACCCCCCGACAGAATAAACTAGGTGGGCAGAGTGTTCTTGTAAACTATAACCCAACTGGAAGTGAGCGTAGTGGTGCGTTTATTCTTCAGACGTGCCGCGTTCGCATTCCCTTTGGTGTAGATTCATCTAAGCCTGAAAATGGCGGTCCAGTAAAGTATCACATTTCACTTTCTATGGCAAACGCGGAAACGCAGAATGAACAACTAATTCAGTTTACAAACAACGTTCGGTCTATCGACACTAAAGCAAAGTTGCATCCCCAAGAAAATACTACATGGTTTGGAAAGAAGCTTAGCGAAGAACTTGTAAACGAGTTCTATAAGTCTTCTGAGAAGTTTCCAAAGGATCCCAAGTGGCCTTCTACTCTTAAGGTAAAGCTTCCTTTTGATAAGAATGGAACTCCACAGTTTGTTCTTTACGATGAAAATAAGAAACCAATTGAAATTGTGGACTCGGATGGTAATGTAAACACGTCTGCTATTCCCAAGGGATGCGAAGCGGTATGCCTTGTACAATCAACTGGAGTGTGGTTTGTAGGGAAGACTCAGTATGGAGTTGGCTATAAGCTTCTCCAAGCCAAGATTTATAAGAGTAATAAGTTGTCCGGATATGCAATTGTAGACTCTGAGGATGAAGCCGACGAAGAAGTCGCTGACGTAGAGTAAACATTCAACGAATACACACAATAAATGAATACACGATGAATAAATAAAAATCACATGTTTAAAAGACCCCTCGGGGTCACTAAAAATACGTTAATTAAACGCTTTTATAGCTTAATTGGTAAAAGTGTCTATACATATATATAGAAGACGTAGGTTCAATTCCTACTGAAAGCGTTTAATTAATATACTCCTCCATAGCTCAGTTGGTTAGAGCGTGCGGCTGTTAACCGCAAGGCCACCGGTTCGAACCCGGTTGGAGGAGTATATTAATTTAAATTTATTTAATACAAGCTCCTATAGTGTAGTGGTAATCACTGTAGACTTTGAATCTACCAACCAGGGTTCGACCCCCTGTGGGAGCTTATATTAAATTATAAAATAATACATTTTGTTAATATAAATGGATTTTAATGTACAGTTTTCAATTTTTGTAATGATGATAATGTTTATAATATCGGGTTTCAATAAAACAATTTCATTAGGTACGTCAGAAGCCTCTCGGTTTGCTAACAAAACAGGATTAACGAGCGATATCTCTCAAATGATTGTCATTGTAGCAGGTTTATATGAATTGTTAGCTTCCGGGATGATACTTTATGGAACCTTTGCTAAAGATGCTAATATAGCATCGATAGGTGGTTATATGTTAATACTTTTTACTCTACTCGCTACTTTAATATTTTATGCATTTCCGTTTAAATACAAACCGTTTTTATCTAATTTAAGCGTTGCATCTGGGCTTTTTTTGATGTTAAATATATGTTTTTTTAAGAGTGAAAAACTTTCTTAATAGAAAACTTATTTATATATTCTTCGCACTTACAACATGGCCGCGAATTAAGACAACCCCCTTCTTTATTAATTCTAATTACAATGAGTTCGCATTTCTTAAGTTCTTCGGCGCTAACTCTTTTAAGAGCGTCGTTAATTGCGCTTACTTCTGCGTGCAAAGACACTTTATCACAGTAATCAGAGTTAATATATCTATTAAAACCTTTTCCTATTATCTTACCCCTGTAAATAACTACAGATCCATGATTAAAATTCATATCAGACTTCAGTGCCTGATTAAAAGCCTCGTCGAAAAACAGTCGTTTTATCATTGTTATTAGTGATAAATCAACTATTTTTTTAAATATATTATTTTTTTGCAAAATTACTTGACTATACCAAATGCATTACTTATGTGATATTGCGGTTTCCCAAAAGAAAAAATCTGCCCAAGAATGTCATGTCCGTATTCACTGCCCCCGAAAAGTAAATATAAAACAAAGATTATAGATAATATTGCCAATGGATATACCATCCAGCTTAAAGAATTATTCTCTTTTTCTTCTTCCATTTATAATACTGTAAACATTTTATTTTAAATTACATAAACATAAAATACGCAATGAGAGCCGCTATAAGTAAAAGAAAAAGTAATATAAGATTCCGATTTAATCCGCCGTGTGCGGCTGCGTGCGAATCGGCGGAATGTGCAGTTACAGCCTTGCTGCTATCTTCAGCAGTCTTTGCTACATCTTTGTCGTCTGTTGTTTTAGCTACCTGAGCTGTTAAATCGTGGTGATCTTCTACAGCCTTCTTTGCAACCTGTTCGCTAGATTTTACAGCATCCTTCTTAACTTCCTTATTATCTGAAGTTGCCGCTACATGAGCAGCTACTTTAGTGTGTTGTTCTGTGGCTGCCTTTGCGACATGCTCGCTAGATTTTATAGCAGCAGTTTCTACTGAGGCGGCAGCCGAGGGGTGCTTATCTGAATCTACGTGTGCAACCGCTGTTTTATGATGTTCGTCAATGTGGTTAACTGCTGTAGTAGCAGTTGTAGTTAAAGTTTTATCTGCGTGGTCTGACAACATATTTAATATAATAATATAAAATTTTAATAAAAATTACATAAAATAAATTATATTAAAAATATTTAGAATATAAATTTTAAAATACGCAGTTAAATGTCATATCGCCGAAACACTTTCAAAGAAAATGCAGCAAAATTCATGCACCTCGAAACTGATAACGCGCTTATTTTAAATATGGAAAAAGGTGTTTTTAACAACGCTATTGAATATTGTAAAATTAATAACTTACCTTTAAAGTGGTCTGATAAAAATTTTGTTAAGAATTATTCTGTAAATGCAAGACGAGTTTTAGCAAATATAAGTTATACTACAAATGCGCTCGTTTTAAGAGAAAAAATCAAGGATGGGATTATACAATCCTATAATTTGGTTAAAATGTCAAGAGAAGAGATGAACCCAGAAGTTTGGGAAGCACTTAAAACTAAAACATTAAATCAAGCTATCTTTAAAAAAGAAGAACACGGCGATGGCATGTTTAAATGTAATAAATGTAAATCAATGAAAACAGTTTATTACCAGATGCAAACGCGCAGTGCAGATGAACCTATGACTACTTTTGTTACATGTACTGATTGTAGTTTTAAATGGAAATGTTAATTAAATGAGTTAATTAAATATAAATATATTTTAAATGGAATCCGAGACATCTTTACTTTTCGAGTGCGGTATATGTATGGAAAATAAAAACTTAGATTGTATTAATTTTCTTCCGTGTATACATTTTATATGTACAAATTGTCACGATAAACTTATTAAGAACGAGTGTCCTTTTTGTAGAAGTATAATATCACCTGAAAAAGAAGAGGATTCTTATGATTCCGCTGAAAATGAATACAATGATATCGAATTTGAAATGTTGGTATTAGAAGAAGAGCGCCGCCCAAAGAGGAAAACTAAAAAATTTAAAAGACAAGAGAAAAGGATAATGAAATTAATGAATAATAATAAAGAAGTATTTGTAACTATTGATCATAACACTTTTAGAGTGTTGTCTAATATAACAGAAAATTAAGATTTACAAAAAGTTTTACATCTCTTAACTTTTGGAGGCCGTTCATTTGTTGACGAAATACTTCTTTTCATCACAAGCGGGGTTACAGGATTTGGTTTAACTATCCCTTCGGGGATATATTGACTGCCGTCACGGCCACTGGACATGGTCCTAGATGCAATTCTTAAAGCGTGTTGTATATTTCCAGAACAATCTACACTTTGTGAAGCATGCGCATTAACTTCGTTTTCAGTTACACATGAAATATCAGCTCCAATAAAAATCATATTAAGTGTATATTTTTCGTCTATCAATTTTTTCCTTTCGTTTAGGTTATCAATTGTATAATTTTTACTTGAATTTTCTTGACCATCTGTTATTATAGTGAGGGTAATATTTGTATAATTATCGTTATTAAGTATCATGTCATAAACTTCTCCCACAGCATCTAACAAGGCCGTTGAACCCTTTGTTATTATATCCGAATCTTCTATTTTTGATACATTCGGAAAGGTTTCTTCTTTAAACAGCTCGACTCTATTATTAAATGTAATAACTGTAAGTAGATTTGTAGACTTTTCAACCTGTTGTTCTAATACTAAATTATTAAAACCATCTATCAGGTCTTTTTTATTTTTAAACATAGATGCGGATTTATCGAGTACTAATATATCCCAATTAGACATTTTAATATTAAATAAGTAAAATCTTTAAATATAATTGTAAAAAAATTTTATATCATCGTTTGACAAATCATAATTAAGTAAATTTACCATAAATCTATAATTAAGAGGTAAGTTTATATTTTTTTTGCATCTATTCATATAATAATAACACAGTCCTCCGTCTATTTCTCGGTATGTAGAAATCAAAAGAGGTATATCAGTAGTTTTAATCAATAATGATTTAAGTTGTCTTTTATTTTTAGGGGTTCTTTCTATACATGTGCCATATTTTGACATCGTAACAACCGTGATGTTTGGAACAAAATTTATTTCATTAACTAATGAAGTTATAAAAAAGTTTTTCATTTCAGCAAGACCTCTATTGTAATTTCTACTCAATGATGCAAAATTATAAACTTTATGTATATCTATATAATTAGAAATTACTGCTAGACAGCCAGATGATGCACAATAATATTTTTCATTTTCTATTTTATTTTTTTTAAGTTTTGATATAGAGTACCAAAATCCCGAAAACCCGCCAGGGGGAACTGATAAACACTCTTCTTTTTGGTAACCCGGATTGATAATTAATAAACAACATAAAAATAAAACACTAAATATATATCTATAGTTCATTATTAAATATATATTTATGCTTTAAATTGTATAATAAAATATAAAACTATTTTAAACATGTCTTACATTTCCAGACATTTTGTAAATAATAAATTTGGTTACAAAGGGGCTACAAAAGAAGACCTTCCTAGGATAAAAAGTTTAAAAATACCACCCATGTGGACAAATGTAAAAATAGATAAATCAAGTAAAGCTAAAATTCAGGCGACTGGATATGATTCTAAAGGAAGAAAACAATACATATATAACAAGGATTTTATAGAAAGAGCAAAAAAAACCAAGTTTAATAAAATGAACTCATTTGATTATAATAAATATTCTAGGATAATTAAACACTACATATCTAAAAGAGACCTTTCAAAAGAATGTGTTATAGCCAATGTAATTAAATTAATGGAAGATTTATGTATTAGAGTTGGAAACGAAAGTTATAAAAAAGAAAACGGAACTTACGGGATTTCTACACTATTAAAGTCTCATTTTAATAATAATACATTATCTTTCGTGGGTAAAAAAGGTATATTACACAATAAAATAATAAACAACAACGAAAGTATTTCTTTTATTCACAGAGTTCTTAGAATTAAAGGTCCGTATTTGTTTTATGACATCACGGGCACGCGACTAACATCAGGGGATTTAAATGCATTTTTAAAAGAAAAAGTTCAATCTAATATAACATGTAAAGACATCCGTACATACTGTGCAAATAAAATATTTAATAAATTTATGAACGGTATTAAAAGGGGAGATACAGAAAAACAACGGAAAACAAATGTACTAAAAGGGATAGATCATACAGCGAATGAGTTAGGAAATACAAGAAAAGTATGTAAAGATTCTTATTTGTGTCCAACTATTATAAATAAATATTTGTAATTTAAGTTATACATTGTAAAAATAAAAATATATAATATATAATCTATAAATGAACCTTATTAAGTGGTTTTTAATGTTAGTTTTAAGCTCTACAAATGCTTTCCATCTCCCAATCATTGACAATTTGCCTACTATTAAACAGATTTCACAGAGTTTACCTTATGAAACGCGAGTTAAAATAGTAGAAGAAGCTACAGGTGTTTTACCGAAGTTAGATTGGTTTGGACATATAGTCCTTACTAATAATGAAAAATTAATAGATAATGTAATTCATACAAGTTTAACAGATGAACAAAAGAAAACTCTAATACTTAAAATAGTAGATTTGACTAGACAAGGAGATCAAATGGGCGGTAAAATTCTATTAAATTATTATAATCTAATAGATAACATACTATGAAACCAAATTTACAACAATTTAAAGCAATCTCGTCCGGTACTGAAATGATAGTACCTGTAAATTTAATATCTGATATAATTCATGTAGCCGCATACGATAGTCATATAAATCCAGAGAGTTTTGCGATAAATAGCCTATTGGCGTTTAGTATATATAAATTTGATAGGTATCGCGATGCTCAGGAGGCGAATACTGAAGATATTACAGAGTTTTATGATGCTATACTTAAAAATAAAAATAGCATAGAATTTTTACTATTTTCATCTTCAGTTTGTACAATTACTTTATTGATATATTATCAAATGTATATTATTTTACCAGTGTATTTATCGTCTTTCCTGTATAAAAACATTAAAACTTTAAATTTTCCCGTAAAACCATTTTATGTATCTAGTTTATGGACCATTTCTACGTGTATAATCCCCGAATACACCGATGCAGACATTTTAGCATGCGTGTCTGTTTTTATGTGTATATTTGCTCTTACAAATGTAGCGGACATATCGGACTACGAAGAAGACATGAAATACAATGTCTCTAGTTTACCAACTGAGATAGGCGTGGATAACACTTTAAACATTTGTTATTTATCTAGTTTATTATCTACATTGTCTTTTATAAACTTAGATTATTTTTCAAATAGTGTTTATGATTATGTATACATTTTATCTAATATAATGCCTTATATCACTCAATAGAATATTCTATACCAGACTCTACAAGAGTTGAATTAAGAGTATCTTCATTTAAATTATTATTAATGAACAAATTTACAATTTCTACTAGCTTTGTCTTATACAAAGGAAGTAGTTCTCTATTTTCATTACCCTCAGAGAATGAGGTGTGCATGTAATTATTATAAGGCTGATCAAGAATGTCACAGTGACCAAAATCTTTAATAATCAATTCTGTTTTATTTTGAAAAACATCTGTATCTAGCTTACCAAGTGGGATAAACGGAATTTTAATACTTGGAATTAAAAGCATATTTTTTCGGAGTTTATCAAATGACCACTTATAAGATTTTTCGGCTTTTATTACAAGTACGTCCGAAAATTTATTGATGTCTGGAAATTCTTTATTAACAAGTTTATTATTATCAACTGGATCTAGAAGAATTACTTTATCCACATTAAATCTAGAACAATGGTTCAATAATGTAGTAGCACCCGATGAGTGACTAATGGCAAAAGTACTCGATGTTGTGATGTCATTATCCAAAAGTTGCGTGACCATATTATCATTTGGGAAATAACTTACAGAATTTTGAATGGGTTTAACATTTGCTACTTCGTTTAATTTTTCTATAAAACCTCCGTAAATTAAATTGGGCATTAGTGAATTTCCACCTGAGAAGAAAAGAGCGTTAGGTTTTACGGTAAAAGCCAAGACAGTTAAAACTACGTTAACGATAGACATATTATTTAATTAAATAAATATATTTTTTAAATTGGTTTAAAACAAGGAATTAATAAATTATATAACAACAAATGTTTAATCTATTAAGTCTTACATTAGGATTTTTAGCTTCTTCTAATTTTGCTAGGAGAACACCAAGTATTAACATGCTGGAACCTTATGATTTAGTAAGAAATGTTGCCAGACAGCCTATTCAACAATTGTCTTATAATAAATTTATGGACAACATTAAAAATGTAGACACTGCTGCAATAGTAGAAGACAAAAATGTAGCAATTTTACACGACAATTTGGACAATCTTAATCTTTATAAATATCTTCCGCAGAATACAGATGATGTTGTTAATACATTAATTAAAAATCATGTAGACTTTCAAGTTTTTGACCTAAGTAAACAAGGTATACAGGTCCCTTTTTTAGTTCAAATAATTGGATTAATTATTGTTTTTAATGTAATTTCATTCTTTATCCAAAGAAATTCTCCGGGCGGAGATGCTATGGCGTTTATGAGAAAAAAGGACGATGTGAACATTAATTTGAGTGTTAATACTACATTTACCGACGTTGCCGGAATTCCGGAAGCTAAAGAAGAACTTTATGAAATCGTAGACTTTCTTAAAAATCCTGAAAAGTATGCATCTGTTGGGGCTAAAGTTCCACGAGGGGTTCTTTTAGAAGGCGATCCAGGAACTGGCAAAACACTTCTAGCAAGAGCTGTTGCAGGAGAAGCAAATGTTAATTTTATTTCTGCAAGCGGTTCTGAATTTGTAGAAATGTTTGTTGGAGTAGGCGCGCAGCGAGTAAGAGCTCTTTTTGATAATGCTAAACAAAATTCGCCTTGTGTAATTTTTATAGACGAAATAGATGCAATTGGAGGAAAAAGAGGTTCTGGATTTAATTCTGGGGGAAACGACGAAAGAGAACAAACGCTTAATCAAATTCTAACAAATATGGACGGATTTGAAAAAACAGAGGGTATTATAGTTTTGGCGGCCACTAACAGGATCGATACATTAGATGCTGCTTTACTTAGATCAGGTCGTTTTGACAGAAAAGTTAAAGTTACACTTCCAAATAATGACGAACGTAAAGACATTGCAAAGATTCATTTTAGGAATAAAAACGCTAATTTTAGTTATACAAAACTAGCAGATCTTACATCAGGGTTTTCAGGTGCGGACCTTGAAAATTTAGCAAATGAAGCAGCTATACTTTCTATCAGAAATAATCAGACTGTTATCGACGATGATCTAATATTACAGAGTTTTGAAAAATCCACAATTGGTCTTCCGAAAAAATACGACACGAGAAGTTTTAATGTAAAAAGACTAATTGCTCTTCACGAGGCAGGTCATGCAATAGTAATTAAGCAGTTTCCAGAATACTTTAATCTTCAAAAAGTTACGATGAATGCAAATACCGCCGGTGCTGGAGGATACACATTGTTTACTCCTACGGATTTTTATAATGAATACCCAACGAAAGGGTTTTATATGGCTCGTATTATAGCAGCACTTGGGGGAAGGGCTGCAGAAATGTTACATTCAAATGTAAATCTAACGGGTAGTCTTGAAATTGAATATTCCCATGTAACAACAGGTGCCAGTAACGACCTTATGCAAGCAACTAATATTGCAAATAAATACATAGATCTATTTGAGTCTTATGTTTTAAATAATATGTATTCACAGGATTGGCAATATAAAAAAGAAACTCGTGTAAAAGAAATTATAGATGATTGTTTAGAAAAGGCTAGAGTTATACTTCAAAATTCTAACATTGAATTACAATTACTCAGAAATCAATTACTTGCAAATAATACTGTTTCCTTTTAAATAATGAGGGTTCATAATATAGTTAAAAACGTTATCTTATATAAATTATTTGATGTAGAAACTCTTATTTTTTTATTTATATGCAGAAGACTTAAATTCCAAGAGGAAAATATAGTATTAAATAAATTGGTGTACTTCATGTAATACTAAATAAATCCATTTAAAAAAAAAATCTGTTATATTTTTTGGGAAATAATGAATAAAGACGGTTTCCCCCGTATACAAAGACCCCCTTCTAATAAATGGTATATATTTTCAACAGGCCGAGACACGCCAATGACGTCTAGGTTTGCTATACACAATGGATTAAATCCACCCCCTCCGGTTAAAACCGGAGTTAAACTACCAAAGATAATAAAATCACCTATAGAGTATATTAAAAAATCTCCAGTTGGTACAACTTTTAAAAAATGGTTTCCCAATTCAACAGGACGGGACGCCCCGATGACTTCTAGATTTGGTATAGAACATAATAAAAGTTGTGAAAATTTAAGACCCGACCCTATTTTATACCAGATGAACGAAAAGTAAAAATTAAAATATTACCAGTTTCTCCGGTAGAACCAAAACTTAATGCTCCACAAAAACGTAATAAAAGTTTATTTAGAAGAGGTTTATGGGGGGATAAATATTTCTTAAATACAATTTAAATTTTTTTATAATATATAAAATTGTGTTTAATTTTACAAAAATTTATATATTATAACTGTAAAATGTTAAGGACTTACGATAGCGCATTAATAATTGATAGCCAGAAATTCAATAAAGTTGTGAATAAACTAAGAGATTTTTTTAGAAATTTAGGTTTTATTGAAGTACATGCACAAAATAGGCTATCCATACTTGCAGCTTGTGAAGATCCTTTTAATTTAAAAACCTTTGATTATGCCGGACAATTGTGGCCATTGCCTCAAACTTCGCAGATGTGGTTAGAATATGAAATACTTAAAAATCCGGATGTCCCTGGTTATTTTTCAGTTTCAACTTCTTATAGAAGCGAACCCAATCCAGTCCCTGGACGACACGATTTAATATTTCCAATGTTTGAGTTTGAATGTAAGGGAGATATGGATGATTTAGTCCGCATTCAAAAAGATTTATTAACACATCTTGGTTATACATGTGATTTTTATGAAAACGATTACACCGCGATTGCAGAAGAGTTTGGTGTAACCGAGTTAGAGCATGAGCACGAGGAAAAGTTGTACACAGATAAGTCCCCTGTTGCATTCATTAAAAATTTTCCAGAATTTACATCTCCTTTTTGGAACATGAAAAGAAATACTGAAAATGACACTGGTAAGAAAGTAGACGTAATTCTTTCGGGTATGGAAACATTTGGATCCGCTGAAAGAGAATGCGATGTAAATATTATGAGAAATCGTTTTGAGAATATTATGGACGGTGACTACCGGAAGAAATTAATTCAATTATTCGGAGAAGAACGTGTAGAATCAGAATTAAAAGAATACTTTGAATTAAGTTTTATTCCCCGGGTTGGTACAGGTATCGGAATAACTCGCTTGATTAAATCTATGGAGAAGGAAGGTCTTCTTTAAATAAATGGCATAATGGTTGCAAAATTCATGCAGTGTTCATGCATAAATACATGTTCAGGGGTTTCTTCGCGATAATCTTTCCAAAAATCATTCGTTACATTTAATACTTCTAGTTTTCTTACAGGTTTCATTATTTCTTTTTCATTGAATTTTAATGAAATGGGTATAGAAGATTCTCTAAAAAAGCACACGTAATTAGACTTAACAGCAAAATCCTCTGTCATTTTAATTAAATTTAAAGGTGTTCCTGTAAATTTTAATACTTTATTATTTTTTGAAATTATATCGTAATTAATTTTTTCCTGAATGTAATTAAATTTAATTTTTCCATTTGGTCCATTAATTCTATTTATCGGATCCCATTGTAACGTATTTGATATACATTCAAGTACTACAAAATGAAAGTTATTTTCGTGTTTTGCAATAGTCATTATTTCAAGTCTGGAACCTCTCATCCAAAACGAATCAATACTGTAACAATTAAATAATAATTTTGGCTTCACACAATCGTTGTCGTCAGACACTCTGATATTAGCTAGTTCCATACCCGGTGGTAACATATTTTGAATAACGTTTTGATTTAAAATGTTATAACTCAACCACAATGAATATGGTTTAATTCGAAGATTTATATTTTTCATTTATTATTTAATAAAAAGATATATTTAAATCAATAATAATAATGTTAAACTTGCTAATAAATATTTTTGCCTTTTTAGTAGTTCCTAAAAATGTAATATTACATTTAGAAAAAATTCCAGATGGAATTACACACACGGGTGTATCTTTTCAAACCCCTCTTAAATCCAGGAGATATGATTTTAGAGCCTTTAATGAAAATTGTACATGTTTGACAACAGGTTTAGACAGAACGGACCCGAAAGTTATTTTCCCAAATATATACGACGAAGGATTTGATCAAAAAACCAAAGAATATCTCGAAGATTTTTTTACACAAAAGCCGGAAATTATATCATTAGACATAAAATTAGGTACTACATTAAAAACATTTGATGAAATAGAAATGTATTCAAACGAGATAAATAAAAAATATATATTTTGTGTTTATGATTGTAGACATTACGTTGATAAAATGACGGTTTGGGCAGGGGTGGGTCACATACCTATATGGAGATTGTCTAGATATTTTAAAGACTGATTTTTCCGCTAGCAGCGGCATTAAATATAATTAATGTTGATAATACCGATGAATTAAATAAAGAACCTATCCAAGGTACTTTAAATAAATAAACTTGTATTACTTGAATTACGGCTGTAAGTATTAATATACATAATAAAACAAGATCGAAGTGTGCAAATACTTTTTCAAAATACTGATTCATTATTGTATATCATTTATTTTTTTCTTAAAATCTATTATAATATTAAATGAGCGAGGATAAATTAGCAAAAGGTTATTCCGTTGTCATAGAAGATATAATAGAAAATGTATTTATAACTCTTGCATTAGCTTTTTTCTTTGAGAGTAAAGTACCAACCTTGAAAAAAGCTATAATAATAACAATTGTTACTATATTTTATTGGATAGTAATATATAAATTCTTAAGACCTCTTTATTCTTGAATAACTTTTTTAATAGATTTAATAAAATATTTAATATAATTAAATGATAAAGGTACTTAAATTTAAGAAATTAAAAGGTGGTAAGAAAAAATACGAAATTACATTTGAAAAAAATGGCAAAACGTATGTTCGTAAATTCGGTGCACAGGGGATGTCAGACTTTACAATTCATAAAGACCGTGAACGTAGAGAAAGATACATTTCTCGCCACAAGAAAGACCTTCGTACAAATGATCCGACGAGGCCTGGATACCTGAGTATGTACATTCTGTGGAATAAACCTAGTGTAAAGACTAGTCTTGCTGATTACAAGCGTAGACTTGGTGTTTACAATAGAACTGGTAAATTTCCTAAAGGAATAACAGGCAGTAAAAAGTTATCTTTTGGAGTTATAATCCCATTCGAAGAAACTTCGATGAATATTTTACCAGGTGATGTTCAAAATTTAATTCAAAGAGACGTGTCTGCAGCACATATACAAAGAATACAACGAGGGAGAAAAGTCAGAAATATACCAAGTAATGTAATGACTAAAAGGGGTCTTAAACAGTTTCTTTGGAGAATGAATGCAGAATATGAAAGTCCTGAGTATGCAACGGAACAAATGACCTCTGACTACGGAGAACCTTGGCTTGTTTTGAATCCTGCGACTAGGGAAACCGCACAATGGCTTAACTACGCCGCTGATATATTAACTGCACAAGATTTTGAGAATGATGATCTTTGGTACTTATGTATAGAGCACATCATTGATGAATTTGTAGATATGAATCCAGATGTTAATAGATACGAAGGTCAGGTAGCCTCAAATTTAACAGCATCAGAAGAAAATTTAGAAATTATTCTTTCTAAATTGGGACATTATATAGATTTTGACCATCCGGGGTGGTACACGCGAGCGCTTTATTGGCTTCAAGAAGAATATGCAACTGGGAACTCTTTTGGTAAAAAATACAATGTACCGGACAATGTAGTTAATAAGAAATTGTATGCATCTATTAAGGATAAAATTAAAAGATCAATTAAAGGTCGTAGATGGGGCGCTTATGATTCTGGACGTCTGGTAAGAGAATACAAAGCGAAGGGGGGTAAATATCGCGGATCTAAAGGAAAAACAGATCTTGGAAGATGGTATAAAGAAAAGTGGGTAGATGCATGCGCATGGCCCAAAAGAAAACCGTGTGGGCGTAAGACAAAACAAAAAATAGCTTATTGTCGTCCAAGTAAACGTGTAGATTCAAAGACTCCAAAACTTGTACAGAATTTAACAAAGGCGCAAATTAAGTCGAGATGTAGTAAGAAGAAAAGATCTCCGATGAAAAGAATAACAAAATTTGGATGGACTACCCCAGATGTAGAAGTAGGAAATGGTTGGGTAATACATTGTAATATTATTCCCGGTATTGGCCCTCATGCCACTTTGAGAAAAAAGGATATCGCCGGTCCAACACAGGCCACAGATCATGCATTTAGATACGGTATCAAATACAAGGGTCATTCCCCGGAATTTTGGTCAAGCGGACCTTTAACCAAGGGATTACCTAAACCTGAATTTCAAACTTTATTAGTAAATTATTATCACCAAAATTGCGGAGGATGGCACTTAGCCCAGTTACCTCCTCCTTCTCCTTTACCAGGTTACCTTCAATTTGGTTTTAATCAAGAACTTATAGATAAAATGCGTCAACAAATGTTTAATCAAATAATGTCAGCAGATGACGTAGAAGATGGAATTAAGTCAACTATATCTAAACGTTGCAAAAGAGGATTTCAAGATTCTTTTTGTCAAAGTATATTTACAGACTTACTTTTATCTATTTATTATACCATAGTCAAAAATTCTAATGTTACGAATAATAGAAAGCAAAATATGTCTGAAATGACCAAATTTATACCTAAAAACTTTAATCCAACGATATTAAAA
>MDSZ01244288.1_pt1 | contig 23819 bp, 15 predicted proteins | sample 811201 | NCBI WGS metagenome assembly MDSZ01 (sample SAMN05326647, study PRJNA326480) | marine metagenome | isolation source: seawater | place: Indian Ocean: North | collected 2010
CCGTTGTCTACAGTCTGGTGATGATTGCCCTGGTTTGCTTCGGTCGTGATGTGGCTGAAGCGCCCTCAGCGAATACGCAAAGCTTCCAGGCAGGGGGTTTGAGTTTTCAAATTCCAGGTGCTGCCTGGTTTCGTCACTCAACGGATTCCTCCCAGCATTCCATGAAGTTACCTTCCAGAGTGACGACTGCTGGCTTGATGGGGAAGAGGAGTCGCCCAAGTATTCAGCCAACGCTTCAGTTTACTGGAAGCGGGTTGTCTCCACTGAGCCAACCCATGGGATACCCCTTGCTCCAGCCTTGACCTTTGATCCCGCTCTTAAGCAAATCAGGCAGAGATTCCTTGTTTTGCTCTAGACAGGCATTTCATGATGCCAGGAAGTTGCCTGCTCGTAGGCGTGGGCGGCTTGAAGGAGCGTCTCTTCCTCAAAAGGTTTGCCCATGAGTTGCAGGCCGATGGGAAGCTTTGGATCTGAGGAGAATCCGCACGGCAGGCTAATCCCACAGTTTCCAACAAGGTTGGCGGAAATCGTAAAAATATCCGTCAAATACATCTGAAGTGGATCCGCCGCTTTCTCACCAATCTTGAATGCAGTGGAGGGAACAGTGGGAGTGAGGAGAAGGTCGACATGCTTGAAAGCCTGTTCAAAATCTTTTCGGATGAGTGTGCGGACCTTTTGCGCCCTCAAGTAGTAGGCATCGTAATAACCACTGCTAAGCACGTAGGTGCCCAAGATGATGCGCCTCTTGACTTCGGCACCGAAGCCCGAGCCTCGAGTGTTGGCATAGAGTTCTGCAGGATCCTTGCCCTCCTCGCGGTGTCCATAACGGATACCATCAAAACGCGCCAGATTGGCACTAGCCTCTGCGGTGCAGATGACATAATAGGTGGCAATGGCGAATTCTGTGTGAGGAAGGGAGACTTCCTGGATTTCTGCTCCCAGGTTTTCGAATTGCTGGATCGCTTGATCTACCGCCGAGCGAGTCTCTTCAGCGAGACCGTCGACAAAATATTCCTTGGGCAAACCGATTCGAAGGCCCTTGATATCTTTGCCAAGTGTCGAGGAGTAATGACCGACCGGAGCCTGAACACTGGTGGAATCCTTGGGGTCGTATCCCGCGATGGTTTCAAGCATGACGGCAGCATCTTCGACCGATCGTGTTAAAGGACCGATCTGGTCGAGAGAAGAGGCAAAGGCTGTCAGTCCATATCGTGATACGCGGCCATAACTGGGTTTGAGACCCACGCAGCCACAGAAAGATGCAGGTTGGCGGATCGAACCCCCTGTGTCCGATCCCAAAGCCGCTGCGCAAAGGCCCGCGCTGACTGCCGCTGCAGAACCCCCGGAGGAGCCCCCTGGAATGAATGCCTCATTCCACGGATTGCGTGTCAGCCCCAGGCTGGAGGTCTCGGTGGAACTCCCCATGGCGAATTCGTCCAGGTTGGCTCGACCTACCAAGAGCGCCCCTGCCTCTTTGAGGGCTGCAATCACCGTGGCATCATAAGGGGATACGAAGTTTTTGAGCATGTTGGACGCGCAACTCAAGGGGTGACCTTGCTGCGCAATATTGTCTTTGATGGCAATGGGAATGCCCAACAGCGGTTTGTTTTGTAGCGCTTGTCCTGATTGAATCGTCTCCTCGATCTGGAGTGCCTGCTTCCTGGCATCCTCTTGGTCCAGGTGTGTCAACGCATGGATGCGTGGGTTATGGGTTTCGATGCGTTCCAGGAAACTGTCGAGCAGTGAGTGAACACTCTGCTCACCGGATTGAATGCGTGCAGCTTGGCTTCGGATGGAATGGCTTGAATGTTCGTTCATGGCCTTGCTTGTCGTTGGGAGTTTGCAGGACGTTTACTCCACGATCTTGGGAACCATGAACAGACCATTGCCCTGAGCGGGTGCGTTGCACAGAGCTTCCTGTTGAGATAGGGAAGGCTTTACCGCATCGGGCCGGGTGACATTGGTCATGGGGATCGGATGCGCTGTTGGCGCCACATCATCCCCCAACTCCACCGATTGAAGTTGTTCCACGTAACTCAGAATTTGAGCAACCTGTGTCCCCATGGTTTTGAATTCTTCCTCGGTGAGATTCAATCGCGCCAGCTTGGCGACATAGTGAATGTCAAACGTTTCCTCCGACATGCCAACGAGATTGTCCGACGGTCTTGAAATCAGCAAGACCAAAGCAGGTGTTCGGTTCATGGACGTGTGTTGCGGTCGCCAGATTGTCACAATTCAAGGCTCGATTTTGAATGCAAGTTGTTGAACGATCTTCCAACAGAACCAAGAAATCCCTTAGTTCTTGTGCGCTTAAGATACGTTTCCTGTGAAAGAAACGCTTGAGCTTGTTGATCATGGCCATTGAAATAGAACGCCGATTTCTGGTGGATCCCATGGGGGACTGGCGACATGCCTCCAGAAGGGAAACGTGTCGGCAAGGCTATATTCAGACATCGGCTCCCTGCTCCATGAGGGTGCGACTACTGGGAAACCGGGGATTCATTACCCTCAAAACCAAGCGAGAGGGAATCGCACGAGAGGAATTCGAATACTCCATTCCTTTTGAGGAGGCAGAATACATGCTGGATCATTTCTGTCAGCAAGCCCAGATCTCCAAGACCCGTCATTACGTCACCCGAGGCGATTTGACCTGGGAGGTGGATGTTTTTGAAGGAGCCAACCAGGGCTTGATCCTTGCCGAAGTGGAACTGAAGGAGCCCAACCAGAAAATTCATTTACCCGAATGGGTTCTGGAAGAAGTTTCCGGAGATCGTCGCTATTTCAACGCGCTCCTCGCATTGCATCCCTTCCGGGAATGGTCCCATACCGATCCCGCCTGAAGGTGCAGGAGTCCCTGCCACGCGTCCTTGCATGATCCATCCGTGAGTGATCGAATTTTTTTGATCCGTGGGCCCTTTTGGGCATGATGATGTCATGGACCAAGAGGACGCGCTGATTCTACTTGAAAAGGTTTCCAAATCTTATGGTGAGGGTGAGAACGTTGCTCCGACCCATGTGCTCTCTGAAGTGGATCTGAAGGTCTCCTCGGGTCAGACTTTGGCCATTGTTGGACCCTCTGGGTCGGGCAAAAGCAGCCTTCTAAACATTCTGGGGGCCCTGGATCAGGCCACTTCAGGAAAGGTGATGGTAGCCGGAAGAGACTTGAATGCATGCAATGAAGCGGAGTTGGCAGCCTTTCGGCGAACCACCATTGGCTTTGTGTTTCAGTCGCATCATTTGCTCCCACAACTCTCGGTTGTCGAAAATGTCCTGGTACCTCTTTTGGCAGAGCCCTCGCTGGTTACCGATGGATCCTTGGAAAATCGGGCTGAACAACTTCTCGATCGAGTGGGGCTGTCTCATCGGTTGGATCATCGTCCGGGGCAACTTTCTGGAGGTGAAAGACAGCGCGTTGCTGTGGTTCGAGCCTTGATTCGGCAGCCACAACTTCTCCTTGCCGACGAACCCACAGGCGCTCTGGATCACCAGGCATCGGAAAACCTGGGTGGGCTCCTTCTGGAACTCAACCGCGAAGAAAATATGACCCTGGTCATGGTCACCCATTCCAGGGAACTCGCGGAACGAACCGACAAGATGTGGGTCCTCAAGGGAGGGCAACTCTGTGCCCCATGATGCCATGAATGCGTGGAAATTTCTCTCTCGTTCCCTTGCCTACTATGCGCGTTCGCATTTTGGGACATTGATGGGTGCCTGTATCGCCTCAGCAGTGCTGACCGGTGCTCTCATGGTGGGGGATTCGGTCCGGGGCAGTCTTTACCAAATGGCCATGGTGCGGTTGGGAAAAGTAGATACGGCCATTGTGGGAAATGATCGTTTGTTTCAGGAAGATCTCGCTCAAAGGATGCAGGATCCCACTTTTGCCAAAGTGAGTCCGGCACTGCAATTACCCGCTGTCAGTGCCCTTCAGGGTGGGGATTATCGATCCAATCAGTCTTGGCTGTTTGGGGTGAAGAACACTTTCTGGGACATGGCAACGGATCCGGATCTGGGCCTTCATCCTTCACCCGGAGAAGTGGCTCTCGGGGTGGCCTTGGCGCAGCAATTGCATGCAAAAGTCGGTGCGACGGTCATCCTGCGTGTGCAGAAGCCCAGCCTCCTTTCGCCTGAGGCCCCTTTGGCGCCAGAGGAGGGCCAAACGGTTGCCCTGAGGCTCAAGGTTTCCAGCATCGTTTCCGATGCCGCTCTTGGTCGATTCAGTCTGCAAGCCAGCCAGCTCCCTTCGATGAATGCCTTCGTCGATCTTAAGGGATTGCAGCAGGCTCTGGAGATTGGGACACAGGCCAATCTTTTGCTGATGGCCAGAGGGAATGAACGCGAAGGGGATGCTTCGGATAGCTCCGATGTATTGAATCGCCTTCAAGCTGTTTGGAGCCTTGAAGACAGTCAATTGAAATGGCAGTGGGATCCAGATAAAGAGTCCAAGGGTGCCGAGCTTCGATCGGACCGAGTCTTTCTGGACGACCACACATCGTCCGTATTGCTTGAAACCTCCTTTGGCGGAAAGGGAATCTTGACCTATTTCGTCAATGCACTTCGATCCGACGATGCCAGCACACCGTATTCCATGGTCTCGGCGACCGATGAAGGGCTTTTCCCGCTCGAACTCGATCGTGGTGAGATCGCCATCAATCAGTGGCTTGCTGATGACATGGGGATAGGCGTGGGCGACGCCCTCGAACTGGATTATTACAAGGTGGGTTTGGGACGCGCGCTCGATGAGGCTACAGCTCGTTTTGAAGTCAAGACGGTCGTACCGTTGGAAGCTCCCTACCTGGATGCCAGCTTGATGCCAGATTTCCCTGGGCTCAAGGATGCGGAAAACTGTCGAGACTGGGATACGGGGTTCCCGATCGATCTGGATGCCATTCGAGATCAGGACAACGCCTACTGGGAGACGTATCAGGGGACGCCCAAGGCCTTCCTGTCTCTGAAATCCGGCCAGGCATTGTGGAACAATCGCTTTGGTCGCCTGACCTCAGTGCGGTATCCGCAAGCCGTGGATACTGCATCCCGAATCACGCTCGGTGAGCGCATGGCTCAGGCCATGGATCCACAGAAATTGGGCATAACCATTCTTCCTGTTCGTGAGCAGGCCTGGGCCTCGGTTGCTGAATCTCAGGATTTCGGGGGGCTGTTCATTGGATTTAGTTTTTTCCTGATTCTGGCAGCCCTGGTGCTGATGAACTTGCTCTTTCAATTTGTGATCGAGCAGCGGACCCATGAAGCAGGTGTGCTGAAGGCACTGGGAATGACACAGCAGCGCCTACGCGCCTTGATGCTTCGGGAAGGGGTGGTGCTGGCGTGCCTTGGAAGCCTTCTGGGAGTTTTGTTGGCCACGCTGTACGCCAAAGGCATGCTTTGGGGTCTGACCACATTGTGGAAAGATGCTACGGGTACTTCCGCCCTCGCTCTTTTCATTCGGGTTCCAACCCTGATCGGGGGCCTGGTGGGATCCATCCTGGTAGCTTCCCTGACGCTTTTTTGGGGTATCCATCGCGCCAGTCGGCAGAGAGCTCATGCCTTGCTTACGGGCATGGATTCACAGAGCTCTGCCTCGAGTTCGACGCCCATCCAAGCACAGCGTCGCCATCGCGCAGGGTGGGTGGTGATGATCCTTGCAGGTATCCTTGCGTTCACTGCCGGCACGGGAAGTGCCACGGGTGCGGCCGCCGTCTTTTTTGGATCCGGAATGCTGGCTTTGGGGGGAGGGTGGCTGATGCTGTCGGGGTGGTTGATGCGCCTGGAGCGGGAACAGGTTGGGCGCGTGAAATCTCTTTTTTTATGGGCCTTGCGAAATGCCGCACGTCGGCGCCGACGCAGTCTGGCTACCATCACTCTCTTGGCCTTTGGTGCCTTCCTGGTCATGGCTGTAGGAGCTAACAAGCTGGATGCTTCTCGAGATGCCCGGCTTCGATCTTCTGGCACCGGTGGTTTTGCTTTTTGGGCGGAGAGCTCGGTGCCCATCATGCAAAATCCCAACGCGCCCGAGGGGCTCGAAAACTATGGCCTGTATGCTGATGACCTACCTGAAGTGAGTTTTGTGCCTTTTCGCGTAAGGGAGGGAGAAGAAGCCAGTTGCCTGAACCTAAACCGTGCGCAACGCCCTCGTATCATGGGGGTGGATCCGGATGGGCTGATTTCAAGGCAGGCCTTCTCCTTTGCCAGTTCCTGGAAAGGGCACTCAAGGGAGCCATCGGGCTGGCAGTGGCTTCATGAGGTGCTGGAGGATGGGTCCATTCCGGGCATCGCCGATCATCAATCCATTTTGTGGGCCATGGGTAAGAAGGTAGGAGATGTGCTGGAAGTCATGGATGCCTCTGGTGAGGTGCTACGCATTCGCCTGGTGGCAGGTGTAGCCAATTCCATCCTTCAGGGGAGTGTCCTGATTGCCGAGTCGCACTTCACCCAGCACTTCCAGGGTGCCGCAGGCTACAAGGCCTTTCTGGTTGATGCTCCCGCAGAGTCTCAAAAGGAAGTCGGCGAAAAACTATCCCGGTCACTGGAGGATGTAGGTTTTTCACTGTATGACAGTTTGGAGCGGATGAATGCCTTCAACGCCGTGCAGAATACTTATTTATCGACTTTTCAATTGCTGGGTGGATTGGGACTCATTCTCGGAAGTTTTGGTCTTGGGGCAGTGGTTCTGCGCAATCTGCAGGATCGCCGGAAGGAGTGGGCCATCTTGGCCGCAGTCGGCTTCTCTTCTCGGCGTCTCCGTGGCCTGGTCTGCCTGGAGCACCTGGCATTGCTGGTCATCGGTTTGTTGATGGGTGCCGGTAGTGCCGTGCTAGCAACCTGGCCAAGCCTGGGGAAGGCAGGAGAGGGAGTGGCTTGGCTCCCTTTGTGTATGCTCATGCTTGGGATGTTTCTTGCCGGTTTATTTTGGACTTGGGCAGCCGCCAGTCGACTCATGGTCCGACAAGTGGCCCCGTTGCTTCAGGGTCCTTAAGGTCTTCTCGAACCGGCACAAAAGGCTTTCCACGTGGTGAGCAAAGGCGCACACTATTTCCATGTCCCCTTCAGCTTTGCTTCCTTTACCGCTGAGTCGCCAGACTTCGCAATGCTTTTTGAATCTGCGCGTCGTCTTCCTTTTCACGTTGTGGATGCTCACCGCTGGCATGATGAGCGCCCAAGCTGTGGTCTATGACCAACGCTTTGATGAGACCGTAGCTGGGCAAACCCCGGAAGACTTTCTGGTGCTCGGTGGCCGATTCAAAGTTCAGGACCAGATGCTCATGCTTCCCGGTGCTCCGCTGGACAATCATGGAGCTGTCTTCGGACCGGATAACGAAGGGGATCTCGAAATCAGGGCAAGGATTCGTTCTGAGAAGAAGGGGAGACTCTATCCCTCCTTTGGAGTCGGTCTTTACGGTCTTGGAGGTTATTCCCTGAAGGTGTCTCCCGCCAAAAAATCTTTGGAGCTCTACAAGGGGCGCCAAATGGTTGCAGAGGCCCCTTTTCAATGGATGTCCTCCCAGTGGGTTCACCTGCGACTGGAAGTGACCGAACCTCATCTTTCTCAATGGATGATTCGAGGCAAGGCCTGGATGGAGGGTGCTGAGGAGCCTTCTGCCTGGCAGATCCATCAGGTTGCCACCGAAGCCCCGACTCAGGGCAAGGCAAGTTTGTGGGGGCAACCTTTTTCGGGTCGCCCCATTGAGTACGATGATCTGGTGCTCCTCAAACCCGTCGGTGCCGAGGCCAAGGCTGAGGGAGGTTTTTCCCTGGGCCTTCAGACCTGGACTTTGCGCAACATGGATTTCGACCAAATGGTGGCCTTTGCCAAAGAACATGGGCTGACAAAAATTCAATCCACTGACAAGCACCTCAATCCCAGGGCCGATTGGGAGGACATTAAAAGAAAAAAGGCGATCCTGGATGCCGAAGGTTTGGAAGTATACACCTTTGGGGTTGCAGGTACATCCATGGATCATGCGGAGAACCGACGCCTCTTTGAGTTTGCTCAATTCATGGGGATCAAATTGATCATTGTTGAGCCACGTGATTTTGCCATTTTTGATTCTCTGGAACGTTTGGTGAAGGAGTTTGATATCAAGATTGCCATCCACAATCACGGACTGACATCTCTTTATGGGAACCCGATGGTCGTGAAAAATGTCATCCAACATCGCGACCCTCGCATCGGTGTCTGTCTGGACATTGGCTGGATCACTGCGGCTGGTTTTGATGCTGAAAAAGTCTATCGAGGTTACGATGGTCGGGTGTTTGATTTTCACCTGAAGGACAAGAAGGTCGAGGTTGCTGACAGGCGGCTGGTAGGCATCAGTGCACACATTGGGGAAGGAGATGCCAACCTGGAAGGCCTCTTTGCCGCACTGCAGGAAACGGGTTATCAGGGCGTCCTGGCAATTGAAACCGACAGCCCACTTTTTGCCAGGGAACCTTCGGGTTTTGTGCAGCGTGCGAAGGAGGTTTTCCAAAAACTCTCCCAACCCTGATGAGAGGCGAAATCACCCCCATTCAGCAGATCCTCTTTGTTTGCATGGGGAACATCTGTCGCAGTCCTGCCGCCGAGGGAGTGATGCAGGCCATGGCTGCTGAGGCTGGCCTGGAGAAACAGCTCTTTTGTGATTCGGCCGGTACGATTGACTTCCATCGCGGTCAGGCGGCCGACCCCAGGATGCGGAAAGCGGCGGCGCGGCGTGGGTACACCCTTGGTAGCCGTGCGCGTCAGATGACCGTCGAAGACCTGGTGCAGTTCGATCTGATCCTCACCATGGATGAGGATAATCGCGAATATGTGCTGGCCATGGATGGCGAGTCTCAATGGGGTCACAAGATCAAACCTTTCTGCGACTTCGTTGAGGCATACGATGCAGCGGAGGTTCCTGATCCGTATTATGGGGGGGGCGAAGGCTTTGATCGAGTGCTGGACATGCTTGAAGATGGATGCCGTCAGCTTCTTGACCATTGCGCGGTTCAAGGGGAGTGAAAAACAGTTGGGTCTATGAGCCCTTCCATTAGCGCTTGCCGCCCCGATCGCGGGAGTGCTAAGTTTTGATCCATTTCTTCATTTGAACTGGTATGAAATATTCCACCTGCATTCTTGTCTTTCTCACGTTTTTGGTTGTGCGTATGAGCGATACACATTCGGGCGAAGCAGCCCAAAAAGATCTCAATCGGGGGCAACTCGTCCACATGGTTTCCTTCAAGTTTAAAGCTTCTGCAGCGGCCGAGGAGATTGCAGGCGTTGAAAAGGCCTTTGCGGGTTTGGAGCAGAAAATCCCCCAGATTCTCAGTTTTGAGTGGGGGTTGAACAACAGTCCAGAGGGATTGAACAAAGATTTCACCCATGGCTTTGTGCTCACCTTTCACTCGGCTCAGGACCGGGATGACTACCTGATTCATCCGCATCACAAGACATTCGGATCACTGGTAGGTCCTTTACTGGAGGATGTTTTTGTAGTCGATTTCTGGAACAAGACTCCTTAGTCGAAAGTCCCTCACCCAGTTTCCAAGTTTTCCAGCGTTTCTATGGCGACCAAAGCCTATTTGTCCGCTCCAGTGGCAACACACAGCTTGCCCAAAGGCATTCCCTACATCATCGGGAATGAGGCAGCTGAGCGATTCAGCTTCTATGGCATGAAGGGTATTCTGACCATCTTCATGACCAAGTATCTCTTTTTATTGGACGCGTCTCCTGGAGAGCCCATGAATCGTTCCGAAGCGGTGGCTCGGTATCATGACTTCAATGCCTGGGTCTATCTGACACCGATTCTGGGAGCTTTTATTGCCGATGCATGGCTGGGTAAGTATCGCACCATTCTCAGTCTTTCCATTGTTTATTGTCTTGGACACCTTGCACTCGCCTTGATGGGCGCACCGGGCATGGGGGCAGAAAGCTGGATGATGACCGGTCTCTACTTGATTGCTCTGGGATCCGGCGGCATCAAGCCCTGCGTTTCGGCCCATGTGGGCGATCAGTTTGGTCAGACCAACAGCCACTGGCTTACCAAGGTCTTTGGTTGGTTCTATGTGGCCATCAACGTGGGAGCAGCCTTGTCCACTTTGGCGACCCCTTTGCTGTTGGAGTATTACGGCCCTCACTGGGCATTTGGCGTGCCTGGTGTTCTCATGGCGATTGCGACGGTCTTGTTCTGGATGGGGCGCAATGTCTTTGTTCACATTCCTGCGCGAGGGGTGGCGTTCTTCAGGGAGGTTTTTTCACCCCAGGGGCTCCTGGCTTTGGCCAAGCTCATGATCATTTTTTCCTTCGTAGCCGTTTTCTGGGCTCTGTTTGATCAAACCGGTTCCTCCTGGGTGCTTCAGGCCGAAGATTTGAATCGAGAATGGATGGGGGTGGAGTGGTTGCCTTCCCAGATTCAGGCCATCAACCCGATCATGATTGTGACCCTGGTGCCTGTTTTCAGTTACCTTCTCTATCCTTTCCTGGACCGGTTTTTTGCGATGACACCACTGCGCAAGATATCCATCGGTCTTTTTGTCATGGTTCCGGGGTTTGCGATGGTCTCCTTCTTGCAGTCCTGGATTGATTCGGGGCAGACGCCGTCCATTTCCTGGCAACTGCTAGCCTATGTGCTACTGACGGCTTCCGAAGTCATGGTGTCCATCACCTGCCTGGAATTTGCCTACACTCAAGCTCCGACGAGCATGAAATCCGTGGTGATGGCCATGTTTCTGGCATCGGTTTCGCTCGGGAATTATTTCACTGCAGCGGTCAATAAGTTCATTCTCATCGAAAAAGGAGATTCTGCGCTCATGACTGAAACAGTCAGGCAGGATCTGGGCCATGCCGAGTCAGCCGTGCGCAACTACTTTGAGATGCACCAGGAGCAACTGCCGCGCACTGAGGAGGGACAGGCCTTGGTGGGAGAGATGCTCGACCCTTGGGGATCGCCTCTGCATTACCGTATGATCAATCGCAACAGCTTCCGGATTGTCAGCCTAGGAAACGATCAGCAGCGTTTAACCCCGGATGATCTGATGGTTGAGGTGATCGTTTCCAGGCCCTCCACTGACCAAGGAAACGACGCACCTCTTAATTGGCGCGAACGACGGATGGTGGCGCTCCTAGGAGACCAGGGGAGGGAACAGGTTCAAAGAGAGCGCGGAGGGGTTCCTACGATTGAATTTACTGCCGAGGAAAGCGTGGGAGGAGCCGTCAAACTGGAAGGTGCGGCCTACTTCTGGTTCTGGACGTGGACGATGCTTGTGACTGCCATTTTGTTCGTTTTTGTTGCCTATTTTTATGTTCCTCGCACCTACATGCAGGAAGAATCGCGTTCTTCGGAGGCGCAAGCGGATCTGCATTGAAATAAAATCAGTTGCAATTTGGGTAAATGAGGAAACCTTATGGTTGTAAGGAATCATTATTATGAACATCACCAAAACCTATACGACTGTTTTCACAGCGCTCGCCTCCTTGATGAGTTTGCTGAGTTTCACTGCCATGCAAGCGGATCACCACAACGAAAAGAACGCCTTGAGCTTCAAAATGAAGTCTATCGAAGACAAGGAAGTCAACCTGAAGGAATGGAAGGGTAAGGTGCTACTCATGGTCAACGTGGCCAGCAAGTGTGGCTACACGCCTCAATATGAGGGGTTGCAGAAACTGCACAATGAGCTCAAGGATGAGGGATTTGCAGTGGTGGGGTTTCCCTGCAACAATTTTGGCAGTCAGGAGCCTGGCTCCCACGCTCAAATCTTAAGTTTTTGCAAGGATAACTACGGAGTCACCTTCCCCATGATGGGCAAGGTTGATGTGAAGGGAGACAAGCAGGCCCCTCTGTATAAGTATCTCACCACTCACCCAGAGCACGGAGGAGATGTGCGATGGAACTTTGAAAAGTTCTTGGTCGACAAATCTGGCAACGTGATTGGCCACTACCGCTCTGGAACACGCCCTGACGACACCAAGCTGAGAGCGGCCATCGATCAGGCGCTCAAGGCACAGTAGTGGAAGGGTATGAGGCAGCGTCGTCTTGGTAGGAGTGGTTTGGTGGTCTCCGAGATCTGTCTTGGGACCATGACCTTTGGCGACCAGGCTGACGAGTCCATGTCCTTTCGGATCATGGATGAAGCTTATGAGCGAGGAGTCAATTTTTTTGACGCTGCTGAAATGTATCCGGTGCCCCCCAGGGCAGAAACCGTCGGGCTCACCGAGTCTATTGTAGGACGCTGGCTAAAAAGTAAGCCCAGAGACGCCCTGATCCTAGCGACCAAAATCACCGGTGCCGGACATGGTTGGTTTGTTCCACCTGTCCGGCACGGCATGACCACCCTGGACCGTCACCAGATGGTACGCCAGGTGGAATCCAGCCTGAAGCGTCTCCAGACCGATTACATCGACCTCTACCAAACTCACTGGCCTGATCATGGGATGATGCATGAGGAAACTCTCTCGGCTCTGACAGACCTCAAGAAAGCCGGAAAGATTCGTCTGGCCGGCACCAGCAACGAAACCAGCTGGGGGCTCATGAAGGGACTTTGGTCCTCCGATCGTCACCATCTGGATCGGATGGAGACGGTTCAAAACAATTTCAGTTTGATCAACCGGCGCTGCGAAAGCGAACTGGCTCAAATTTGCCGTCAGGAGCAAGTTAGTTTGCTGCCTTACTCCCCTCTCGGTGGAGGGGTTCTTTGCGGTAAGTATCAAGGGGGTGCCTTTCCAGAAGGAGCTCGCTTTTCCATCTACATGTCTTTGGGCAGGGAACGTCAGAAAAAAATGGTGCAGCGTTTTGTGAACGATCGAACCCTTGCCGTGGTGGATCGTGTCCAAGCAGTGGCTGATTCCATTGGCATGAATTTGACCACGCTGGCCACTGCCTGGAGCAAGCAGCACGATTTTGTGGCCTCAACCATTATTGGAGCTTCTCATGTCGATCAGCTTCAACAGAGCCTTGCTGCTGCCGACTTGGACTTGGACTGCGAAACGATGGAGCGGCTTGCAGTCATTGAAGATGAGATCCCCAATGCCATGCCCGAAGATGGTCTTCGTAGGCTCTAGATAGACCATCTTGGTCTTGGATGACTACTTTTTGGAGCCGTATATTTCTTCGGGAGACTTGAGCATCGGTTCGGTAACCTCCACGTTCTGGCCTTGATTTTTGATGGAGGTGAAGAAACAGGAGCGGTAGCCTTCGTGACAAGCGGCTCCTTCCTGTTCGACTTGGAGTAGCAGGGTATCTCCGTCGCAATCATACGCACAATCCACCACCTTTTGAGTGTGACCGCTGGATTCTCCCTTCATCCAGTATTTTTGGCGTGAACGACTCCAAAAGTGGGTCCTGCCAGTTTCAATGGTTTTCTCCAGTGCCGTTGCGTTCATCCATGCCATCATCAACACTCTTCCATTTTGAGCATCTTGAATAATGGCTGGAATGAGCCCGTCAGCGTTGAATTTCAGTTTTTCAAGGTATTCCATGATATCTTCTGGCTTTCTCTCGGACGTCCGTGGGGAGTCAATCGTTTCCACCGGCGAGTCGTCAAGTCACAATCCCCTCAATAGGAGCCATCGTTCGGAAGACTTCCACTGGCCTATGATTGATTCGACGAGGAGATTGTGATTCTCTTGGGGGTGAAAATGGGCACGCACCCCCAAGCTTTTTATCAGAGTTGGAAGAAGCGACTGATGAGTTGGAGGAAACATTCCAGCATCCATTTTTCTTTACCTCAGGGCTGCCTCATTTCAGAGGGATTTTTGCCCCGGCTCTTTTTGTCGATTTTGCCTCGGGTGTTCCCAATAAGTGTTTTCCTGGTTTCGTGTTCTGCTGGGTTGGCTCAGTGGACCGATGAGGTGGTCCCGGGCTCCTACCTGGTGCGAGTGGCTCAGGACCCCGCTTCGTGGATACAGCGCATGCATCAAAAGCACCCGGAAGTGCTTTGTCAGCGATTGATCACCCCACTCCACCAGGCCCAGCGGCCACGACATGCTACGCCTTCCCGATCCTTGGAGGATTGGGTGGTGGTTCAAGTCCCGTCACACTGGCCACAGGCTTCGGTTCAGCGGCAGTTGGCGATGGATGAAGGGGTGGCGTTCGTGGAGCCAAATTATATCATCGAATTGGAACAGAGCGTCTTTCCGGATGATTTCTATTTTGAGCGTTCCTGGGGTCTGCATAACACGGGTCAATGGGAGGGTCAGGAGGATGCAGACATTGATTTGCCGGAGGCCTGGTCTTACGGGGTGGGAGATCCCCGCATTCGCGTTGCCGTTATCGACACCGGCATCGATTTTCATCACCCGGACCTTCGTGAAAATCTATGGGTCCATGAGGGTGAAATTCCAACCAATGGTGTCGATGAGGATGGCAACGGACTGATCGACGATGTGTATGGATACGACTTTGTCTCAGAGGATGGCGATCCTTTCGATGATCAGGGACATGGAACTCATGTGTCAGGCATCATTGGGGCAGTCGCCAACAATCGACGCGGGTCTGTGGGCGTCTGTCAGCACGTCAGCCTCATGGCGATCAAGACCTTTGGAACGACTGGTAAGGCAGATGTCGCCACTGTCATGAAAGGAGTTCAATATGCGATCGATCATGAGGCTCACGTCATTAATGCGAGTTGGGGAGTGGATGTGAGGAGTGAAGTGATGCGAGTGGCTGTTGAGGAAGTTGCCGCTGCGGGTATTCTCTTTGTCGCGGCTGGAGGCAATCGCAAAAGTGATCAGCTATTCTATCCAGCGGCCTTTGATCACACGATTGGTGTGGGAGCGACTGATGAGAAGGATCAGAGAACGCGTTTTTCCAATTTTGGCTCTTTCATTGATCTCGCCGCTCCCGGGCAAAATATTTTCGCCACCTTTCCTGACAATCGTTTTGGCTTTTTAAGCGGAACTTCGATGGCTGCTCCGCATGTCAGTGGCTCTGCGGTACTGATCCTTGAGCGACATCCAGATTGGACTGTGGATGAGGTGCAACGTGTCCTGCTGAATGCTGTGGACCCGCTCCACACAGACAAGCCCATGGGGGCGGGAAGGCTCAATGTGCTCAAGGCACAGCAGATGGAGCATCCATTGCCGATTGCTCAATGCCTCATCCCCGAGCGAGTGGCGGGGTTGGTGACGCTCACTGGAGATGCCCATGGAGAGCGATTCAAGCGTTATTCCCTTTGGATCGGAAAAGGCATGGCCCCTTTGGATTGGGAGGCTCTGGTGCACGAAGAAACCCCCGTGATTGGAGGGGTTCTTTTGGAAGGTTTTGACACATCACAATTTGAAGACGGCGCCTACACCCTGGCTCTGGAGGTGGTAAACGAGTCCGGTCAAAGCAGCTGGTGGCGGCAGGGTGTGGAGATTGCCAATGTCCACTTATCTTACCCACAGAACAACGACGTGATCCGGGCAGGCACTTCCATTGAAATCATGGGGAGTGCTTTTGGCAAGGATCGATCCTTTTTGCTGGAATATGGGATGGGTACCGATCCCCAAGAGTGGTTCTCGGCTGCCATGAGACTCAGCGAGGCGAGCGCTGGCTCGATTCATGAATCGCTTCTGGGAGTTTGGGACACCTCACTGTTGATACCCAATCAAATCTATTCGATTCGTCTGCAGGCGACCGACATCAAGGGAGAGCTGCGTGAGGACAGGGTGCAGGGAATCCTTCTCGATGGAAGTTTGCGAGAGGGTTTTCCCATCCTGCAAAAAGTAGGTCGAGAAATGCCCGGTGAAGATTGGAGACCACCCGTTGTGACAGACCTCGATGGGGACGGCTTGGAGGAAATTGTCGTTGTGGATGCAGGGGATCTTTTTGGTAAAAGCAGCTTCCTCAGTGTTTATGGGCATGATGGAAAGCTCTGGTGGCGCCATGATTTAGGTGCGGCGATGCCTTTCAGTGATCTGCCTTTGGTAGGGGATCTGGATCAGGATGGCCACATGGAAATCCTTACTGAAGCTGGCACGGGCGGCCTCTTGAAAGCCTTGGATGATAGGGGCAAGGAGATCGGAGGGGCGTGGCCCTTGGAGTTGGGCGTCAAATCCTTCGGGAAGGTCATGGCGGATCTCGATCTCGATGGAAGCTTGGAAATCATTCTTCTCTCCCATGACAGTCCGGAGGGAAGTTTTGCAACCTCACGCAAACTGTGGGTGATTCGTTCCGATGGTTCGGTGTGGCGTTCCTGGCATGTGGGTTCGTGTGAACATGAGGTGGATACGATGGAGCTATGTCCTGCTGTGGCTAATTTGGATGAAGATCCGGCGCTTGAAATCGTGACTGTGACCGGTTGTCAGTCCATTGCTATTTTCGATTTGGAGGTGCCCCAAAGAGCCGTATCCACCCTTCGCACATGGGAAGGCCAGTTGGTAGCCTCTCCCGTGATCGGCGATCTGAATCAGGATGGGTGGAACGAAATGATTGTTGTTTCGACAGGAAAGGATGCCGACAGTCGAGGTGGCGTGTATGTCATGGGGCATCAGGGTGACCTATGGTCAGGCTTTCCCGTTCTCCAGGAAGAGCATTTCGATGCCGCACCCGCTCTCTCCGATTTGGATGGAGACGGTGATTTGGAAATCATCGCAAATAGCGTTTCCTCTCGTCGAATTCATGCGATTCATCACCACGGATTCCCTGTCGATGGATGGCCGGTCGGGCCCATCCAGGACGGTCATTTGAAAACCACTCCGGTGGTTGCCGACATGAACGCGGATCAAAGCCCTGATATCCTGTTGGCGACACCAGGCTTTACCTTGATCGCAATCATGACCGGTAGTGCGGATCACATGCCTGGCGTAAGGGCCTGGAATGCTCAAGGCCAGCCTCTTCGATTTCCTGGAGAGCCTGCCAAGGACAGGCTTTGGATGGAGTCTGCTGGTGGAGGGGCTCTCAAGGCCTCTCCACCTGTTTTGACCGATCTGGATGGAGATGGCTATCTGGATGTGGTTGCTACTTCCATTTTGGACATTCGATTTGCCTACGAAAGCCCAAGAACCCGCGTCAAGCAACGCAACGGTATTTATGCCTGGTCATTGCCTGTTCCCTTTGATGCTTCCGCAGCCAACTGGCCGAGGTATCAGAAAGACCTGGGCCGAAGTGGGCGCTACGCCGTCACTGAGCGCTACAATCGGGCCCCGCTGCTGGACCCCATCCTGAGCCAAACCATACCTCTTGGAGGGACATTTCTACCGATTGATTTGCGTCGTTATGCCAGCGATCCTGATCATCCCCGATCTGCACTGAGTTGGAAGGTGGTTGGTGAAGGTGCTTTGCTGCTCAGCCTCAGTGAAAATGACGTGTTGGAAGTTCAACTCCCTCATGAAAACTGGGAAGGGAGAGAGACCCTGAGTTTTACGGTGAGTGATCCCGATGGAGCCTCAGCGGTGGTGCAGGCTGTGTTCAGCGTTTTGGCAGGATATCGCCCGCCCGTGGCCTATCCGGATGATGTCATAACGCAGGAAGATGCTAGTGTGGTGGTCGATGCGCTGGCCAACGATCAGCATCCCACCTCGCAATCTTTTCGGCTCTTGAAGGTTTCCCCTCCATTGCATGGTGAGAATCGGATGCTGGAGGATGGAACCATCTTTTACATGCCTGAAGCAGATTATCATGGAGAGGATTCCTTCGAGTATGTGATCACTGATGACAATGGGGGGTTGGCCATCGGTGGAGTCAAGGTTCGGGTCAATCCCGTCAACGATGTTCCCATTGCAGAGGAAGATCGAGTGATCGTTATTGAAGATGAATCGGCCACCTTTGATCCTGTTATCAATGACAAGGATCCTGATATGGAAACGATCCGTCTGGTGGAATGGACTTTGCCAGAGCACGGTCAACTGAAAGTGCTGGATGGAGGTGATTTCCAATATAAACCTGTTCCTGATTTTCATGGTTCCGACCAGCTGTCTTACGTCATAGAAGACCCTCATGGGGTAAGAAGTGAAGGAAGGGTGCAGTTCCTGATCAAGGGCATCAACGATCCTCCGGTAACGCGTTCGCAGTCCTTGTTCATGACGCGCAACCGAGAGCTGAACATCACCTTCTCTGCAGAAGATCCAGATCGTGATCCTCTCAGCTATGAAGTGGTGGATGGTCCTGAGCATGGCACTCTGATGGTTTTTCCCCAAGTTGCCACCTATCGGCCTGACTTTGGATATGCCGGTGAAGACTCGTTCACCTACCGGGCTAATGACGGCAAAGTGGACGGCCCTATTGAAAGGATCCACATCCGTATCAGCGATCAAAACAACCCGCCAGATATGGATGCCATTGAATGGATCACCGCGCAAAACCAACCATTAGACATTCCGATCACGGTCGAGGATGTGGATGGAGATCCCGTGGAGTGGGTCGTTGCAGAACAGCCTTCTCAGGGAACCCTTTCCTTCCTCGAGGACCATCTGCTCTACAACCCACCTGCCGATTATCTTGGGCATACTGAGGGCAAGATTCGAATCTTCGATGACCAGGGCGGACAACGGTGGGTGACGGTGGGTATCGAGGTGACCGATCAAAATACCGCTCCGGTGAGCCAAGATTCAGCAGTGGAAATATTCGGGCACCAGGAGCAAACATTCACACTCGAAGTGGTGGATCTTGAACACAATCCTCTGAGTTTCGAGTGGGTTACTTTGCCTGAACATGGCAAACTGACAGGCGACCCCCCCATCATGACCTACCTGCCAAACGAGGACTTTTACGGCTTTGATCGTCTTCAATACATTGCACACGACACCACTCTGGAGAGCGATTTGGCGACCGTGGTGATTGAGGTGCAATACCCCAATCATGTGCCAAGCAGTGAGGATCAATCCCTTCTGCTCAAAAGAGATCAGCCCAAAGCTTTTGCCTTGCGTGTTCAGGATGAGGATGAAAATCCTGAGGCATTTCGAAGGGTTATTCTCGAAGGGCCTCAGCATGGTACTTTGTCCGGATGGGGCAGGGATTTGGTTTACACACCCAACAGTGGCTTTCTTGGATCGGACCGTTTCACTTGGCGCATTTGGGATGGTTACAAATACAGTCCCATTGCTGAGACTTCGGTAAGAGTAGGACGTTATGATCCGGATTTCACTCTTCGTCTGGAAATGGTTCCACTCACGGATCAAGACCCCATCCTGATTCAGGCACAGGGGGATCCTGGAAGGCCTTATCTGCTTCAATCAAGTGAGGATCTGATCCATTGGGAGGATTTGGAAACCCAGCTTGCCACGGAGGCCCCAATGCGCTGGGATGTGGGCATGCGGGAAATGGTTTCCCAACGTTTTTTTCGAGTTCAGGCCGCTCCTTAAGTGTCTCTTCTCCAATCAGGGGAAGTCCGCAGGAATTCGAACAGGAGATGACGACCCATCGCAGTCAAGATGCTTTGATGATTCATTAGCTGGCTGGGGTAGAATGAAGAAAAATCAGGCATGGGACTTGAATCCATCAATGAAAAACTATTGGCCCGATCAGCTGGTTGGGAAGCGATGAAACGCGCCAGGCAGTATCTGGCCTCAGGCGCCGTTCTCGAAGCTACATGGCGTGATTCCAAGGCTCTCGGTAAAATCCAGGCGGGCGGTCAAGTCTATCAAGCCGGGCTTCATTTTGAGAGCGAACTGGATATTGATAATCAATGCCCATGCCGTGATTCGCGTCAATCAGGGCTGCTCTGCGCGCACTCCGTTGCCGTGGCCTTGGGGACCTTGTTTCCGGATGAAGTCAGCTCTTCTCCAAAAAACCGGCAACCGAAGGGTGAACCCGAAGCGGAATCTGCTGGCAATGTTCCGAGAGTGACTCAAGAAACGAAATCTCCTGGACCTTGGTTTCGACATGACGATCAGGCAAAAAACTCCCTTTCCATCAGGTTTTTGCTTTCTCCCAACAGCCTGGCCCAGTGGTTGCCTGCAGAACTCTCACTCATGCTGGAAGTGCTTCGGGATGGTGAAGCATTCCCAATCATGGCGATGGATCGGAACAAGGCTTATCGCATATCCGAACGCGATCAGGAACTGATGCTTTGGTTGCAGCAAGACCAACAATGTGTTTTGGGGCCGGTCTGGCGTGTGAACAGCTCTACTTTCAGCACCTTGCTGGAAAAATTGGGTTCTGGATCATGCGTGATGTTAGGCAGAAAGCAGACAATCCCTATTGATGAGGAAGTTTGGTTTCCTCCCATGGAAGTGGGTCTCAAATCCTCGGGGGAGTTGCGCTTGAGCTTGGCATGTGTGAGGCCACCTCAGGGCTTTTTTCCAGGGCAACCCAGCTATGTATTTCTGGGTGATTGTCTCAAGCCGGTGGGGATCCCTGGTGATTGGCTAAGTTTGCTTCAGCAACCACTGGATATCAAAAGAGAGGAGGTGCCGGCGACGCTTCATCGCTTGGAGCGTTGGGCTGGATCAGGTTTTCCCATTCGTTGGCTCTGCGAAGTCAATTGTTTTGAAATGGTGGATCAAAAACCCGTTTTTCACCTTCACCTTGAGGGAGGTTTGGCTCGCATGGATGCACGCCTGAAAGTCCGCTATGCATCGCATTCCTATGAGATATCTCCATCTCAACCTGCGGCCTTGGCATGTATCCCGGATGCCGATTCTCCGACTCGATACATTCTTCGCAATCCGTCGCTCGAGCATGAGGCGTGGGGCAACTTGGTGCGTTCAGGGTTTCACTGGAGCCCCTCTGATGGCTTCGCCAGACTCCAGGGCCAAGAGTCCATCCTGCAATTTTTGTCAGGGCCCTACCTTTGGATGCAGAAGGAGTGGCAAGTGCGACTGGAGGAGCGACTTTCGTTTAGCTTGGAAAAAAATATTGAAACCATTGAGCCTTCCGTGCGGGTGAGTGGTAGTGCGGGCGGATGGTTTGATTTCAGCGTCTCTTATCCTACGACTTCTGGAGAGATGTTGAGTCAGGATGAAGTATGGTCCTTGTTGAGATCCGGACGCACCTACCAAAAACGTTCGAAAGACGGGAAGGTTCTATTGCTCGATACGCAAGCCATGGAAGAATTTCAGGAGGTGCTCGTGGATGCACAGCCGCAGCAAACGCGAGGAACGTTCCGGGTGGCTCAAGCACACGCTTCTTTTCTTGAAAAGACTTTTGAAGAAAACCAGTGGTCGGTCATCCACGAAGGATCAGGCGCTGAAGGCCTCATTTCATCCATTGATTTATTTCAAAGCTTCAAAGCATCTCTTCCTGAGCAGACAAAAAAAATACGCGACTATCAATGGCAAGGGGTCCTTTGGATGCAGAGCCTTTTCGAGAAAGGTTATGGTGGCATTTTGGCTGATGATATGGGATTGGGGAAAACATTGCAGGTCATTACCTGGATGGGTTTGAACCGTGAAATTGCGAGATCAAAGAACGAAGAAGCCCTCCCATGCCTGGTGATCTGTCCAACCTCGCTGGTTTTCAATTGGGTGGCTGAGTGCCTCAAGTGGATGCCTGGCCTGAAAGTCCTGGCAGTCGAAGGGAGCGGCCGAGAAGGGACGTTTGCTCAGTTGCGGCAGCACGATGTGATCGTGACCAGTTATGCCTTGATCAGACGCGATTTGCCGCACTACCAGTCACAGCATTTTCAAACGATTTTTCTGGATGAAGCTCAACACATCAAAAACAGGAATACTCAGAATGCCCAAGCGGTGAAAGCGGTTCGAGCCGATCACCGACTGGTGATCACCGGAACTCCTTTGGAGAATTCAGTCCTCGATCTTTGGTCGATTTTTGACTTTCTCATGCCTGGATACCTGGGAGCAGCCAAGGATTTCAAGGAGCGCTATGAGCAGCCGATTCTTCAGGGTGGGACGGCTTCCTTGCAGAGGCTCAGGCGTCGTGTGGCTCCCTTTCTTCTCCGGCGCACCAAAGAGGTGGTTCGGCCCGAGATACCCGAGCGGTTGGATCACGTTCTCTACTGCGAATTGAGCCCTGAACAACGGTCGGTCTATCAGCAGGTCATGGAGCTGGGGCGCCGACAGTTGATGGAAATAGCGGGACAAAAAAATCCATCTTCAAAATCCCGAATGATGGTCCTTACTTCGATATTGCGCATGCGCCAAATCTGCTGTGATGCTCGTATGGCTGTTGAGAAACCCATGGAGTGGAAAAGGCCCTCAGCCAAGCTTGAGCTTTTCGAGGAACTGCTCGACGGCTCGTTGGATGGGGGGCACCGGATGCTTGTGTTCAGTCAGTTTGTCGGGATGCTTTCGATTTTGCGTGATCGCCTGGAAGAGCGATCCATTGACTATTGTTATCTCGATGGCTCAACGCGTCAGCGCGGAAAAGTCGTGGAGCGTTTTGAGCAGTCTTCCATACCGGTTTTTCTCATCAGTCTCAAAGCCGGAGGCACAGGCCTCAACCTGACCGGGGCCGACACCGTCCTCCATTTTGATCCGTGGTGGAACCCTGCTGTGGAGTCCCAGGCGACAGCGAGGGCTCATCGCATTGGGCAGAAAAAAGTCGTCAACAATTACAAATTGATTGCGCGTCAAACCATCGAGGAAAACATTCTCAAAATGCAGTCCAAAAAACAGCAACAACTCGATGCCATGCTTGAATCCGGTGGCCATGAGCTTGGAAAAAGCCTCGCTTGGGATGAGATTGCTGCCCTGCTTGATGGGGATCTGAAGTGATTGACATTGACCGATGGAATCACTTTGAGGTTGGCTAGTGAGCATGTTCCTACTGGATGCTCACCTAGACCTGGCCATGAATGCCATGGAGTGGAATCGTGACCTGCGTCAACCACTGGAAGAGGTCAGAAAACGCGAAGCGGATTGGACAGACAAACCGGACAGAGGACGAGGTGTTTTGACGTTTGATGAAATGCGTCGAGGTCAGATTGGCCTTTGTGTGGCAACTCAGATTGCCCGTTACGTCAAACCTTCCAACCCGCTCAAGGGTTGGCATTCTCCGCATCAGGCATGGGCTCAGACTCAAGCGCAGCTTGCATGGTATCAATCGATGGAGGAAGAAGGGCATTTGTTCCAAATCACCACTCGGAACCAGCTCGATCAACATGTGGATGCGTGGACTCAGGCATGCCGAAGTGGCGATACCAAAGGAATGATGCGTGATCTCCCCATTGGGTATGTATTGAGCCTGGAAGGAGCCGACTCCATGATAAGCCCTGCGTATGTTCACAAGGCATACGAAAAGGGGCTGCGCGCCATTGGCCTGGGGCATTATGGTCCTGGAACCTATGCCCCAGGAACCAATGCAGAAGGTGGAGTGAGCAGGGCTGGAAAAGACCTTCTTCAAGAAATGGGGAGTTTGGGAATGATCCTTGATTTGACGCATTTATCCGATCAAGCATTTTGGGAAGCCATCGACCTTTATCAAGGGCCCATCTGGGCAAGCCATTGCAACTGTCGTTCGTTGATTCCTCATCAGCGTCAACTGAGTGACGAACAAATCAAAGCAATCGTGCAACGCGGTGGTGTCATGGGTGTGGTCCTGGATGCGTGGATGATGCATCCTAACTGGAAAAGGGGAGAAACCACGCCGGAATCGGCGTGCCTTAAGCTGGAGCGAATCATCGACCACATAGATCACATGGCTCAATTGTCCGGCGATGTGGATCACGTGGGAATCGGTTCGGATTTGGATGGTGGTTATGGAACCGAGCAATGCCCGATGGATGTTCAATCCATTGCAGACTTGCAGTTGTTGGAAACATTACTCAAAGAAAGAGGCTACTCGCACACACAGTGTGAGCAGATTTTCCACCACAATTTTCTTCGGGTTTTACGCCTGGCACTCGGATAGAAGCTGTCCATGCGGCCATCAAACCCTTTGTAAAGCCTGCTTTTCTGCGCTGAGCTTTAAATTCCATAAAATACTAATTTCCAAGTATTTATGATGTTTTTTTTTGCGTTTGCTTTTCGGTCGCCTTGCAAAAAAATAAAA
>MDSZ01257513.1_pt1 | contig 23808 bp, 21 predicted proteins | sample 811201 | NCBI WGS metagenome assembly MDSZ01 (sample SAMN05326647, study PRJNA326480) | marine metagenome | isolation source: seawater | place: Indian Ocean: North | collected 2010
CCAGCTAGGTACTCTCCATAAGACATCTCTAGATCAAATGGAATTAAATTATAATTTCGGTAGTAAAAATTAACTGATCCAGTAACATTTTTGTAATCAAGATTACCAAATCTCAAATCATAATCTCTTTTAGTAACATCAAATACTTCAAAACCTAAAGCATAATTATTTTCTGGATTAAAATATAAATATTCAAATCCTGCACCTGAAAACATCTCCTCTAAAATGCCTGCAGTAAACATTAAGTGATTATTTCTCTTCGGTGTTAAAAAGTAATCGAATTGTGCTCTTCCAATAATTACCCTTTCACTAAAATTTTTTAAGTAATCTTTCACATCTGATCTTACTTGCGCTGGAAAAGTATCTTTGGGTGGAATATTCAAATCATCAAAATTGTCATAAATAGAATATTTCAAGTTCGATGAAAAGATAAGATTGTCTCTAATCACATACTCGCTATTATTTTCTAAGAGTATTGATCCCTTGAAGAATTCTTCTCTAGATGCTAAAAATGGCCTGAAAGTAATATTGTTAGAATAAGAAAAATTACTTGTTCTCCGTCTTTCATATGTAACATTTGCATTTCTTAAGAATGAGTCATCTATCTCGTTAATAACATCAAGATCAACTATCTTTAAGTTTGTTTTTACCTCCTTATCAATTCCAGAGTCAAAGGTAGCTTGCGAGATTATTTCCTCAATTAAATCTAAATTTGGATGAATAAATTGAGTTAACTCAATACCAATTGTATCTTCTGTTTCTAATATCTTATTTACACCTACTCCATTTTTTCTTAAATTTTTTACTAGCTTTACATTGCTATCTTCACTTTCTTTTGTTTTTGCAGGTACATAAGTTTTTTTTCTTTTAGAGGGTGCATTGTACTTATAATTAAGTCTCAAAGAGTAATATGAATCTCTTTCACTTGAAATTCCAATCATAAAATTTTTATTAATTTTATAATCTATGCCAAAGGTTATGTCGCTTTTCCTTTCTTCATATTCTATTTTTCCAGGTGTTAAAGTAGGATCATTTTCAATCTTTATGATTAACTGCTCATTGGGAGCATATGAAACTCCATAAAAGATTGATGCATCATCTCCTGAAAACAAGTCCCCTGCTCGAAACTCACCTGTTCCTGAAAAATCTTCGCCAGTTTGCAGTGTAGATCTATTTCTAAATCTTTCATCGAGGTAAATTAATGGATTTTTTACAGTTGTTCCTCCCGCAAGTTGTCCCCAACCCATGCCAAGATGGAAATCAACTCTATTAATACCATAGCTTGCAACTATGTACTCAGAACCATAAAGGCCTGTTCCACCTACATCACTTAGGCCAACTGCAATTGCAGGTAATAGTCCTTCTTCCTTAATTCTTATCTTAAAATTAAACCCTTTATCTTTATAGTCTTGGCTAAAATTAGATCCAGGATATGGCTTATCCCTAATGCTGGTATAAAAAAATGATGCCTCAAGCCAGTCATATGGGCTTGAAGTCATTGTTATTTTTTGATCAGGATTACCATTATAAAAAGTAATGCCGTAAGACTCTTCATCATAAAATCTAGCAGTAGGAATATTTATAGAGCCTATACTGCCATGATTGTTATATGAGTTGAACTCACCACTATCAGCAAAAACTTTTGTAATCCCCAAGGATACAATTAAAAATAAACAGAGCAGTAAAGCTTTATGATTTTTCATATCATATTTAGTTATTATTAGATAAATTTTCTAGTGCTGCAGCAGAGAATGCTAGGTCTGAGATTATTCCTGTGACTGGAAGCAGCGAATTAGAAATTGGATTTCTCATAATAATCTTTCTAGGAACTATTATCGAATCTCCAGGCTCAAGCTTAACTTTGCCAGTAAAGATGTTTCTACTAGCTTTTTGAACGACTCCATTTGATTTAATAACATAAACTTTATTTTTGTCCGCAAATTCGTTGAAACCACCTGCATTATTTATTGCTTCACTAACACTGATATTTTTTGTATAACTGAAAGCACTTGCAAAAGTTACTTCTCCCAGTACATTTATTGTGCTGGGTATTTTTGGAACTATAATATTGTCTCCATTCATCAAAATAGTGCTAAGTGAATTAATTGAATCCGGTTTATAGTCTCCTGCAATTCTTCCGAGAAATTGTGGCTCAATTGTTTTAGACATTTCTTTAATTAGATTAATGTCGCCAATATCTATTCCCCTTTGTCTGCTAACAATTAATGACTGTGTTAAGTCATTTCTAGATTTCTCAATTGCCTCAATTTGAGATCTTCTGACAGATTCACGCAAAAAAACTACGCCATCTAAGTAGGCTTCATTTTTAAAGCGGCCAACCAAATTATACAAATCATTAATTGTTGAGTTAGATTCAAGTGTATATGTGCCTGGATAGTCTACCGCACCCGATATAGAAACAGTAATGAGATCATTAACTGGTGATCTAAAATTGACTGTATGAAATTGATTTGCTACAAATTCCATTTCTTTAAAGTCTTGAACTTTTATAAAATTATCTAATGGACTAATGTATGTTGCTTCATTGTTGGTTCCAGATAAGTCTAAACCCAGAAAATCAACAAATGATTTAACGCTAAATTTGCCATAGACAGGAAGTTTATATGTATCTCCTCTATGACTAAGAGTTAGTTTATATCTATTTATAGACTCTGTGGAGATTGGACTTACATCAAAAGTGCGAATATCTATGTTAGCAAAAAATACTTTTGAATTAGGAAGAAGTTCTATAGATTTGTATGTGCTTGGGTCCTTTAAGCTGAACAAAATAGACTTTTTAATAAGATTATCTTTGTCAAATTGCTCAAGGACACCTAACCAAGGGTAGACATCTATAAACTCTAAGCCTTTAATTAACTCTTCTAATGTACTAAATTCGCTTAATTTATAGAATCCTGGTTCTTTGACTGCACCTGAAACTTCAATGTTAGAAAAAGCCTCGCTTACATATTGATTAATATTAACGGATAAGACATTTTCTAAAGATGTTGATAGATCACTTGTGCTAACTCTTTTAATATTGCTATTATCTAAATCCAGTGTATTCAAACTTATATTTGTCTTATTGGAAATATTTGTAAAACCAAGACCGAAAAAGATTAAATCTGATAATGTTTCGTTTTTGAGAGTCTCGTATATTGCTGGACGTTTAATTTCCCCTGACAATCTTACAAATTGGTTGGCAGCATCAATTATAATCACATCTCCAGCTTCTATAGTAATGTCGTCAGACCTATCACCCAAGAGTAAAAGCTTATACAAGTCAAAATAAAAAATGTCACCATTATTTCTTATCAATTTAATTTCCCTGAGAGTTCCAACTTCAGAAACACCTCCAGAATAAGCTAGAGCGCTAGTAATAGTGCTAAATGGATTTACTAAATATGTACCAGGAGTATTAACAGCTCCTACAATTGTTACTTTTTTTGCAGATAAATTTTTGATAGAAAGATCAATCTGAACACCTATAAAAGTCTGACTAATAATATTTTTAAGTTTTCTTTTGACCTCGTCAAAAGTTTCATTAACAACAGATATAGATCCAATCTCGGGAAGTAAGATTGTTCCATCCAATTTAACATCTAGATCAAAGATTGCTTCTTTTGAGCCTGAGAGGATTACAGTAAATTGGTCTTTTAGAGAAATCTTATAGTCATTTGGTAATGGTAAGTCACCAACAGCAGATATCGAAGTTGGGATTGATGAAAAGAAACCATAGCCATATTTTTCTCCCACAATTGTTTTATCAATATATTTAGGTTTTGGTGCCTTAATAGTGCTTTCGGTTACTTCAGGTTTTGGTTGTTCTGTAATTATATTTTGTCCTAGTTCTTGACGAACAATGTCAATTTGTGACTGAGATAGTTGTGAAAGTATATCGCTATCAATTTCCTGTGATGAAGAAAATTGGATCAACAATAACATCGAAGTTATGAGCTTTGTTTTTTTATGCATAATAATTAAAAATTAGTGATTTATATTATATATTGAGTTAATAGGAATGCTTAAAAAAATAATTATTCTAAGTTAAACCCTGGTATCGTGACTCCTTCAAGACTTAGAATTGGTCCAAGAATGTCTTCAACTTTTTCATTTACTTCGTCATCCGACAATGTCTTAAGATGAGATTGAAATACAAGTCTAAAACCAACTTTTACTTCATTAGACTTATTGTTTGCGTAATAATCGAATATAAACGAATCTTTAATAATGTCATCATTTATATTGCTCATGTAGTTTATAACCCTATCAACTTTTGATGAGTCAATGATTGAAAAAGAGAAATCTCGAAAGCTGGATGGGAAATCAGAGATGGGTTTGTATTTTATGAAGTCTACTTTCTTGTCTTTATAATCTAAACTCTTATAAAAATCTTCTTTAATATCGCTTACTAAGATTTCAATATAGAAAATTATTTCACTTCTCTTCGAATTTATTTTAGATCGTGACAGCTCTTCAATTTGAAGACTGTCTGAGAAATTGTTATCAAAAATTGATCTTAAAAAATCTTGATCAATTTTTTTTGAAAAATTTTCGTAGTCATTTCCTGCTCTGCCACTAGCTATAATCCCAAGTTTTTTTTGTTGCACAATATTAGTTTTTTTAAAATATATGTCACTTATTTCAAATAGTTTTATAGAATCTTTTTGTCTCCTTTCGTTGTAAACTAAATTTTCAATCAGAGATTGTTTAATATCTTTTCTTAGGTTTTTCTTATTAGAGTCAATGGGATTGTCAATAATAATTGAATTACTATCACTTAGAGAAGTAAATGGAAAATTAATTACTTCAGAGAAACCTTTATTTATAAGATAGTTCTTTAATTTAGATATATTCTTAATTGGGTAATTATTATTTGTTTTTAATGCATTTGATTTTGTGCTTGGTATATTGTTATAACCTATAACTCTTGCAATCTCTTCTGCTAAATCATTTTGAGATAAAATATCATTTCTATAAGAAGGTACTTTCACATCATCATCTACTATGAAACCAATATCCTTTAGATATCCTACATAAAGAGATTCATCAAGATTGGTTCCTAAAATATTGTTAATCTTATTTATATCAATTGGAATTGATATTTCGTTATACTCATTCATTATGAATGATTGAAGCCTTAAATTTTTAATATCGACATGATCATTTAAAATATAAACAAACCTTCTTAAAGTCATATCATGAGATAAAATATCTGTTCCCCTTTCAAATTTATGCGCCGCATCAGAATTTAGATTATATTTTACTGATTTTCCAATTATAGACTCAGGATTAAAATAAGCACATTCAACTAAAACTTTTTTTGTTCTTTTAGAGCAACTTGTAGACTTACTCCCCATGATTCCAGCTAAATTAATTGGTTTATTATTTACTGAAAATACTGAATTTTTACCCTCAAGGAAAATTTCATCTCCGTGGAGTGTTTCAAAACACTCGTCATATTCTTTGTTATTAAATACAATGGTGCCATCAATCTTTTCTGAATCATAAACATGTGTTGGTTGGCCAAGTTCATATGAAACAAAATTTGAAATATCAGTAAATAAATTATTTTTATTTATCTCTAAATCAGAAAAGTAAGTTTCTAGATAAGGCTTGTATTCTGACACAATGTTATCAATTTCTATTTCTAAAAAACTAATAGCGGGACAATCTTCCTTTGAAAAGTTCTTGAAATCAATTTTAAGTTCATCTATATCTTCTTTGTATGTTTTTAAGGTATCTGAACTTCCAAAGAAAACTTTCAAATCTCTAGCTAATCCATAAACAGACAAACAGTCGCCTCTGTTTGGTGTAATATCTATATCAAAAACATCACCATCAAAAATATGTTCATGACCAAGTTGAAATAGTCTTTCAGAAACTTCTCTCTTTGAAGGTTTAAGATTCAGAAATCGAAGAAGATCTTTATATAAGATTTTCATTTAAATTGTGACAAGAAATCCAAATTAGATTTATAAAATTCTCTAATATCATTAATACTATATTTAAGCATTGCGATTCTCTCAACTCCAAGTCCAAAAGCCAGTCCACTAAACTTTTCAGGATTGATATTACAATTTTTTAGAACTATTGGATTAACTATCCCACAACCCAGTATTTCAAGCCATTTTCCGTTATCAGATAAAATATCAACCTCAGCTGAGGGCTCTGTAAATGGAAAATACGATGGTCTAAATCGAATCTGAATATTTTCACCGAATAAGTCATTAAGAATGCTATGAATAAGATGTTTTAAATTTGCAAATGTTACATCTTCATCAATATAAATTCCTTCTATTTGATGAAACATTGGTAGATGAGTAGCATCATCATCCTTTCTATAAACTTTGCCTGCAGAGCAAAAAGCTAAAGGGGGATCTGTATTCAACATACTTCTTATCTGAACAGGAGAAGTATGGGTTCTAAGGACATTGCCTTTATTTTCTAAATAAAATGTGTCATGCATTTGTCTTGCTGGATGACTTTTTTTTATATTTAGCATATCAAAATTAAACTCTTCAGTTTCAATTTCAGGCCCATCAACTTCTTTGAAGCCATAATGATATAAGAGTCTTAGAAGATAATCTTTTGTCTGGTTAACGGGATGAATATTTCCTATTTGTTTATCAATAATTGGTGGCTTAATAGGGCCTAAACTAGACATAAATGTCTTAATCTAATGTGAATTTAACAATTTTTTCAAAAGTAGCCGCATCATTAATAGCAATATCAGAAAGAATTTTTCGATTTAAGGCCACATCACGTTTTTTTAAGCCATTAATGAAAGAAGAGTATGAAACATCTAATAATCTTGATCCTGCATTGATACGAGAAATCCATAACGACCTGACTGTTCTTTTCCTATTTTTTCTGTCTCTAAACGCATACTGCAAAGCTTTAATATGAGATTGTTTAGCTGTTTTAAATAATCTACTTCTAGCGCCATAATGTCCTTTAGTAGATTTAAGAATCTTTCTATGTTTAGTTTTAGCAGATAACGATTTAGTAGTTCTTGGCATATTATTTAATAAGAAGCCTTGAAGCAATTTTTAATACTTCGCCCTCAAGTCTATTTAATCCTCGGTTATGTCTCTTTCTTTTTGTAGACTGCTTTGAAAGTATATGATTTCTTCCAGCACTTCTACTTTTAATAGAAGATCCAGTTTTTTTGAAGCGCTTTGAGGCTCCTGAATGTTTTTTTAGTTTATATCCCATTTCTATAAAATTAACTTTTTCTTTTTAGAGGAGATAGCACCATCATTAACTGCCTACCCTCAAGTGATGGCTCTTGATCGACTTGAGCTAAATCCGACATTTCATCTTTTAGCTTGTTCAACAAATCAAGGCCTAGGTTACTATTAAGTATTTCTCTACCTCTAAAACGGACGCTTATTTTAGTCTTATCTCCTCCAAGAATAAAGCTTTTTATTTTTTTTAGTTTTATATTGTAATCGCCTGTATCAGTAGAAGGCCTGAACTTAATTTCTTTAACAGTATTTCTTTTTGATTTTCCTTTTGAGGAAGAGATATTTTTTTTCTTGATAAACATTTGTTTTCCATAGTCCATTAATTTGCAAACTATAGGATCAGAACCCTCTGGTGAAACTTGAACTAAGTCAAGACTTTTATCTTTAGCCATTTTGATAGCAGATCTTTTATCTATGAGCCCATGCTTTGATCCATCATTATCAATAAGCATAAACTCATCAGCAGAAATATTTTCATTAATGGGTACCAAATTTTTTTTATTAATAGCTATGATTAGATACCAAAGAGTTAAAAGATAAATTTACAAAGAATTGATTTTCGATTCACGTGACGGATTCTATAATAAATAATATTAATTTTAAATGATTTTATGGCTGAAGAATATAATGAGACCATACACCATCAAGATATTTATATAAATTTCTCTTATTTAGCCTGAACTTATTGCCTTCCCAAAACTCAATTTCATATGGTTTCAAAGAAAAACCACCCCAGTAGTTTGGACAATTTTTTAAATCTAAATTTTCTTTTGCATTTTTAAATCTTAATACAACTTCATCAAAACTCTCTATTTCTTTAGATTGCTCAGAGCTAATTGCCAAAGCATTCTTATCTAAACACCTGCTATTAAAATATTTATCATTAAAAGTTTTTGGAGTTTTTTCAATTATGGCTTTTATTCTTATTTGAGTATTGATTAATGGCCAATAAATTAATGCAGAGACTTGATTATGTGATTTAAATGAAATTGCTTTAGGTGAATTATAATTTGTAAAGAAAATAAAATTATCATTTTCTATAAGTTTTAAGTTTACGAATCTCGACTCAACTTCGTTTTTATTCTTATTAAAGGAGGATACGGATATTGCCTCAATGTTTTTTTGTCCTGACTCTAATGCTTCCAAATACTTTTCTTTAAAAATGAGATATGGCTTTTCTTTTGACAAGTTTTTAAGTTCTATCATCTCTTAATTTTAAACAAAAAAATGTATTCCAGTTAAAAAAAATAAAATTGAATTTCATATTAATTCACATAAGTTTTAATTTGTATTTATATAATTCAAGGAAGATTTAATCCCTGATCTCCAATTTGACTTAGGTATTTTGAAATAATCAAATATTTTTTTGCATTCTAATACTGAATAAGATGGCCTTTTTGCTGCGGTAATATATTCAGAAGAACTTACTTTTTCAATTGTTGCTGGAACTGCAATATCTAGTGAAGAGGCTTGATTAAAAATTTCTTTTGCAAAGTCATACCAGCTGCATTCGGAATCGCCACAATAGTGAAAGATTCCTGAAATAGGGTCATTGGAATCATATTCATTAGCAATTATCAATATTGTCTTTGCCAAGTCTCTTGCATAAGTGGGACACCCCAGCTGATCATCAATAATTTTTAGTTTATTTTCATCTTTTAGTGAGAGCATAGTTTTAAGGAAGTTATTGCCAAATTCACTAAAAACCCATGCAGTTCTTAAAATTATATGATTACAATTAGATGACTGAATCGCTATCTCACCTTTAAGCTTAGTTAATCCATATACTGTATTTGGGTTTGGAATATCACTTTCTTTATAGGGTTTTGAGGAAGAGCCATCGAAAACATAGTCAGTAGATATATGAATGAGAAGACATCCTAAATCTTTGCAGATTGAGGCAATATTACCAACAGCTTCATTATTAACTAGATCTGCCATATTTTCATTTGCTTCGGCTTGATCCACAGCTGTGTATGCAGATGCATTTATAATTACGTCTGGGCAAACTTCGTGAACTATATTAACTAAATCATCATGTTGTGTAATATCTAAATCAGTCTTTGAAAACATGAATATCTCGTTTTCAGAAGCTTTTAACTCACTTTTAATGCATCGTCCAAGCTGGCCATTACTTCCAAAGATAATGAATTTCATTTGAAGATATCTTTAAACTTGCTTCCACAAGCATCTTTGTTAGATAAGGTAGGAGAATTAGTTGGCCAAGATATATTTAAATCATCATCATTCCATAGAATTGTACCCTCATCAGAGCTGTCATAATATTCAGTACATTTGTACTCAAAATCAGCGATGTCAGAGAGAACAAGAAACCCATGAGCGAATCCTGGTGGAACCCAAAATTGCTTTTTGTTCTCTTCTGATAAAATAATTGCCTCCCATTTACCAAAAGTATTTGAATCAGGTCTAATATCTACAGCAACATCATAAACAGATCCACGCACAACTCTTACAAGTTTTCCTTGTGGTTTAGTTTTTTGAAAATGAATTCCGCGCAATACTCCTTTAGAAGAACGAGAGTGATTATCTTGAAGAAATGGTGACGATATTCCAACTAATTCACTATATCTTTTTTCTTGGAAAGTTTCTAAAAAAAAGCCTCTTTCATCATCAAAAACATCAGGTTCAATAATTACACAATCATTTAATTTAGTATTTGTGACCTTCATTTTGGAGATTTCAGAATTTTATAAAGATACTCACCGTAATTTGTATTTTTTAAGACTTCTGATCTTGATAATAAATCAGATTCATCTAACCACCCATTTTTAAATCCGATTTCCTCTAAACATGCAATTTTTAAGCCTTGTCTTTTCTCAACTGTTTGAACAAATTGACTAGCATCCATTAAACTATCATGCATTCCTGTATCTAGCCATGCAAAGCCTCTTCCCAGTAATTCAACATTTAAAAGATTTTTACTTAAATAAATTTTATTAATATCCGTAATTTCATACTCACCTCTACTTGATGGTGATATAGATTTTGCTATCTCAACAACATCATTATCATAAAAATATAATCCGGTTACTGCATAATTTGATTTAGGGATAGAGGGTTTTTCTTCTATTGATATAACTCTTCCATCCTCATCGAATTCAATAACTCCAAACCTTTGAGGTTCAGCGACGTGATAACCAAAAACAGTTGCTCCCATTTGCCTACTTACAGCAGATTTTAGTTTTGTTGAAAAATGTTGGCCATAGAATATGTTATCTCCTAAAGCTAAAGCAACATTTGAGCTTCCAATAAAGTTTTCACCAATCAAAAATGCTTGGGCTAACCCATTTGGCTCTTTTTGAATTTTGTATTCAATTGATATTCCAAAGATACTTCCATCTCCCAGAAGTCGTTTATAACTTTCAATATCTTCAGGAGTTGAAATTACTAAAATCTCCCTTATTCCTGAGAGCATTAAAACCGCAATGGGATAATAAATCATGGGTTTGTCATATATTGGTAAAAGTTGTTTAGAGACACCAATAGTTATAGGCCAAAGGCGTGAGCCTGATCCGCCTGCCAATACAATTCCTTTATAATTATTCATCATTTTTTCCTATCCTATGAAGGCGATATTCTCCAGATAAAACGCGTTCCCACCATTGGTTATTGTTAATGTACCATTTAACTGTCTTTTTCAAACCACTTTCAAATGATTCTTTTGGACGCCAATCAAGCTCTTTAGAGATTTTTGAGGAATCGATGGCATACCTAACATCATGACCGGGTCTATCTTCAACAAAAGTAATTAAATCAGAATATTTTTTTACTCCATTGGGTTTTGATGGAGCCAGATCCTCTAAAATTTTACAAATTAATTCAACTACCTCAAGATTACTTTTTTCATTATTTCCACCAATATTATAAGTTTCTCCAATCTTTCCTTTTGTAATTACTTTAACTAATGCATTTGCATGATCATCCACATATAACCAATCACGTATCTGTGATCCATCTCCATAAATTGGAAGAGATTTTCCGTGAATTGCACTCAAAATCATATGAGGAATTAATTTTTCTGGAAAATGATACGGACCATAGTTGTTTGAACAATTTGTAATAATGATTGGCAATTTATAAGTTCTACCCCATGCTCTTACTAGATGATCAGATGAGGCTTTTGATGCAGAATAAGGAGATGATGGGGAATAACAAGTTTCTTCTGTAAAAAGGTCTTTAGTTTTTCCTAAATCTCCATAAACTTCATCAGTTGAGACGTGGTGAAAGCGAAATTTATTCTTTTTTTGATGATCTAGGCTTTTATAGTATTCTCTTGCAGACTCTAAAAGTACATAAGTACCAATTATGTTTGTATGAATAAAGTCTGATGAAGCATCAATTGAACGATCAACATGACTTTCTGCAGCAAGATGCATGACCATATCTGGTTTATGATTCCTAAAAAGGGCTGAGATCTCATCTTTATTACAGATATCAACTCTTTCATGTATATGTCTTTCTGAATTTTTTAGGTCACTAAGAGATTCTAAGTTCCCGGCATAAGTTAATTTATCAATATTTATAATCTCAATATCAGAGTTTTTTAGCAGATTCCTTAAAACTGCGCTGCCTATAAAGCCTGCACCACCTGTTATTAATAGTTTCATAAAAATTCTGTACTGATTATAAATTTAGACAATATCTGTCACCTTTTAAAAATTATCTTTGCAACTTTCCATGTAATCTTCAAATTTAGCTTAAGCAACTGAAACTTGATATTTTTAAAGTTTTCATAAGTACATTGATCTTAATGAAATAAAAGTTGTGCAAATATGCTTTCAATTATCATTTCCATTCATCTGGACAATCCTTCTTCCAGTCTTTAAAAGCCTCTATAAGACTGTACTTATACTGGTATGAGTTTTTAATTAAATAGGTCGGCAAAATATTATTTGACTTGATAAGTTTTCTTATTCGAACAATGCTAAAAGGGTGATTTAATCTAAAAGGTTTTGCAAAAAATTCAATTGTATATGCACAAGCAAATAAAATAATTTTAGGAAAAGAAGGGACAAAAAAATTTTTATTTGCAACATTAGAAATAGCTTCAACATATTCTTGAATAGATGGACTTGGATTCATACTCATATTAAATAATATAAACCTTTTATCTTTGTTAAGTTTTGTTTCCATTACCCAACCAATGGCATAACAAAGCTCTTTTACATAAACTCCTGCCTTTCGAGTATTATGATTGCCTACATAAAAAAAATATCTATTTAAAACTGCTTTTATAAGTCTTGAAACATTGCCTCCTTCCCCAGGCCCAAAAACGACACCAGGACGAACAATAATCAGTGACTTTAACTTTTCATCATCAAGCCAAATTTGATGTATTTTTTCTGCAGCCAATTTTGAACTTCCATAGGGAGTTTCAGGAACAGTAAGAGAGTCCTCCTCTTTAATATCTTCGGTTGGTCCATATGGTGCAATTGAGCTAGAAAAAATCATATTTGTGCAGCCAGCTTTGTCAGCCCAATCGCAAATATTTTGAGCTCCGAGAAGGTTTGTCTCAAAATATTCATTTGGTTTATGGCCGGGCTCTCTGTGAACTGCTGCAAAATTTACTGTTAAGCTTACATGCTCAGAAGGCATCCATTCAATTGGCATTCTGACATCACCTTGAACGACCTCATATTTACTATTATGAGTTTCTAGCATCCTTTTTCTATAGATGAATGTTTTAGACTCAAATGAATCAATATCATAAAGGTAAACCTTAGTGAATTTCTTATTATCAATTAAATATTTCGCAAAATAGCTGCCAATAAAACCAGTCCCACCAAAAATCACCGCGCAATTGTTTGCATTCATATTTCTTGTTTAACTAAATGAAATGTTCAAAAATAATACACTCACAGAATAAGAATTATATATGAAATTAGTTTTATATATCATAAAAAAATCACAGCCAGTCAAATAAAGCTGACAAAATAAGTACAATTTTGTCAGAAATCTTTCGCCTACTATTTCTTAAAAAAAACAAAGAAAGCTTAATTCTCCTTTTAAGTGAATTCTTTTGGTGAAATATGTTTTTAAAATATAAAAATTGTTTATTTCTTTCAAGAGATACCTTCTCTGCAATATCAATAGCAAGCCTAATCTGGTTTTTATACCAACCATTCTCAATGAGCTTAATTCTATGAATTATTCCTGAAATTGAAGCTTTTGCTCCTGTATCATTTTTGCCATGTTGGCGATAAAGCAAATTTGATTCATTATCGAAAAACCATTGAAAATTCATCGATCTTGCAATTATGTAAACAAGCCAATCATGATAATAAAAATCATTTGTAAGTTTAATATTTTTATTACAAAATCTTTGAACTGTTCCAAATAATTTTTTTTTCATTACAAAAGTACATCCTTGCCCAGCGCCCTCTAGTAAAAAGTCAATTTGAGATATTTTGGGTGATTGAGTGATAAGTTTTTTACTACCATCTTTCCAGAATGCAGTTACAGAACATGAATAAGCATCAGCATTTTTTGCAGAAATCAGCTTTATTGCATTGATGATTTTGTAGTGGCTCCAAATATCATCTTGATCTGAAAATGCTACAAAATCATAATCTTTATAATTGGAGTCTCTTATTAATCTCATAAAGTTTTGTCCAGCTGATCCAGATGGACGTTTAGCTGAGAATATTTTTATGTTCTCTCTATTATGATATTCATGTAACACATTTTTTGAAAAATCATCAGAGCAGTCATCTGAAATTAAGACATCTACCTGAACATCCTTTTGGCATAGTATCGATTTTATTTGCTCTTCAAAGTATCTTCCACCATTGAAATAAGCTAATAAAATTAAGACTTTAAATTTTTCTTTATGAACATTTTTAATATTTTCCATTTTTAACTATTATTAATTACTTTAATATATTTTATAAATTAGAAAAAATGATAGTTCAAAATAACAAAGGTTGAAGAAGAAATACATATTGAGAAGGGAAATAATATATCAAGAGTATTGTATTTCTTAAATAATGAAATTAATAACATTGATATTGATATACAAAAAATTGCTAAAGAGGTAATTATGGATGGGAAATATATTCCATAATTAGGGTATAAAGCTAAGCAGGATAAGAAAGTCGCTATTGAAATTGAGAAGGAGCAGAAGCCAATAAGAGCTGTTCTCTTCTCAAACATCAGGGGCTTGATCCACACAATATAAGCAGATTGAAATACTGGTCCTAAAAAAAGAATAGGTAAAATATCTAAGATAATATATCCGATTTCATCCAAAGCTAAAGAATCTGCAATTGTTCTTAAAAATATAAATATAATTAAAAAAATTAATTGAAGAAGAGCTACAAATCTATATCTGTCTCTTACAAATTTCAAGTTCCCATTAACACTTTGAATCCTATAAAACTCAGCTGCATAGGCTTGATCGAATCCAGAGATGAGAATGTAAAAGGGAGCGATGATCATCATTGATAGAAAAAAACCACTAGATAAAATAGGATCAGAATAAATTGAAACAATAATGCTTATGGCGAAACCTTTTAGCCACCATGATATGTCATGAACCATAAGAGGAGCCGAAAATATCAGAATATCTTTGTGTGGTATCAAATTATTTGAATTCATTTTATTTTCTTTCTTTATGAAAAATTTTAGAAGAAAAATAAATGAGCCTAATAAGTAGCATAGGCTAAATAAAACAAATGATAGATTTTGAAATCCTAAAAGTATTGATGAAAATGAAATAAAAAAAGCAGAAGATAAAGCGACTATTTTAAACTTTAGTAATTCAAGTGGTTTTTCTAACAATCTATAAAAAGAAGTTATAAGTAATGAAGAAGACTCAGCAAGTCCAAAAAATATTAACGAAATTATTGATAAAGATGGCAAAAAATCATCTGGGGCTAGTTTTGGCCACAGGTTATAAAAAAAAATTACTATTAAGGGAGATAAAATAATGTAAAAAATAAATCTAGTTCGAATTATGCTTTTTATGTATAAAAAAATCTTATTGCTATAGTTTTCATACCAAAAACGAATTACCGTCTTTGATAATGCTAAGTCAAGAAGATAGGTAAAAAGCGGTGAAAAACTTATCAATATCCCGAGCATTTTTAACTCCTCAGGGGTCAATAAAATATAAGATATAGCCGTAATTAGAAGAAGTGTTCCGCGAGTAAGAGCAGATGAAAATGCATAGATTAATGCATCATTTGTTCTATTTATATAAGTGTTCATTATTCAAATCGCTATTGAGCGATCTAATATTATATTTTGCAAGTTCAGAATAACGAATAGCTTTATTTTTAATTTTAGATCTAAGATCAGATATTTGCTGGTAATTAAGTAACAATGAAATGATACTATCACTTGATTGATCTAGCGAGAATGGATCATAAATTTTATCTGGAAGGTCAAACATATTTAGAAATGCTTTTGTCTTAGAAGTATTTGCAGACATCATTATAGATGGCGTTCCTCCTAAAGAAGCTAGTATAGATGGATGCCACCTTCCTCCAATTAAGCAGATTGCATTTGTCAATATTGCAATACCTGATTTTAAATCTGTTGAGGCTCCAAAAAATGGAAGATTTTTTAAAATTGCTATTTTTTTAAACGGAGATTCATCGGTTGTATCAGAGGCCACCATTATGACTTTGTATTTTTGTTGCAATAATTTTTCAACAAGAAATAAAAATTGGTCTATAGGAAAAAGATTACTTTTTTCAGGACGGCCTAATATTGAACTACCTAAAATACAAATATAATTATCTTCAATTATATTCAATCCAAGAAGTTTTTCTTTATTATTATTCTGAAACGTTCTTAAACTTTCGTGGGTATTAACCTTATGAACAAAAGCTGCATCCGGAACAAATAAATTCTTATCAATATTACAGATTTTTTTATATTTATCTTCAGATATTTTTTCCCTAAATGAAATATCATCAAGCATTGGGTAAACAATTTTTGCAATTGATTCCATATTAGGATTAGACAAATCAAGAGTATGATTAACTAAAGCACATCTTTTATTAAGTTTAATTTTTGCAAACCAGCATACAAAAAGAGTAAAGAATCCTTTTTGCTCATTACCATAAATTGAACCTTCTCCATTAACGAGTATCAAGTCAGCAACTTGCATTTGTGGTAGCTCTTGTTTCCATATCCTTTGGGATAGAATCATTTTTGAAAATCCATCAAAGTCCTTAAAAGAAGAAATAAATCCCAAACGGTAGCCGCCCATTTTTTTTACATTCCAAGCAAGTGATCTTATAAGTTTAAAAAGATATTTATTTTTTTTAAGGATTTTTTTTAATACTGAAGTTACATTATTTGTTTTTATTGTTGATATCTTTTCAAGCTGCATGCTTCCAACAATTTCATGACCACCCTCCTCAATTAGTTTTATGAGTCCTAGTGTAGTTGCTCTGCAACCCCAATTATTTTGAGAGGTACTATCATTAAATAAAAAAACTTTCATGATTAAGATTCATTATTAGAAATAATATAAGGCAATTTCTTAAGTTTAACTAAAATAAAAAGTGCAATCAGGAATAAAATATATTTTAAGGAAATTAAAGATAAAAGCGATCCCGATTGATAAACGGTACATGTCCAAAGCAATAAATATGATGATAAGAATATTTCAAGCGGTCGACCTCTCAAGATAATATTTTTTGACATAATACATATAGACCCTAATAGAACACCATATATGATTATAAAGGGTATAGATAAAAAATATCCGAATACAGAGATAAAGACTCCTACTATTGATCCAGCAACATTTACTGATCTTTCTGCATAAGCATCACCTGTTGCATTTTCTAGTAACGTTGAGCTCCCATAAAATAAAGAGTCTAATGAAGCTAACTCTCCTTGATTCCAAATATGATAATCCAAGGCATAGTACATGCTTCCTTGAAGTACAAGAACTCTATACAAAAAATTTGCAGCCCATCCACCTCCGGTATACTCGCTAATTCCTCTTTCGCCAAGACCTTGTGATCCTAAAAAAATAAATACTGAAAAGAATAAAACCAACATTATGCCTTTACTAAAATTAATTTTAATTACCTCAACGCCAAAAGCAGAATATAAAAGCGTTATTAGTGGTACTGAAAAATAAATAAAAGCTACTAAAAACCCATTAAAGCCTTGAGAGGAGGCAAATAAATATAAGAAATATATTAAAAATAAGCTTATTCCATAAAAAATAAAATTATTAACAGATAGAATATATCCCTTTGCAGTCAAAAAACCAGCATAAAAAGGCACAAATATTATTAGTATGCCAAAAATACTTCTTAAAAAGGGGAAAGGTACATTTAACCATAGGTCATGTCTGTTTCCACTAAAGGCAAGACCAGACATAAGAATATTTAAAGATTGTAGACCAACAATTGCTATACATGCTAAATAATACATAAGATAAATCTTTTCTGAATCGTGATATTGTTTTTTTCTATCTCTGAAAAAATAAAATGGCATAATTAGGCCAGCAACCATTAATGAATTGTAGAAAAGATGCCTTATGCCTGCGCCAATTGATTCTGACATAATCTCTGTTTCTGTAGAATAAACTTCGATTGCATCAATAAATGACACACTTATCTGCTTTGTAATTAGAGAATAAAAGACTGTACCAGCAAATATGATAAAGGGATACTTTCTGATAAATTTCAGTGAAAAAAAAGCGACTAGAAATATAAATATATATTCAACTATATTCATTTAAAACTTTTCAAAATTATTTTCAGGAAGAGTTTTTAAATCTTTCTGAATTTCATATAGAGCCTTGGCTTGCTTTGAATTTGCTTTAATCAATTCATCAAATCCCCATGAAATTAAAATAAAGTTATGATCATAATCTTCTAGCTCTAAGAATAAAGTACTTCCACATAGAGCCAGAATTATTTTAGGTGAAATCTTTAAAACAATTTCTTCTGCAGTTAAATTGCTATTTATATGTTCTAAATTTAAGTTGGCGTAAGCATACTTTTTTTCCAATGCACCACAATTATTAGATCTTGGATGTGGCAAATAATAAATATCATGAGCTTCAAAATTAATTGGAAATTTTAGAAGTGAATTTGAAAGATTATAAAGATGACTTTTCGAAATATTATCGCTTTCGATAATATGTGTTCCTATTACTAAAATTTTGTTATTGTTAGGCTCGTCAGTTTTTAAATTATGTCTTTTTAATTCAATAATATTCTTAGAATTTGTGACAATATTTTTTTTATTTCTACAAATGAGCATACTGTCGTCTGTCACTACTTTTAAATTGTCACCGAGAGAAAATTTATAAGGAAATAGCATGATTATTGATACTAATTTTTTTACTATTCTGTTTATTACTTCTCTAGAGGACAAAGCTCTATTGCAGTAATTAAGAGTTCCCTCAGATACGTTGTCAATCTGCATTAAGGATCTATGTTTTTGAGATAGCTTGATAAGCATTCCTGCTAGAAGATGATTGGTGCAAGGAATAATAATGTAAATTCTTTTCTTTTGGGTTAATTCTTCTTGAATATATTTATAAAAGTTATAGCAATTAATAAACTGTGAGAGATATGAATAGTGGTTTGGCTGACAATATATCGAATGTTTTTGAGGAGATTTACCTATGTTAATTAGACTAAAAGTATTAATTTCTTTATTTTTTGTAAAATCAATTATTAAGTCTTTGCTATATTTATTTGCATAAAGGAGGATATGGAGATCAAAATCATTATAATTTTTTTTAGATATCATTGCAGATTAAGATTATTCATTATTGTGAAATAATATATTTTAAAAATAATCCTCTAAAAAATCTAAGGCATGCCAAAAACCTTCTCCAGAATTCTTGTGTCCTTGCCAAACTTCTGGAATAAACATTGCTTTAGGCGCATTTTCCTCTAAAACTTTAGCTAAACCTTTAAATTTAACATCTCCTTTACCGATCTGAATCCCTTCACCGTCTATTCCCAAAGCATCTACGATATGCATGTGTGCAATATATGGGGCTACTTTTTTTGTAAATTCAAATATATCCCATTTGTAATAGTTGCATGCCATCATTGAATGAGAGACATCAAAACAAATTCTGCAGTTATGACTATCACAGAAATTAACAATATCATCAGGATCTAAAAATAAATTATGAAATCGCTGTCCTCCAAAATGCCATGGAAAAGGTGGCATTGTTTGTATTATGATTTCTACGCCTGAGGAATCTATAGAAGACAAACTTTCTGCTACTTTGTCATACATTTTACTTTTCTGAGATTTATCTAGAAAATTATCTTCACTAAAACCACCTGCGTTAATAACGACAACTGGTTTAGCAGTTTTTGGAAAATATTCTTTAAGTTTACGGGTAATTTTGCAAACTCTTTGGAGCTCTGAAATAGAATGTTCACGATATTCTCCATCACTTGAAGAAAGATCCATTATGTGATCACCTGAAAATAATTCAGGGCTATGAACAGCAAAATTAATATCTTGCTTTTTTTTAAAAAAATCTTTTAGGTCAATATTTAAATCTAAATAACTCAGATGAAATTCAACAAAATCTAAATTAGATTTTTTAGAGAGCGCATCATAATCATGATATCTGACAGGAATACCAAAGGGTCTACTAAAATTATAATTTCTTGCATCAATTTTTTTATCTTCAAGGTCTGATTCATAAAAATAATCTCCTGGTTTTAGATTTCTTTTAGCAAACCTTCCAACTAGTTCATTAATATAAATGGGCTGCAATCCTTGACCTGGACTTTTAATGTCAATCATTTGGTTTTCAATCATCTGTCCTTCTTCAATATTGACACTTGCTATTAAGCTTTTTGACAAAGATTCACGATTTAATAGTTCTCCTTGAGAAATAACTCGAGTTTCATTTCTACCAAGAGAATCCTCAAGTGATCTTATGTTTTCTACCATTTCTTTAAACTCTGCTGGAAGAAGAGAAACTTTGTGATCGTTTCCTTCCAAAGTTCTATCAATTGTAAAATGCTTTTCTATAATTTTTGCTCCTTTTGCTACAGCTGCAATAGGAATAAAGTTACCTCTTTCATGACCTGAATATCCTACAAAAGAGTCAGAAATTTCAGACAATCGAGATAAATAATTTAAATTAATATCTTTGAATGGAGATGGATACGTAGAATTACAATGTAACAAACAAAATGTTGCACCATTACTTCTGAGAAAATTAACAGTTTTTATAATTTCACTTTCTGTACTCATGCCCGTTGAACATATAAGAGGTTTCCTGGTTTCAATTAATTCACCAAGAAACTTATGATTTGTTAAATCAGCAGATGCAACCTTATAAAATTCCATACCATATGCTTCTAACTTCTTTAAACTCTCTGAGTCCCATGGTGTGCAAAGAGGAGTAAGACTTTTAGTCTTGCAATAATCAAATACCTCAATTAACTCATTATCTGAAAGCTGAAATCTTGAAAGCAAATCAAGGGTATATTGTGTTCCAAGGTCAGCTGAATCATCATTCTTTTTTCCATATTTATATAATGATTTCATGTCCCGCATCTGAAATTTGACACAATCAGCTCCTGATTCTTGAGCTAGGTCAACTAACTGTTTTGCAAGTTCAATACTTCCATTATGATTATTTCCAATTTCAGCAATAATAAAAGTTGATGAATTTTCTGAGATAGTCTTTTTTCCTACAGTAAATCCATCTTTTTTATTTAAGGCTAGTGCAACGAATCTTCCATAATCGTCAATTAATGGTACTGAATCTATTGAGTTAGAAAATTTTTTTAATATGACGTCTGTTTGATCATTAATATTTGCATGTTTAAAATCTTTATTCATTACAGATGCGATTTCAGAGTTAAGGTTTAACTCTAAACCACTAGTAATTCTTCTTCTGAGGTCACCATCTGAAAGGCTACCAATAAGCTTACCACCCTCTGAAACAATGAAAATTATTCTTTTTTTATTAGAATTAATTTTCTCAAGAGCTTTTAGAATACTTTCGGATTCAAAAACTAAATAGTCGGATATATTTTTAATTACTTGCATAGACTTATTTTTTATTTACTCTTCTTAAAATTGTTTCAACTATAATGAAGTCTAAGTGAGTGTCAATTTCAAAGCTCTCTTCATCAGAAAGTTCATAGCATATTGGAGAGTTACAAAGCCTGTTTCCATCATTTAGATATTGATCAGCTTTAGTAATATATATTGATCCATTCTCTATAAACTTGTAATCAATAGGTTTTATATCTTGCCTTCTAGGTCTATTTTTATAATCATATAATGCCACAGGTGAATCCATATTTTTCCATAAAAAATGATCAAACCTATTTACAGATAAAAGTGAGGACGCTTCATTTTTTTCAAAATATTTAAATGCTTCATCAATTGTTGCTTGCTTTCTAACCGGGGAAGTGGGTTGAAGTAAGATAATATTCTCTGGCAAAGTTTCATTTCTTTGACTTAAGAAATTTAGACAATGAATAACAGCGGATTCAGTAGTTGCAGTATCTCCTGAAATTTCTGGAGGCCTTATAAAAGGAGTTTCGGCACCAAAAGACTTTGAAAGTTTTGCTATTTCTTGGGAGTCAGTTGATACAATGATCCTATCAACACTTTTTGATTCTAGCGCAGCCTTTATAGACCAATAAATAAGAGGCATACCTGCTATTTTTTTTAAGTTCTTGCCCGGTACGCCCTTAGATCCTCCTCTTGCTGGGATAATGACAAGGTTTTTAACAGCTATATTAGTGTTTTGGCAAGTATTTAATTTGATCAAGGGCTCTTTCAATATTATTTTTTTCAAATATTCTAAACACTTCAGATTCTTTTCCAAAAGTAAAAAAAATAGCTCTTCTATTAGGTTCTTTGAAAAACTCTTTTATGAATTCAAGTATCTTGGTATGTTCTAAGTTAAAAAATCTTACAAATTTTCTAATTATAGCTGTAGTAAATTTTCCAGGATATCCTCTGTGTTTAACGCCTACAGGAAAAAGGAGGATATCTCCTAACTTCATTTTAGGACGTATCAACTTGTTGTTAATTTTAAACTGAGTACCGATATTTTTTATAATGGATGGATCGGCAAGAAAAATCCCAAATTTATATATGCCAGCACTTTCAGCGTCTTCATAACTACAATAATTACGCCCTTCAATATCGTCATGCCAACCTCCTAGAGTGTTTATGTGATAATCAGAATGCTCAGAGATCACTAAATCAGAGGAACTACAATTAGAAACTTCAGATAACAGATCTTTTAGCTCTGTTTTTTCAAATTTTTTCTTTAATGATGGTATTTCATTGAAAAGCATGTTTAGGACTCGACCTTCATTAGCAGCCAGAAATTTATTTTTATTTCTTTCTTCATGAGCGTCACAGATCCTAAAAAGATCTTCAAATTCATTTGCAGTAAAAAAACCTCTGATTAAATAAACACCTCCTGGATAGGAAATCTTTTCATAATTTTTATTGTTATTACTCATGATTTTTTGAGTAGTACTCTATCCCAATAGCAGTAAATAAAGCAACCAAAAATCCGATAATAGATCCCAAAATTACAACAATTGCTCTATTTGGCCGGATTTTTTCCTCGGCTGCGATAGGATAATCTATTATCTTAAAAATATAGTATTCGCTTGCGGATGCAAGCATTAGATTTTGCATTTGGGTCTCGAGTAGTGCAGATATTGCTTCTTTAATTTCATTCAAGTTAGTGTCTTGGGCAGTCTGATTTAGAAAACTAATTGAGTCTTTTGCAGTATCTTGATCTATCTTCCTCATGCTTTCATTAATATTAAATATAATAATCTCTAACCATTCTTTAGCAATATGTGGAGAAAAGTGCTCTATAGAAACTCTTACAAACATAGTTTTTCTGTCCTCAGATATTGATAAAATATCCTCATAAATTTCAAAAGCTTCTTGGTTTGAAGGCTTTGATTTTTTAGGAGGCTTTACTTCTCTCACCCAAGTACCTTTTTTATTATCAAAAATTTTACTTTTATAAGTAACTTGATTGGTTTCTTCATCCCAACCATTAGCAGCATATAAATCTTCTAATTTTATATTAGGTAAGAAATAGTCTTGAAAAAAGCTAAAAGATTTAATTCTTTCAATTGCCTCACTAGAAGAATTATTTGTTTCTCCAGGTAGACTTACATTTGCTATTCCTGCAAGCGATGAATAAGCTCCTAGTTTAGAGGATAATGATTCGGTATCTTCAGCTGGAGCTAGCAAGGCAGAGGACATGTAAACATTGGGTATTAATAATGCAATTCCTATTGATAAAATGACGGAAACAATAGAAAAAATACTTATTATCTTAATTCTTTTAAAGAATATTTTAAGAACCTGAAGAATGATATCTTCTTCATCAATTCTTTGTGAGTACTCAGAAGATTTTTGTATTTCGTTCTTCATTTATATGTTAAAAGTTAATTTCATTATAAGTTATAAACTTTTCAATTTTAAGACATTTTGTAATTGGTGCCCGGAGCCGGACTTGAACCGGCACGATATTTCTATCGAGGGATTTTAAATCCCTTGTGTCTACCAATTCCACCAC
>MDSZ01201317.1_pt1 | contig 23803 bp, 32 predicted proteins | sample 811201 | NCBI WGS metagenome assembly MDSZ01 (sample SAMN05326647, study PRJNA326480) | marine metagenome | isolation source: seawater | place: Indian Ocean: North | collected 2010
AAGCAAAGTAATTTAAAATTTAAAATAATTCGACATAAACAGAAAAAAAATGCTTTCATTAGAAGAATCTTTGAAAATTTTAAAAGAAACTAATGCTCTCTTAGAAGGACATTTTATCTTATCATCGGGACTACATAGTCCAAAATATGTTCAATGTGCTCAATTATTAAGTAAGCCAGATAAGGCAGAGAAAATTTGTGTTTCTCTTTCAGAAAAGATTAAAAAAGAATTTAAAGATTTTGATATGATACTTTCACCTGCAATGGGTGGATTAATTATAGGTTATGAAATTGGAAGGTTGTTAAAAAAAGAAACAATTTTTTCAGAAAGAGTAGATGGTATTTTTAAATTAAGAAGAGATTTTGCGATTAATGAAAATACAAAAGTACTTATTATTGAGGATGTAATTACAACTGGAAAATCTAGTTTAGAATGCTCAAAAATTGTTGAACAGTGCAATGGTATCGTAGTAGGGTATGCTTGTATAATCGACAGATCAAATGATAAATCGCTAATAAAAGAAAAAATAGTATCTCAAGTTAAAATAAATATACCTACCTACAGTGAGAGCGAATTGCCTAATGAACTATTAGCAATGAAAGCGACTAAACCTGGAAGTAGAAATCTTTAATGAGCAAAATAAGATTGGGTGTAAATATTGATCATGTTGCTACAGTAAGAAATGCCAGGGGTGAAAATTATCCTAGCCCCTTAAAAGCAGCTTTACTTGCTGAAAAAAGCGGAGCAGACTCTATAACAATTCATCTTAGAGAAGATAGGCGCCATATAAATGAACAGGATCTTATAGAGATTAAATCAAAATTAAGAATTCCTCTCAATCTTGAAATAGCTGCTACAACCGAAATGATGAATATAGCTCTTAAAAGAAAACCTTCATTCGTTTGTATTGTTCCAGAAAAAAGAAAAGAAATTACAACAGAGGGTGGTCTTAATTTAAAATATAAAAAAAATTTTTTAGAAAAAATTATTAATAAGTTTAAAAAAAAGAAGATTAGAGTTAGTCTTTTTATTGAGCCCACTAACTCAGACATCAAAGAGTCGAAACTTTTAGGCGCAGACTGTATAGAAATTCATACAGGAAAAATATGTAATCTTATTAACAAAAGAAAGAATTTTAAAAATGAACTTTTAAGAATAAAAAAAGCTGTAGTTTTAGGTAATAAACTAGGTCTTGAGGTCCATGCAGGACATGGCTTAACTTTTAAATCAGCAAAAATTCTGTCTAAAATAAAAGGTATACAAGAATTTAATGTAGGACATTTTCTGGTAGGAGAATCAATTTTCAATGGCCTTAATCATACGATTAAGAAGTTTAAAAAAATTACTTAGCAATGAAAATATTTGGTATAGGCACAGACATAGTAAAAGTTAATAGAATAAGCAAATCAATTAAAAGCAAGTCTTTTGTTTCAAGATTGTTCAATAAAGAGGAAATCATTAAATGTAAAAAAATTACTAAAACTTCTAATTGTTTTGCAAAAAGATACGCGGCCAAAGAAGCTTTTTCTAAAGCTTTAGGAACTGGTATTAGTAAAGGTATTAAGTTTAATGAAATAGTAGTATCTAATGATACTAATGGGAAACCTTTTATTAAATTACTAAAAAAAACAAAAAAAATTGTAAATAAAAAAATTGGTAAAACAAAGTATAAAATTGCTTTGTCTCTAACTGACGAAGACCAATATGCAGTTGCATTTGTCACTATTTCGATATGAATAAAAAAAAGTTAATAAATATAATTATAGAGAATTCAATAACTTTAACTGGTGCTTTGTTAATTGCTGTACTGATTAGATCATTTGTTATCCAACCTTTTTATATTCCTTCATCTTCAATGGAACCTACATTGCTTGTTGGTGATAGAATTTTTGTTACTAAATACTCCTATGGTTTTAGCAAACATTCTTTGCCTTTCAGTCCTAACTTTTCAAAAAAGCGTTTTTTATCGAGAATACCTAGACAAGGAGATTTAGTTGTATTTAAAACTCCAGCAGATAATAGGACAGATTATATAAAAAGACTTATTGGGTTACCAGGAGATGAAATTCAATTTATTGGTGGTAAAATTTATATTAATGGCGCAGAGGTTAAAAGAGAACCAGCTCAAATTTCAGAAACTATTAAGTGTGGAAACTTTAATTTTGAAACAAAAACTTTTACAGAAACTCTTCCTAATGGAGTGAGATATTTAGCTTCATACAGTGCTGAAGGAACTTTGCTCAATACTCAAAAGTATATTGTGCCGGAAAATCATTATTTTTTAATGGGTGATAATAGAGATTGTTCGAAAGATAGTCGATTTTTAAATGAGGTTGGATATGTAAAGCATTTAAATTTAGTTGGAAAAGCTAAAATTATCTTTTTCTCTAATGATACGAACAAAGGAAGTCTTCTGAAATTTTGGAATTTGCATAATTCATTTCGATTTCAAAGAACCTTTCAAGGTTTATGATAGATAAAATAATTAAAGAACTTGAAATAATACTAAAATATAATTTTAAAGATAAAAATTTGTTACAGAAAGCTTTTACCCATAAGAGTTTTAGCATGGACTTCAATAATGAAAAACTGGAGTTTTTGGGAGACAGAGTTCTTGGATTAGTTATTTCAAAAGTATTACTAGACAGATATCCTTATGAAAAAGAGGGAATTATAGATAAAAAATTTGCTAATTTAGTAAATAAAAAAACTTGTGCGAATATAGCAAAGAGACTAGGCATTAAAAAATTTATTTATTTAGGCCCATCACATAAAAATTTGGAAAGGTCTACTGAAAAGATAACAAGTGATTGTCTTGAAGCTATTGTTGGAGCAATATATTTAGATGGTGGAATAAAATCTGCTGAAAAATTTATTTTGAAATACTGGGAGGCATATATAGATAAATCTGTAATTACTCAAATTGACTCAAAGACAAAACTTCAGGAATATAGTTTAAAAAAATTTAAAAGATTACCAAAATACACATTTTTTAAAAAAACTGGACCTCAGCACAAACCTATATTTAAAACAGAGGTTGAAATTCCAGAGTCAAAAAAGATCATTGGATCTGGTTCATCAAAAAAGAATGCACAACAAAATGCCGCGGCTAAACTTATAAAGATTCTAAACATATGAATTGGGAAGATGAATGTTACCTATTATCAAAGAGAAAATTCAGAGAAAACGCTAACATTATTAATGTCTTTTCTAAATCAAGGGGAAAAGTTTCTGGAGTAGTTTATGGTGGAAGCTCTCGAAAAATTAGAAACTATTTGCAGATTTCAAATAAATTATTTGTTGTACACAATTCTAAAAGTGAAAATAAATTAGGTTATTTCAAAACAGAACTAATTAAACCAATTACTCCAATATTCTTTGACGACAAGGAAAGAACAACAGCTATAGTATCGATATGTGCAATTTTAAATACTCTTTTACCGGAGTCTCAACCAAATAAAAATATTTTTAATTCATTTGATAAATTTATAAATACAATAAATTTAGGTAATTGGATTTTTTTATATATTTTCTTTGAGCTCAATCTCATAAAAGACTTAGGATATGATACAAACTTAGACAATTTTATTGTTAAAGAAAATGAGTCAGAAATAGAAAAAATTAAAATTGACACCTATACTTATGACGTACCAAAATATCTAATTTTAAAAAAACTTCCTAGTAATTTATCAAATTACCTAATTAAAAAATCTCTTTATTTTACAAGAAATATTATTCAAAATAGATTTTATATCCCTAATAATTTGCCTTTTCCAAAATCAAGAATCTTATTAGAAAATTATTTCAATTAATTTTTATTTAAATTTCTAAGTATATCTAATGCAAAATAAGTTACTATTGCAGAAGCTCCAGCTCTTTTAAAAGCAACTATACTTTCTAAAATAGAAGCCTTGTCTAAAATTCCAATTTTAATACCGTTCTTGATTAAACTATATTCACCGGAGACTTGATAAGCCACAACAGGTACCTTAAAATCATTTTTAATTTTACTTATTATATCTAAATACATTGATCCTGGTTTAACCATTATCATATCGGCACCTTCTTTTAAATCAAGACCAACTTCTCTATATAACTCCGAAGAATTTCTATAATCCATTTGATAAGTTTTTTTATCTTGTTTTAATCTTGATTTACTTCCAACAGCATCTCTAAATGGGCCATAAAAACTTGATGCATATTTAATTGCATAAGATAAAATACTTACATCATAAAACTTGTTAGCATCTAGCACTTTTCTTATCGCTCCAACTCTACCATCCATCATGTCAGAGGGTGCTATTACATCACAACCCATTTTTGCATTTAATAAAGCTTGTTTTGTTAAAATTTTAATAGTTTCGTCGTTATCTATTTTATTCTTAACAATAATTCCGTCATGACCGTGAGATGTATAGGGATCTAAAGCAACATCACACATTACGCCTATCATTGAAAAATTTTTTTTTATTAGGCGTAAACTTTTACATACTAGATTATTTGGGTTTAGAGCTTCTTTGCCTAATCTGTCTTTCTTATTATTTGGTGTGTAAGGAAATAATGCCACCATAGGGATTTTAAATTTTTTTACTTGCTTTAAAATAATCGGAAGTTTATCAACTGTGTATCTATTGATGCCAGGCATTGATTTAATCGATTCAATTTTATTTCGACCTTCTCTAACAAATATTGGTAGTATCAAGTCATTGGCTGAAATATTGTTTTCTGATACTAAATCTCTTATCCATTTAGATTTTCTTAATCTTCTTAGCCTTGTTTTTGGAAAAGATCCAATTATTTTCATGTAAAGTCCTGAATATTTTTAATGTAATGCGACAAATATATTAATATAATAATTTTTAGTGTAATTTAATTACTTATTATGAGCAATATAAAATTAAAAGCTTTATTTAAAAATGTATGTATTGCCTCAGATCATGCGGGCTATGATTTAAAAGAGGATATTAAAAATTATCTTATAAATAAAAATGTTTCTATATTTGACTTAGGTCCTTATGAAAAAAAGTCCGTCGACTATCCAGATTATGCCAAAAAGCTTGGAAATAGAATTAAATTAAAAAAAAGTGATGTAGGGATACTGGTGTGCGGATCGGGCACAGGAATGGCCATAAGTGCCAATAAAATTAGATCAATTAGGGCCGCAGTTTGTTATAATTTAAAGTCTACTAGATTGTCTAGACAACACAATAATGCTAATATAATAGCTATAGGCTCGAGATTAACTAAAAAAAAATTATCTTTAAAATTAGTTGAAATGTTTTTAAAAACTAAATTTGAAGGTGGAAGACACTTAAGAAGGGTAAAAAAAATTTAACTATGTCTATAGCTGTAAAATTAAATAAATATTTAAATAGTTTTTTTAAATTAAATTTAAAAGATGCAGACAAAGAACTTTATAAATCAATAGAGCATGAGTTTATAAGGCAACAAAATCATATTGAGTTAATTGCATCAGAAAATATTGTTTCAAAAGCTGTTCTTGAAGCGCAGGGATCAGTGTTAACTAATAAATATGCGGAGGGTTATCCAGGAAAAAGATATTATGGTGGATGTGAACATGTTGATGTTTCGGAAAATTTAGCAATTGAAAGGGCAAAAAAATTGTTTGATTGTAAATTTGCAAATGTACAACCGCATTCCGGTGCTCAGGCAAATGGTGCAGTTTATTTAGCCTTACTAAAGCCAGGTGATACTACACTTGCAATGAGCTTAAATTCAGGTGGTCACTTAACTCACGGAGCTAAACCAGCTCAATCCGGGAAATGGTTTAATGCGCTTCATTATGAGGTTGATAAAAAAACAGGATTAATTGATTATGAAAGTGTAGAAAAACTTGCACTTGAGAATAAACCAAAATTAATAATTGCAGGTGGTAGTGCATACTCAAGAATTATTGATTTTAAAAAGTTCAGAGAAATTTGTGATAAAGTTGGAGCATTCCTATTAGTAGATATGGCACACTTTTCAGGACTAGTTGCTGGGGGTGCTTATCCAAATCCTACTAGATATGCTGATGTAGTAACATCTACTACTCATAAAGTTTTAAGAGGACCTCGAGGGGGAATTATTCTTACTAATAGAGAGGACTTGATAAAGAAATTTAACAGCGCAATATTTCCTGGACTACAAGGTGGACCACTTATGCATGTGATAGCTGCAAAAGCAGTTTGTTTCAAAGAAGCTTTATCAGATGATTTTAAAGAATATACAAAAAATGTGATTAATAATGCAAAAGTTCTCTCAAATAGATTGTCAGAAAAAGGTTTCAAGATTTTTTCAGGTGGAACAGATACTCATTTGATGTTGATAGATTTAAGATCATTCGGTGTTACAGGAAAAGACGCACAAGCATCTTTAGGAAGAGCAAATATAACCTGTAATAAAAATGGGATACCTTTTGATAGTGAAAGCCCAATGATTACTTCCGGTATTAGATTGGGAACACCAGCGTGTACCACAAGAGGTTTTGGTTCTGAAGAATTTAAATTAATAGCAGATTTGATTCATAAAGTAATAGAAGGTCTCAGCAAAAACAAAGAAGATAACTCTAAAATAGAAAAAGAAGTTCAAAAAAAAATAATTGAACTTTGTTCTTCTTTTCCTATATATAATAGTTAAATCATTTATGCTTTGTCCATTTTGTAGAGAAAAAGATACATCAGTTGTTGACTCTCGGCCTACTGAGGATGGGACAGCTATTAGACGAAGACGACTATGTGGTTGTGACAGAAAAGAGAGATTTACTACATTCGAGAGAGTACAATTTCAGGAATTAACAGTGATAAAAGGGAACGGAAAAAGAGAACCTTTCGATAGAGATAAAATTTCCAAGTCAATTAGAATAGCAACAAGAAAAAGACCAATTGATTCTGAAACCATAGAAAAATTTATATCTAAAATCGTCAGAAATTTAGAGGGGCTTGGTGAAAGTGAAATTCCAACACCAACAATTGGAAAATTTATAATGGATGGTCTCTCTGCTTTAGATAAAGTCGCTTATGTACGATTTGCATCAGTATACAAAAACTTTAAAGAGGCAAAAGACTTCGAAGATTTTGTAGGCAAACTTGATGAAAATAAATCATAATTTTTATTTAAATTTAGCATTTAATATAGCTGAAAATCATTTAGGAAAAACTAAATCAAATCCATCAGTTGGTTGCATAGTTGTAAAAAATGACACTGTCATTAGTTCTGGAATAACGTCGATTAATGGAAGGCCGCATGCAGAGTACAACGCATTAAACAAAAAAATTAATTTTGGTGGATCAAGAATGTATGTAACTTTAGAACCTTGCTCTCATTATGGTAAAACACCTCCTTGTATAAATATTATTAAAAAAAAAAATATAAAAAACGTTTATTTCAATTTTAATGATCCAGACAAAAGATCTTATAAAAAAGCAAAAAAAAAATTAAAATTAAAAAATATTAGTTTAAAACAGATAAAAACAGATAAAAATTCATTTTATAAAAGCTATTTTCTAAATAAAAAAAATGAAATCCCGCTAGTCGATGCAAAAATAGCTTTATCAAAAGATAATTACACAATAAATAAAAAATCAAAATGGATTACTAATTTTAGATCTAGAAAAGTTGGTCATTTGCTCAGATCTAAATATGACAGCATTTTATCTACTTCTAAGTCAATTAATAAAGATAATTCAATGTTAAATTGCCGAATAGAGGGTCTTAACAATAACAAGCCTGATTTAATTATTATTGATAGAGAGTTAAAGCTTAAAAAGAATCTAAGTTTAATAAAATTTGCTAAAATAAGAAAAACTTATATTCTAACAACATCTAAAAATAAAAGAAAAATATTCTTTTTTAAAAAGAGAAATTTCAAGATTATAAATTTAAAAAAACTGAAAGAAAGAAAAGATTTTATAAATTTTTTTAACAAAATTTACAAACTTGGTGTACGCAGACTTCTTGTAGAGTCAGGTCTTACTTTCTTAAATCAGTTATTAAAATATAAATTTATAAATGACCTGTATGTTTTTCAATCTAACAAAAAATTGAATTCTAATGGTTACAATAAAACCAACATAAATTTTAAAATTAAAAAGTCTAATCAAATGGTTAAAGTAAATCTAAATGATGAAAAACTTTTTAAGATAAAGGCAAATTGATGTTTAATGGGATTATATATAAAACTGGTAAAATAAAAGTAATCACAAGGAACAAACAAAGTACCTTAATTGGAATTAGTACAAATTTAATCTTTAATAAAAATGACATTGGATCCTCTGTTAGTTGTAATGGTGTTTGTTTAACTTTGTCTGAGATTAAGAAAAAAATTATTTTTTTTTATATATCTAGTGAGACTTTAAAAAGATCTAATTTTAAGTATTTAAAAATAAATCAAATAATCAATTTAGAACGTTCGTTAAAGTATGGTAAAGAAATTTCAGGTCATTTTATCCAGGGACATGTTGATACTACAGCTAAGATAATTAAAATTGAAATAATAGATAAATCTTGGTTATTGAAATTAAAATTGAGTAATAAAAAACTATCGAAATTTTTATTAGAAAAGGCTTCGATAAGTATTAACGGAGTATCTTTAACAATATCGAGTGTTTCAAATAATAATTTTTATTTAAATATTATTCCTCATAGTTTAAGTCTTACTAATTTAAAATATCTAAAAGTAAATGATTTAGTAAATGTTGAATTAGATATATTTGGAAAATACATATATAAATATACTTACTAAAATGTCTAAAAAAAGTTTTTCCTCTATCACTAAAATCATTAATGATGCCAAAAAAGGAAAAATGTTCATACTTGTAGATGATAAAAATAGAGAAAATGAGGGAGATTTGGTAATCCCAGGATCAAAATGTAACTATAAAATAATAAATTTTATGGCTAAACACGGCAGGGGCTTAATCTGTTTAGCTTTAACAAAAAAACAAATTGACAATTTAAAAATTCCCCTGATGTCACAAATAAATAAATCAAGAATGCAAACTGCATTTACAGTTTCTATTGAAGCTAAAAAAGGAATTTCAACTGGTATATCAGCTTTTGATAGAGCTAAAACAATTAAAGTAGCTATAGATCCAAAATCAAAAAAAAAAGATATTGTTTCTCCTGGGCACGTTTTTCCTTTAGTTGCAAGAAATGGCGGAGTTCTTGAAAGAGCAGGTCATACAGAAGCCTCTGTTGACATATCCAAGTTATCAAAATTGAATCCAAGTTCAGTTATCTGTGAAGTAATGAATGAAGATGGCAGAATGGCTAGATTAGACGATCTTGTTAGATTTTCACAAAAACATAATATTAAAATAGCTTCAATTGCAGATATTATTGCTTACAGACTAAAAAATGAGAAATTGATTTATAAAACAAATTCAAAAAATATAAACTTTAAAAATATATTTAATTCACAAATCAGTATTTATAAAAACAAATTAAATAATTTTGAGAGTTTCGTAATATCAAGAGGATTTATTTCTGGAAAAAAACCAATTCCAGTTAGGGTATTATCAAAGAAAATTAGAAAAACAAATTTACTGAAAAATAAAGAAATTAAAAAAAACCTTAATATATTATCAAAATTTAAGAAATTTGTTCTTATAGTAATCAATAATGAAATGGATAAAAAAAATAGAGATACTGATTTTACATTGAGATATTATGGTATTGGTGCTCAAATTATAAAAGATTTAAAAATTAAAAATATGATATTATTGTCAAGAACTAGAAAAAAAATTATTGGTTTAGAAGGATTTGGCTTAAGAATAATAAAACAAATTATAATTAAATGAAAAAGATTTTAATAGTAAATGCTAATTATTATAAAGATGTAACAAATAAACTTTTGAGTTTTGCTAAAGTTTATTTAAAAAAGAATAAATTAAAAGTATATATGATTACCGTTCCTGGAATATTAGAAATTCCATATACAATAAAAAAAAACATTAAAAAATATGATGGTTTTGTTACAATAGGTTGTGTTATTAAAGGAAAGACTCCCCATTTTGATTTAATTTGCAAATCTTCTTTTAATGCAATTTTAAATCTTTCGATAAATTATAATAAACCTATAGGAAACGGTATTATTACCGCATTGAATAAAAAACAGGCAAATCAGAGATGCGGAATTATCAAATCAAAAAAACGTAATAAAGGATTAGAAGCTGCGAAAGCGGTTTTAGCTATTTTGAATAATGGAGCAAAAAAAATTTAAAAATTCATCTCCACGAATAAAGATAATACAAAAAATTTATAATTCCTTATTGAATCCAGATACTGAAATTGAATATACAAAAAGCCAATATAAAAAGTTTATTAAAGACGTTGTATCAGGCACTTTAGAAAGGTTGGAGCTTATAGAGGAAACAATTAATCGAAATTTGAGTGATGATATTGATCTAAAAAAAACAGATAAGCTCCTTAAAATAATACTATTTGCAGCTGTTTTCGAACTGTTATTTAAACATAAAAATCCAAAAAAAGTGATAATAAGTGAATACTTATTAGCATCAGAATATTTTTTAGAAAAAGTTCAAATTGGTTATTTAAACGCTATTTTAGATAAAATTTCAAAAGAGCTTAGAAAAGATGAGTAAATAAGTCGAAAATTTAATAAGTTTAGCTTGCGTTTTTAATACATTTTTGGCATTTATCGCAATATTATAATGACAAATTATTTAGAACTTCTATACTTAATCTCATTTACAGGTATTCTTGCCGTTGCATACAGTTATCTTTTATCAGGACAGATTCTTTCTTCAAGTGCTGGAAATGCACGAATGCAAGAAATTGCAGAAGCAATTCAAATTGGTGCAAAAGCATATTTAAATAGACAATATAAGACTATAGCCGTTGTGGGTATAATAGTATTGGCAATCGTGAGTTATTTTTTCAGTTACCTTGTAGGATTAGGTTATTTTATTGGGGCTTTTCTTTCAGGTGTTGCTGGATATGTTGGTATGTTAATTTCAGTAAAAGCTAATGTAAGAACGGCTGAGGCTTCAAGACAAAACTTACAATCAGGATTAACAATTGCATTCAAATCTGGAGCCATTACTGGATTACTCGTAGCAGGTTTAGCATTACTAGCAATAACAATTTACTACATTATTTTAATAAATCTTAATGTAGATAATAGAGAGATAATTAATGCATTAGTTGCATTAGGTTTTGGAGCTTCTTTAATATCAATTTTTGCTCGACTTGGTGGCGGAATTTTTACAAAGGGTGCTGATGTTGGTGCGGATTTAGTCGGCAAAGTTGAAGCTGGAATTCCAGAAGATGATCCAAGAAATCCAGCTGTTATCGCTGATAATGTGGGTGATAACGTTGGCGATTGCGCTGGAATGGCAGCGGACTTATTTGAAACTTACGCAGTTACAATTGTAGCAACTATGGTATTGGCCTCAATTTTTTCTCCACAAGATTACAATTTAATGATTTATCCATTAGCAATTGGCGGAGCATGCATCATTACGTCTATAATTGGTACCTGGTTCGTAAAATTGGGTAAAAATAAAAGTATTATGGGAGCTCTATATAAAGGTTTCATAGTAACAGCAATAACATCTTTATTAATTATGTATCCAGTAACAGACTCATTAATTGGCTTAACTAGTACTTATAATAACAATGCAGGTGCAATATTCTCTGGCTTAGATCTTTACATATGTGGTGTTGTTGGATTTATAATTACAGGTTTACTTATTTGGGTAACGGAATATTACACAGGAACAAATTATAGGCCTGTTCGAACAGTTGCTAAATCATCTACTACAGGTCATGGTACTAATGTAATTCAAGGTTTAGCAATTTCAATGGAAGCAACTGCTATACCAGCGCTTATAATTGTAGCGGGAATTTTGTATACAAATAGTTTAGCCGGTTTATATGGTATTGCTATAGCTGTAACAGCAATGTTAGCGCTTACAGGAATGGTTGTTGCTTTAGATGCATACGGACCCGTCACAGATAACGCGGGAGGAATTGCCGAGATGTCAAAATTACCAAAAAATGTTCGCAAAACTACTGATGCATTAGACGCTGTAGGGAATACTACTAAAGCTGTTACTAAAGGTTATGCCATAGGTTCGGCAGGTTTAGGAGCATTAGTTCTTTTTGCTGCTTATACGGAAGATATCAAATATTTTTCTAAAGTTAGTGGATCAGCGTTAGAAGGAGTTAACGTTACATTTGATCTATCAAATCCTTTTGTTGTAGCAGGATTACTCATAGGAGGCATGTTACCATATTTGTTTGGTTCGATGGGGATGCAGGCTGTCGGCAGAGCAGGTGGAGCTGTAGTAATTGAGGTAAGAAGACAATTTAAAAAGATACCAGGTATAATGAAAGGAAAAAGAAAACCGGATTACGGTCGTTTAGTTGATTTATTAACAAAAGCAGCCATAAAAGAAATGATAATACCTTCCTTATTGCCTGTGTTATCGCCTATTATTCTCTACTTTGTAATTTTACAAATAGGAGGTTTAGAATCTGCTTTATCCTCATTAGGTGCAATGTTGCTAGGAGTAATTTTAACAGGCTTATTTGTAGCTGTTTCTATGACAGCTGGAGGTGGAGCTTGGGATAATGCAAAAAAATATATCGAAGATGGAAATTTTGGTGGAAAAGGATCTGAAGCTCACAAGTCAGCTGTAACAGGTGACACAGTAGGAGACCCATATAAAGATACTGCAGGACCAGCTGTGAACCCGATGATCAAGATAACTAATATTGTTGCATTATTACTTTTAGCAGTTATAGCTCATTAAAGTTATTTTCTATTATTATACATTTTTTCTCTTACGCTTTGTAAAAACTTCGTTACAAAACTTTGTTGTGAAATTTCATTTACTGTTTCTTTTTTTACAAATTCAATTGAATTTATATCTTTTTTTGTAAGAAACTGCTTATTGTTTAAAATTCCATACTTATTAAATGAAAGTATTAAAACATTGTTATCTTTTAAAACATGCTTTCCAAGTTTGTGGTATTTACCTTTTGACAAGGTTCTTTCAAGATATATCCACGAGTCAATTGAATTTGTATCAGTAATTTGGGGTCTCCCCATAACATTTATTACATCGTTTTTGTTGGATTTATTGATGGTAAGTTTATTAGATCTATTTTCTAAATAGATTATACCATGAGTCTTTAATGGCTCTTGTAATTTACATCCTATTAAAATAAAAAAAAGAATTATTGAGATATAATTAAAATGTTTTTTAAAAATAAAATTCATAATAATGACTTGTATAATACATTACTAGTCTTATCTAGAAATATTTTTTTTTATGAGAAAATCAATTTAACAGATAGTTTTGAGACACGTATTTACTTAATGTTTATTCACTTTTCTTTAATGATGATCATTTTTAAAAAAAAGGGAGTAAAATTTAATCAAAAATCATATGATAATTTATTTAATAATGTGGAAAATAATTTAAGAGAGTTAGGTTTTGGCGATGTGACAGTTAATAAAAAAATGAAAGACTTAAACAAGATTTTATACGATATTTTATTAAAAATTGATAAAACCAAGCTTAAACCATTAGATATTAATGAAAAAATCATTTTTAAGTACTTTAAAGAATTTAATAATTCTAAAAGCCCAAAATACAGTGATTTTGAAAGATATTTTTTAAATTTTTATGAATTTTGTTTTGAATTACCGCTCGAAAATATGATATTAGACTCAATAAAGTTTAAGGATATATATGGCAGTACCTAAAAGAAAGACATCAGTATCAAAAAGAAAAATGAGAAGATCTCACCATAAAATATCTTCTACTAATATTTTAGAAGATAAAAAAAGCGGAGAATATAAACTTTCTCATCATATAGATCTCAAAACCGGATACTACAACGGTAAGAAAATCTTAGATATTTAATTATTTAAATGAAAAAAAAAATAACTATTGCTATCGATGCAATGGGAGGAGACAATTCTCCATACAAGACAATACATGGCGTTTATCTATTTTTAAAAAAAAATGAAAAAAAGAATGATTTTAAATTAAACTTATTTGGTGACAAAAATAAAATTCAAGCTGAATTATCTAAATATAAAATTTCATCTTCTTCAATAGAAATAATTCACACAGACTCTACTATATCTGATGAAGAAACACCTTTAACCGCTATAAAGAATTCTAAAAATACTAGTATGTGGAATTGTATACAATCTCAAACTACGCAACAGTCAGATATTAGTTTGTCAGCAGGTAATACTGGTGTTCTTTTAGTAATTTCTAGAATGATTTTAAAAATGATGAGCGAAGTTAACAAACCTGCTTTAGCTGGATTGTGGCCCAATGAAAAAGGAATGAATGTAGTGTTAGATCTAGGTGCAAATATTGAATGCAATGAGGATAATCTTGTAGACTTTGCCGAATTAGGTTCAGCTTTATACAAGTCATTATATCCAAATGAGAAACCTCTAGTTTCTTTATTAAATGTTGGCTCTGAAGAAATTAAAGGTACAGAAGTTTTAAAAAAGACTTTCAAAAAACTTATGTCTTTAAGTGATGACAAAAATTTTATTTTTAAAGGATATATCGAGGGAAATAGATTAATGGAGGGAAATTCTAACGTAATTATTACAGACGGTTTTACTGGAAATATAGCTCTCAAGACAGCCGAAGGAACAGCAAAATTTATAACTGATAATCTTAAGAAAACTTTAGGTGAAAATATACTAACAAAGATTTCGCTAATTTTCTCTTATTTTTCATTGCAAAAATTTAAAGAAAAATTAGATCCTAGAAAATATAATGGTGCGATTTTTTTAGGTTTAAATGGTCCGGTTGTTAAAAGTCATGGCGGAACTGACTCAATAGGCTTTTATTATTCAATCGATCTTTGTTATAAGATTGTTAAAGGCAACTTAATGAAAGAAATAAAAAATAATTTGAGTCATTTAAAAAGTGAGCAAAAATAATATTAAAAAAAATGATTTATCAAAAATTTTGAGTAAAAAAAAAGGTTTTTCACAAGCCTATTCAAAAAAATTAATTCAAGATTTAATTGATGTTTTTACTTTAGGTATCCAAGAGGGGAAACTAAATATTAAAAATATTGGAAGTTTCAAAGTTTTAGACAAGAAAGAAAGACTTGGCAGAAATCCAAAAACCCTGGAAACTTTTAAGATTAAAGAGAGAAAGTCGGTTAGTTTTATTGCGTCAAAAAAACTAACAAAATTTTTTAACAATTAATTAAAATGAATAAATTAAAAAAGATATCTGAATTATCAAAGTCCTTAGGTCTGATAAATAAAAAGAATGATAAACCGTTAAATTATATTATAAGGTATTGGGAAAAAGAATTTAAGCAACTGAGACCAAAAATTATTAATAAAAGAAGGTATTATTCAAATAATCAAGTAGAAATATGTAAACTGATCAAATTTTTATTAAAAGATAAAAAAATGACAATAAAAGGGGCTAAAAATCTTTTGAATTTTAATACTAATAAACTTGACGATTATAAATTGGATAGTTTAAAAGCAGATTATTATAAATTGATTTTAAAAGAAAAAAGTAACAATCTTTTGATAAAAATGAAAAAACTTAAAAATTATGGCAAAAAAATCTCACGTAAAAGTTAGAATGGTTCCTGAAAGTAATCCGGATAGCAGATTTATTTATTACGCTAAAAAACCAACAAAAGGTGAAAAAGCAAAAGATAAATTAAAATTAAAAAAGTACAATCCAAATACAAGAAAGCACGAGTTTTTTATAGAAAAAAAACTACCTCCACACAGCAAATAAATTAAATTATTTTTTACTTTTAAAATTTCTGTATTCATAATCGATGTAAGCTTTGATCATTGAAGTCCAAATTTTATTAGTAATTATATGATCAATATTTTTTTTTCTAGATTTTTTTTTAATATTTTTAAGAATAATTGAAATCCTTTTTTTATCGATAATATCTTTTTTATACCTTTTGTTTTTTAAAACTAAGTCAACTAAACTAGTCCTTTTTTTAATAAGATTTAAAAAAGAATCATCTAATTTATCTAATTGTTTTCTTATTTTTAATATATTTTTATTTACCATAGCGACATAATAAAATATTTGATCCTATAAAATAAATATATATTAAAAGATATGATTAAATTCGACAAAAAAATTAATAAAATATTTGAATATTGGCTTACAATTACTTTGCTTTTAGTCTTTAGCACAATTATCATTGGAGGTCTTACAAGACTGACGGACTCCGGTTTATCAATAACGAAATGGGAATTATTCACAGGGATTATACCTCCATTAAATGAGAGTGATTGGCTTAAGTATTTTTCATTGTACAAAATGATTCCACAATATGAGCTGATTAATAAAGATATGAGTCTTGAGGATTTTAAGATCATCTACTATTGGGAATATATACATCGCGTTATAGGTCGAATTATTGGCTTATTCTTTTTAATCCCTTTATTATATTTTCACTTTTCAAAAAAAATTGAAAAAAAATATATGTTGCCTTGTTACTTCATATTTATATTGATTGTTGTGCAAGGAATAGTTGGATGGTATATGGTTAAAAGTGGTCTAGTTAACGAGGTCACTGTAAGTCACTATAGATTATCATTGCATTTACTTTTAGCGCTTATAATTATTTCAACTACATTTTGGGTATTAATGAATAAACTAATGATGACCTATAAAAAGTTTTTTATTTTTAACAAAGAAAATTTCTTTTTTTTGTTTTTAATTTTTTTAATTTTTTTCCAGGTAGTTCTAGGTGCTTTTGTATCTGGCCTAGATGCAGGAAAAATTTATCAAACATGGCCTATGATGGGGCAAAGCTATTTTCCAAATGATTTTGTGGGTTTGAAATTTATTTCTTTTTTTGATTTTAATAATCATTCATTAATACAATTTTATCATAGAAATATGGCTTACATTCTATCAATTTATATAATTTTTTTTAGTTTTTTTATTTATGATAAAAGTCGACCTAAAATGTTTATTCATATTATTTTAATTAACATTTTTTTAATTTTACAAATTTCTCTTGGTATTTTGACTTTGGTTAGTAATTTGAATATTTATATTGCTTCTGCACATCAAATTACTAGTGTGTTATTAGTTTTAGCCTCTATTAATCTTTATTATAGACATATTAAATAAATTGACTTTACTTACACTTTTTTGTATTTATCGCCCATTATTATGACGCCCTTTGTCAAAAAGAAAGATATTAAAAAAGATTGGTATATTATAGATGCTCAAAATGCGGCTGTGGGTAGGTTAGCTTCTTTTATATCTAAAGTATTAAGAGGGAAAAATAAATCTACTTTTAATCCTCATATCGATAACGGCGACTTTGTAGTCGTAACAAATATTGACAAGATTAAGTTTTCTGGAAAAAAATTCAAAGAAAAAAAATATTACAGACATACTGGTCACCCAGGAGGAATAAAAGAAACATCACCTGAGAATTTAAAAAAAAGAAATAAGACCGAAGAAATCTTAAAATTAGCTGTTAAAAGAATGCTACCAGGTGGCCCTCTAGCAAAAAAACAATTAACTAAATTAAAAATTTATAATGGAGAAAGTCATCCTCATGAAGTTCAAAAACCAAAAATTATTAATTTTGAAAAATTAAATAAAAAAAACGTAATTAGATAATGGAAAATATAGCTCAAAATTCTTTAAAAACCAAAAAAGTTAAATTAGATTTTAAGGATAGTAAATATGCTACAGGTAGAAGAAAATCTTCTGTAGCAAAAGTTTGGGTAAAAAAAGGAAGCGGCAACATTCATGTTAATGGTTTAAAAATGAATGAATATTTTAAACGTCCGGTTCATCAAATAATTGTAACTAGGCCTCTAGAAATTTGCCAGGTCGCCTCGAACTATGACGTAAAATGCACTGTAAAAGGCGGCGGATTATCAGGTCAAGCTGGAGCTATAATATTAGGCATCTCCAAGGCGCTAATTGCTCAAGATGAAAATCTGAAAAAAAGTCTCAAAAAAGATAAATTAACAACTAGAGACTCTAGAGTGGTAGAGAGAAAAAAATACGGTCATAGAAAAGCAAGAAGAAGCTTTCAATTTTCAAAAAGATAGTCATTTAATTTTTATTATTTTTGAGACAATGATATAAATCATTATGTCAAAAATGAATAAAATAAAAACTGCAGTTATAGGAGCAACAGGATATACAGGTTTAGAACTTGTCAACATTTTGTCTAATCATCCTAAAATTAAAATAGAATATTTGTGTGCAACTAAAAATGTAGGAAAAGATATTACATATTTTGATAATAGGATTAAAAGAAAACTACCTAAAATTTCAACATTGAGTAAAATTAAATGGAACAATTTAGATTTAATTTTTCTTTCTTTACCTAATGGAGAGGCTCAAAAAATTGTAAAAAATAATTTTCATAAATATAAAAGATTAAGATTTATAGATTTATCAGCTGATTTTAGATTAAACGATCAAAATATATTTTTTAAAAATTATAGGATTAAACATAAAGCGCCTAAATTAATAAGACACTCACTTTATTCAATTAGTGAACTCTCCAAAAAGAAAATAAGAAACTATAGAATAATTTCGAACCCTGGTTGTTATCCAACATCTATACAATTCCCTTTAATTCCATTAATCAAAAAAAAATTAATACAATTTAATGATATTACTATTGACTCAAAATCAGGATACTCAGGTGCTGGAAAAAAATATGAAAAAAAATTCAAACATAAAAATCTTTTAAGTTCGACATTTGCATATAGTATAATTAATCACAGACATATTTGTGAAATTGATCAAGAATTTCTAAAGCTTAACAAAAAAAAAATAAATTTTACGTTTAATCCCCATTTACTACCAACTTTTAGAGGAATACTGTCTTCTATCTATTTGAGACCAAAAAAAGGTCTTTCTGCTAAAAAAATTAGATTTGAATTAAAAAAATTTTATAAAAAATCAAAATTTATAAAAATTTTAAAATTAAACTCACAAATTGGGTCAGGTAACGTTCTCAACACTAATAATTGTGAGATTTCAATTTGTGAAACAAGAGTAAAAAATAAAATTATAATTTTTTCAGCATTAGATAATTTAGTTAAAGGCGCTTCAGGTCAAGCTGTACAAAATATGAATTTGCTCTATAAATTTCCAGAGTCGTTAGGATTAAAATGAAAATTTTTTTTCTAATTTTTACGTTACTTATTTTAACAAATTGCAATAAACCGAAAACAGTTGCTATCTGTGGAGATCATATTTGCGTAAATAAACTTGAGGCAAAACAATACTTTGAAGAAAATTTAAAATTAGAAGTTAAAATCATCAATAAACAAGAAAATAAACAAATTGACTTAGTTCAATTAAATTTAAATGAGAATTATAAAACAAATAGAAAAATATCAATAGATAAAAAGAAAAAAACTTCACAGGAAATTAAAGTTCTATCTCCTCTAGAAATTAAGAATATAAAAAAAGATATAAATGAAAAAAAAAATAAGGTAAGAAATGTTAAAAAATCAACTCAACATAAAAAAACTTTAAAAGTCAGAGCTGATGAAAATATTAATAAAAAACAAAAAAAAATAAAAATTCAACATAAAGAAAAAACTTTAAATTCTAGTATTGAAGTTGTAGATATTTGTACAATTATAAAAAAATGTAATATCGAGGAAATTTCTAAATACTTGATCAAGCAAGGTAAAAATAAAAACTATCCCGATATAAATACACGAGAGAGAAGTTTATAAAATGAGGAAATTGAATATAGCGATTATAGGACTAGGAAATATTGGAAGTTATTTATTTAATTATCTTAAAAAAAATAAAAAAAAACTTGCAGCAAAAAATAACTGTACCCCGAATATTGTTTATATATCCGCAAAAAATAAAAAACGGAGAAGAAATATACGATATAAGAAAAATCAATGGTTGAATAATTATTTAGTTGCCACAAAAAGTAAAAATGTTGATTTAATTATCGAGCTAATAGGAGGTTCTGACGGAGCAGCAAAAAAATTAGTTTTTAGTGCCTTAAAAAACAAGAAACATGTTGTTACAGCCAATAAAGCTCTTATTGCCAAATATGGGGATAGATTAGCTAAAATAGCTGAAACGAATAAAGTTAATTTAGAATTTGAGGCCTCCGTTTGCGGAGGTGTCCCTATAATTAGATCTTTGAAAGAGGGGCTAATTGCAAACAAAATTAATAAAATTTATGGAATTTTTAATGGCACATCCAATTATATTCTCTCTTCAATGGATAAATTTAACAAAAACTTTAATGAAGTTTTAGATAAAGCTAAAACTTTAGGCTATGCTGAAGCTAATCCTTCTGCTGATTTAAGTGGCGAAGATGTGGCCTCAAAGTTACAAATTTTATCTTCATTATGTTTTAATTCTTTTATAAACAAAAATATTCATATTGAGGGAATAAAAGATATTGATAAAATTGATATAGATAATGCTAATAAACTTGGATATAAAATAAAATTGTTAGGTTTTGCAGAATTAATAAATAAAAAGATTTATCAAAGAGTACATCCTACATTAATTAAGAAAAGCTCATATGTAGCCAGTATTGATGGAGTTCTTAATGCCGTGATAGTAGATGGAAATCCTGTTGGTAGAAGTGTAATCCAAGGAGAAGGAGCCGGTCCAGCTGCAACAACATCAGCTCTCATTTCAGATATCTCATCAATTCTAAGAGGAAACGTAAAATTTCCTTTCTCAATTTCAAATAAAGAGAGAAAAAAACTTATTTTTGATAATATAAGCGATAGATTGTTTTCAGCTTATTTTAGATTTGAGGTAGTGGATAAGCATGGTGTATTATCAAATATAACAAGTGTTTTTTCTAAAAATAAAGTTTCTATAAAGAGAATTATACAAAACCCTAGTAAAAACAAAGGAACTTCATCTATAGTAATAATTACCCACATCACAAAAGACAAATCTTTAAATAGAATACTTAATATAATAAATAAAAAAATTTATATTTTAAAAAGATCTAAATTTATTCGAATAAGTGATAACTAATGTCGATTAATCCTAAGTTTTTAAATTTATTCATCAATGCAACTGAAAGAGCAGCTATTGGGGCCTCAAAATTTATTGGAAAAAACGATAAAATTGCTGCTGACAAGGGGGCAGTTGACCCTATGAGGAGGGAACTGAATAAAATAAATATGGATGGAACTATAGTAATTGGTGAGGGTGAAATGGATGAGGCACCGATGTTATATATCGGTGAAAGGCTGGGAACATTAAATGGTCCTAAATTTGATATAGCAGTTGATCCACTAGAGGGGACTAAATTTACCGCAAACAATCAGCCAAACGCTTTTTCAGTTTTAGCAGTTGCGAATAAAGGTAATTTATTATCTGCACCAGACACTTATATGGAAAAAATTGCAATTGGAAATAATCTTCCTAAGAATTTATTGGATCTAGATTATAGTGTAGAGAAAAATATCAATTTGTTAGCAGAGGCTAAAAATAAAAAAATTTCTGACCTAAAAGCCTGTGTTTTAAAAAGACCTAGGCACGATTTGATAATTAAAAAACTTAATGAAATGAGAGTTAAAATAAACTTTATAGCAGATGGCGATATAGCTGGAGTTTTGAGTGTAATCGGAGAAAACCCAAAAAATGATATTTATTATAGCACTGGTGGAGGCCCAGAGGGCGTTTTAGCTGCAGCAGCCTTAACATGTTTTGGAGGTCAGATTCAAGGTAGATTAGTTTTAAATGATGAGGAAAAAATTAGGGCAAAAAAATTGGGGATAAAAGACTTTGGAAAAAAATATAATATTGAAGATATGGTAAAAGGGGATGTTATTTTTTGTGCAACAGGAGTTACTACTGGAGATTTAGCTAAAGGTGTGAAAGATTTAGGCAATGAATTTGAAGTAACCACGTTTGCCCTGCATAAAAGTAAAAATATAAATAAAATTGTCACTAATATTTATAATAAATGAATACATTGTCCGTAAGTAATAAAAAATGGGTTTTAAAAAAATACAACAACAATGAGGTTAAATTTTTTAAAGATAATTTTTTACTAGACGATATTACATCAAAACTTTTATCAATAAGAAAAATAAAAAAGGAAGAAATAAAGTGTTTCCTTAATCCGCTAATTAAACATTATTTACCTGATCCTGAAAATTTAAATGACATGAAAAAATCTTCAATCAGAACAATTAAGGCTATTGAATCAAATGAAAAAATAGGAATATTTGGTGATTACGATGTTGATGGAGCGTCTGCTACTGCTTTACTTGGTAATTTTTTTTCATCATTAGGTTTATCATTTGAAATATATATACCTGATAGAAAACAGGAGGGTTATGGACCAACAATTGGAGCGTTTAAAAAACTTATTAGTAAAGGTGTAAAGTTAATTTTTACAGTTGATTGTGGCACAATGTCGTTTGATGCTATTGAATATGCTTGCAGTAATAAAATAGATGTAATAGTCCTCGATCATCATCAGTCAGAAGTAAATCTACCAAAAGCTCATTCTATAATTAATCCAAATAGATTAGACGAAAACTCAGATCTAAAATATTTATGTGCTGCAGGTGTAACATTTATGTTTTTAATTTCATTAAATAAATTTCTTAAAGCTGATAAATGGTTTGAAAAAAATAAGATTAATGAACCTAATTTATTAAACTACTTAGATTTAGTAGCTTTAGGCACTATATGTGATGTTGTTCCTCTAATTGGATTAAATAGAGCTATAGTTAAACAAGGATTAAGAATTCTTAGATCCAAAAAAAATCTTGGGTTAAAAGTACTGACTGAGATTTGTGATATTAACACTCACCTTAGTGTGTATCACATTGGATATATGATAGGTCCGCGTATAAATGCTGGAGGTAGAGTTGGGAAGTCATCACATGGTGCAAATTTGCTTATGGATAATAATGCAAAAAATGTATACGAAATTGCAATAGAACTTGATCATTCTAATAAAGAGAGACAACATTTAGAAAAAGAGGTTCTAGATTTAGTTCTTAGTGAACTAGGTGATAGTGTTTTAGATCCAGTTATTATTATAAATAGAAAAAATTTACATGAAGGTGTAATAGGAATAGTTGCCAGTAGAATTAAAGATAAATTTAATAAACCTGTAATAATTATATCCTTAGATGATAAAATTGGAAAAGCTTCAGCAAGATCAATTGTTGGTTTTGATATAGGTTCAGTCATAATAAGTGCAGTACAGGAAAAAATTTTAATAAAAGGTGGAGGACATAAGATGGCAGGTGGCTTTTCAATAAAAATTGAAAATATTAAAAAATTAAAAGATTATATATTTAAGAAATTTAATAAAATTTATAAGGATTTGAATAAAGGAAAAGCATTATTTTTAGATAGTATTATTGCTCCTACTGCGATAAATCTTGAATTTTATAATAAAATAAATGTACTTGCACCTTTTGGGTCTGGAAATCCTGAACCAAAATTTGTAATCGAAAATGTAAAAACTGTTAACAGTAAGATTGTAAAAGATAAGCATATAAAATCTGTTCTTATTGGACAGGAAGGGTCTGCTATCAAGACAATTGCTTTTAACTGTGTTGAAAATGAAATAGGAGCTTATTTACTCAAAAAAAGTAATATATTATTTAATATTGCAGGAAAATTATCCCTGAATGAATGGAGGGGGCAATCAAATGTAGAGTTTATTATCGACGATATTTCTGTTAATAAAACAATCGAAAAAACGGTCCCATCGTCTATCGGTTAGGACAGTTGGTTTTCATCCAACAAAGAGGGGTTCGATTCCCCTTGGGACCGCCAAA
>MDSZ01043917.1_pt1 | contig 23785 bp, 23 predicted proteins | sample 811201 | NCBI WGS metagenome assembly MDSZ01 (sample SAMN05326647, study PRJNA326480) | marine metagenome | isolation source: seawater | place: Indian Ocean: North | collected 2010
ACGTTGATAGGCTGGGTGTGGAAGTGCGGTAACGCATGTAGCTGACCAGTACTAATAGCTCAATTGGCTTGATTTATGCACTGAAAAAAATTTTATATTCTTTACATATTAAATAATTAATTGAATAATTTTAAAATGAAGGTTATATGTTCAAGAATTGAACATGATTAAAAATACAGATCATTTTGAGGTATTGAGAAAAATTCAAAAAAATCCAGAAGCATCCCAAAGAGAATTAGCGAAAAAACTTGGATTTAGTTTAGGCAAACTAAACTATTGTATATCTGCACTAAAACGACGGGGTCTAGTAAAGGTCAAAAATTTTAATAGAAATCCAAAAAAAATAAATTATTTGTACTCTTTAACTCCAAAAGGAATTTCTCAAAAAACATTATACGCAATAAATTTCTTAAAACAAAAAATGATAGAATACGATGAACTAAAAATGGAAATAGATCAAGATAATAATGAATTTAAATAAGTTACTTTCAATGACTAAAAAAAGCACTTTACTTGGTGCTGGACCAATGAGTAAAAACTGCGTTGATGCAGCAATTAATCTAGCTAATGAATACAAATCCCCAATAATTTTAATCGCTAGTAGAAGACAAATTGAATGTGAGGAATTTGGTGGAGGATATGTGAATAATTGGTCGACGGAAAAATTCTCACATTATGTAAAGTCAAAAGATAAAAATAAAAAAATCTTTTTAGCTAGAGATCATGGCGGTCCATGGCAAGGTAGTTTTGAAGATTACTATAATCTTAGAAAATCTATGAAGGTTGCAAAAAAATCATTTGAGGTAGATATTGATAGTAATTTCAACTTTTTACACATAGATACAAGTATTCAACCAAATTCCAAAGTATCTTTAAAAAAATCTTTAGAAAGATTTTATGAATTATTTGAACATTGTATTTACTATTCAAAAAAAAAAATAAAAATATTATGTTTGAGATTGGAACTGAGGAACAAAGCGGAAGCACCAACACCCCCGAGGAGTTAGAATATACACTTAATCAAATAAAAAAATATTGTAAAAAAAATAATTTTAAAATGCCAGCTTTTGTAGTTATACAATCTGGTACAAAAGTAGCAGAAATGAGAAATATAGGATCTTTCGAGTCACCTCTAAGAATTGAAAATGAAATAGCAGTAGAAGTGCAACTACCGAAAATGATAGAAATTTGTAAAAAATATGGGATATTAATGAAGGAGCACAATGCCGACTATTTATCTAACCACAGTTTGTCACTGCACCCAAAATTAAATATTCATGCAGCAAATATTGCACCTGAATTTGGAGTAACTGAAACAAAATCAATTTTAAATTTAATGAGAAAATCTAATTTAAAGAAACTAGAAAAAAATTTTTTAGATCTATCTTATAAATCAAAAAAATGGAAAAAATGGATTTTACCAAAAAGTGGAATTTCAAAAACAGATAAATCAATATTGTCTGCGCATTACATTTTTTCAAAAAAAGAGTTTATTAACATTAAAAAAGAATTAAATGCACGATTGCACATAGATATAGACAGAATATTAAAAGGTGAGATAAAAAAATCAATTTTAAGATATTTAAGAAACTTTAAATTAATCTAAATGAAAGAAACTCTTACAGTAATTTTAAATAGAAATCTTGGTTTAGTAACTAACAGGTTAGTGGAAAAAATATTTAAATATAACAAAGATTATACAGATATATATGTGCTTGACGCTGGCTCTAAACAAAACAAAATGAGTAAATATACTAATTACAGTGTCAGAACAAAAAGTGCAAAAAAAAATGGTTTAAGATTTAACAGAGGCATGAATTATGCTCTTTCAAAACTTTATTTAGAAAACAATTTAAAAAAATACAAATATTTTTTTCTGATAACTAATGACACAGTTGTTGAGGCAAAAAACTTCATAAAAAAAATGTTTAAAATAATGGAAGATAACAAAAAAATTGGGATATTGTCACCCTGCTCAAAAAAATGGGGTGAACAAAAATTACTAAAAAAAAATAAATTAAAATATTTTTGGTATATTCACAATAATGCTTATTTTTTAAGAAAAGAATTAATATTAAAGTTAATGTCTTTAAAAAAACCTTATCATATTAACTTTTTTTTTGATGGTAAAAATTTTAGAGGTTATGGATCAGAGTCAGAAATCTTTTTAAAGTCTTATAAAAAAGATTTAGCAGCAGCAATCACATCTGACGTGTGGATAGAGGAGAATGAAAACTATTTGATAAAAAAAAGTAAACTAATAAATACTGAGAATTTTGATAAGAACTTAAAATTATATATTTCTGAGGGAAAACAATGGCTCAAAAAAAAATATGGTACTGAAAATTTGTGGGATCTCAATTTAATGGTTAAAAAAGAATATGATAAATTTTTTAAAAGAAATAAAAAATTAAAAATGTTTAAAATATGATTAAAAAAATAATTAAACCCTGGGGATACGAAGAGATAATTTCTTTAAATAAAAAGTATGTATTAAAAAAATTATTTATGAAAAAAAATCATAGATGTAGTTTACAATATCACAAAAAAAAACATGAGACATTTATAGTTTTGAAAGGAAAACTAAAAGTTTATCTAGGTAAAAAAAAAAATAAACTAAGATTTAAAATTTTCAAAAAATATGAAAGTTTAGTTATACCTCCAAAGCAGATACATAGAATGGAAGCGATTACAAACTGCACTTACCTTGAGGCGAGTACACCACAACTCAAAGATGTCGTAAGGCTTTCTGATGATTATAATAGGTAAATGACAAAAAGAATAACTAAAGTGTGTATACCCACAGCTGGTTCTGGAAAAAGATTAAAATATCTAACAAAAGAAATAAATAAATCGTTGATTGATATTAATTACAAGCCGGCGATATCTTATATAATTGAAAAATTCCCTTCTAATTCAGAATTCATAATACCTTTAGGTCACAAGGGTGAAATAGTTAAAAATTTTTTAAAAATAGCTTATCCAAAAAAAAAATTCATATTTGTAAAGGTTAAAAATTTTGATGGTATTGGCTCAGGACTTGGTCTTAGTTTACTAAAAGCAAAAAAATTTTTAAAAACACCCTTTATATTTGTCTCTTGTGATACTTTATTTGAAGGAAGTATCCCAAATCTTAAAAAAAACTGGGTCGGTTATTCCTCAACCAAAAATAATGGTCAATACAGAGGTATAGAGTTTAATAATAGAAACGAAATTATTAAATTTCATAAAAAAAGTTTTAAGAGCTCTAAATTTAAAAAAACATATATTGGGATGGCAGGAATAAAAGATACAAAAGAATTTTGGGCAATAATGGAAGGTAACAAGTCTCAAAGTATAAAAATTGGGGAAGTTTTTGGTTTGATGGGATTAAAGAACAAAATTTACTCAAAAAAATTTATTTGGAATGATATTGGAAATCTTAATTCACTAACAATAACTAGGAACAAGTTCAGATCGAAATCAAACTTAAGTATTTTAGATAAAAACGAGGAAAAAATATGGTTTGTTAACAATCAAGTTATTAAGTATTTTAGAAATAATAAAATATCAAAAAATAGAGTAAGGAGATCTAGAATTTTAGGAAAATTTGTTCCAAAAATTACAAAAAATAAAAACAATCTTTATGCTTACAAATTTTTTGATGGAAAAATTTTGTCAGAAGTAAATAGCTTACCAGTTTTCAAGAAACTTTTAAATCAAATTTGGAATTTTCATAATTTAAAGAAAAAAAAACTTGATAAAAGTTATAGATTAAAATGTTTTAATTTTTATAAACGTAAAACAGACATGAGAGTGAAGCTATTTTATAAAAGATTTAAAATTAAAGACCAATCAAATATTATAAATAACAAAAATATCCCTAAACTTAAAAATATTTTAGAAAAAATAAATTGGAAATTAATTTCTGAAGGTTTTATTTCTAATTTTCATGGGGACTTACATTTCGAAAATATTATTTACTCAAAAAAAAGAAAAACCTTCAAATTTCTTGATTGGAGACAAGATTTTGAAGGTGATATAAAATACGGTGATGCATATTATGATTATGCTAAAATAATGCATGGTTTATTAGTTTCTCATCAAATGGTTAATAGAAATAAATATAGTATTAAATGGAAAGGGAGAAAAGTACACTATTCTATATCTAGAGAAAAAATATATAAAAAATATATAAAATATTTTATTGATTGGCTGCAGAAAAAAAATATTAATGTTAAAAAAATTTATACTATTACAGGTCTAATTTATTTAAATATAGCTGGATTACACCATTATCCATATAGTTTATTTTTATATGCGATAGGAAAAAAAACAATTTACGAAAATTTAGGAAATGAAAATTAAAAAATTTATAACTAGAAATAGAAACTTAATAAATGGAAAAAAAGATTTGAGAAAAATAATTTCTATAAAAAAATTTCCTGTTTTTATGGGTACTGTAAAAAACAAAATTTCAAAAGATAAATTTTTTGACTTAAATTTCTTTGTAAGTAAATCTACTGGTTCAGTTCAATTAAATCCTATATTGCCTTTTGAAACTATTTACTTTAAAGGCCACAATTCTGGAAAAATCGGTAAATTATGGTCAGAACATCATGATAAGTTTTCAAAATTTATATCTAAATTTAAACCGAGATCCGTATTTGAAATTGGAGGGGGACACGGGATATTATCTAGCAAATATCAAAAAAATAAAAAAGTAAATTGGACAATTATAGAACCAAATCCATCTCCTGTAAAAGGATCCAAGGCTAAATTTATTAAAAAATTTTTTGAAAGCAAGGATTTAACGAAATATAAATCTGATATAATTATTCATTCTCATGTACTGGAACATGTTTATGATCCGCAAAAGTTTTTTAAAGAAATTGTAAATAAAATGACAGAAAATCAATTAATGATATTTTCAGTACCTAACATGGAAGAAATGGTAAAGAGAAATTACACAAATGTAATGAATTTTGAGCACACTTATTTTTTAAACAACCAGTTCCTAAAATTTTTGTTTGAGTCTAATAATTTGCAAATTTTAAAAAAACAAAAATTTAAAAAAGACCATAGCTTATTTTTCGCAATTAAAAAAAAAATTTTTAAAAATAAAAATAGAAAAAATTTCCATTCAAACGAATATAAAATTAACTTAAAAAAATTTAAGAGATTTTTTGAAAATCAAAGAAAAATTGTAAATAATTTAAATAAATATAAATTTAATAAAAAACCATTATTTATATTTGGTGCACATATTTTCACTCAATTTTTATTAAATTTTGGATTAGATAAAAAAAAAATATTGTACATCTTGGATAATGATCCCTCTAAACAAAACAAAAGATTGTACGGATCAACCCTTTACGTTAAATCACCAAAAATTTTATCCGAATATGTTAATCCAATAGTAATATTAAAAGCAGGTGTATACGATAAAGAAATAAAAAAGGATATAAAGGAAAATATTAACAACAAAACTATATTTATTTAAAATCAAATGAACAAATCAACGAAAATCAAATTATTAAAGGATATGATTTTTACGAGAAATATTGAATTACAAATTTCCAAAAGGTATAACGAAAAAGAAATAAGATGTCCCGTTCATCTCTCAATCGGACAGGAGGCTATATCTGCTGGAGTATCTTTAGCGATAAACAAAAAAGATTTAATTTTTAGCGCACATAGATCACATGCACACTATCTCTCAAAAGGAGGATCTCCAAGAGGTTTAATCGGAGAATTATATGGCAAAGTGACAGGATGCGCAAAAGGCGTTGGAGGCTCAATGCATCTTGTAGATTTAAAAAAAGGTGTATATGGTTGTGTGCCAATTGTGGGAAGTACTATACCAATTTCAGTCGGGGCTGCGTGGGCAAATAAACTAAAGAAAAATAAAAAATTAACAGTAGTTTATTTTGGAGACGGTGCTTCTGAACAAGGAGTATTTTATGAAAGTCTTAATTTTGCTAAAATACATAGACTTCCGATTTTATTTATATGTGAAAATAATTTTTATTCTATCTACACCGATTATAAAAGAAGACACTCTATAAAGAACAATATTTCAAATATTTCGCAAACATTAGGAATAAATTCAAAAAAATTATTTGGTAACGATGTAGAGAAAGTATTTACCGAAACAAAAAAAGCAGTGAAAATAATAAACAATAATTTTGGCCCATGTTTATTAGAGTTTGAAACTTATAGAATGCTTGAGCATTGTGGACCAGAAAACGACGACTTTTTAAATTACAGACCAAAGAAAGAATTAAAAAAATGGAGCAAGCTGTGTCCCTTAGAAACTTATAAAAAAAAATTAATAAATACAAAAATTTTAAATAAAAGCAAAATACATATAATTGAAAATAATATTATCAACAAAATTAACAAAATTTTTAAAAGTGTAAAAAAAGATAAATTTCCGAGCAAAAAATTTTTAACAAATTATACTTATGTTAAATAAAAAAAATAAATTAATCAAATTTAGCAGTGCTATAAATAATGCGTTGGATATGGCTATGGCCAAAAACGAAAACGTAATTTTATTTGGCCTGGGAGCCGAAGACCCAAAAAGAGTTTTTGGAACTTTAAAAAATTTAAAAGAAAAATATAAAAATAGAGTTTTTGATATTCCTACATCAGAAAATGCTATAACAGGTATTGCATTAGGTGCATCAATCAATGGATTGAGACCTGTCTTATCTCACCAAAGAGTTGAGTTTTCTTTATTGTCGTTAGAACAAATAATTAATCAAATTTCAAAATGGTCATTTATGAATAATGGAAAAAAAAGTGCATCACTGGTAATAAGATTGGTTATAGGACGAGGGTGGGGACAAGGTCCGCAACATTCGCAAAGTTTAGAAAGCATCTTTGCGCATGTACCAGGATTAAAAGTTGTTTCGCCTTCAAATCCTAAAGATGCAAAAGGTATGCTAATTTCCAGTATAGAGGACAAAAATCCTGTAATATTTTTTGAGCATAGATGGTTACATGAAATTGAGGATAAAGTTCCCTTAAAATATTATAAAGTAAAAATTGGTGAACCAAAAATTTGCAAATATGGCAAACAGATCACTTTGGTGTCTTATTCTTATATGCTTAATGAAACACTTAAAGCTGCAAAAATTCTTGAAAAACATAATATTAATTGTGAAGTTATCGATTTAAATACTTTAAGACCACTAAATATTAGAAAGATTTTAAAATCAGTCAAGAAGACGAAAAAAATTCTTTTTATAGATAATGGATATTCCGAATTTGGAATTGGCTCAGAAGTAATTTCAAAAATAGTATCTAATCTCAAGGATACAAAAAACTTTAAATTTCATAAAATTGGAATTTTAGGTCATCCAATAGCAAGTACAAGAGCATTAGCAAAATATAGTTATATAGATTATAAAAAAATTATTCTTAAGATTAAAGAAATACTGAATTCAAAAAAAAAATTAAATACAAACACAAAAATACAATGATAGATGTACCAAATTTAAATTTTAAGGGACCTTTTTAAATGGAAATTAACTTATTAAAAAAATATCCAAAAACAAAAAGAAATTTAAAAAAAAGAACAGAAGAAAAATCTTCAGATGTAATTAAAATAGCTAGAAAATTTGGCAGAGATTTTTTTGATGGGCATAGAAAATATGGATATGGTGGATTTAATTATGATAAAAAATATTGGAGAAAAGTTACGCGAGATTTAATTAGACACTATAGGCTTAATGATAATAGTTCAGTTTTAGACGTAGGTTGTGGAAAAGGGTTTATGCTTTATGATTTTAAAAAAAATTTAAAGAATCTCAGAGTTTATGGAATAGATATATCTTCATATGCTATAAAAAATGGAAAAAAAGAGATAAAAAAATATTTAAAAGTTGGAAATGCAAAAAAATTACAATTTCCTGACAATTCGTTTGATCTAGTTATTGCCATAAATACTATTCATAATCTTAACAAAAAAGATTGTGCAAAAGCATTAAAAGAGATTTCTAGAGTGAGTAAAAAAAATAGCTATATTGTACTAGATGCTTATAAATCAGAGTCTGAAAAAAAGAAAATGCTAGCATGGAATCTTACAGGAAAAACAATTATGCATAGAAAAAAATGGATTTCTTTTTTAAAAAAAAACAAATATCAAGGAGATTATTATTGGTTCAACCCTTAGAAAAATGAAAGAATATTCAAATATACAAAAATCATATTTAAAAAACGGATATTATATTTTTAATATAGATGATATTAAAAAAATAAATTATTTAAGAGATACTATTTTAAAATATTCGAAAAACATTTTAAAATTAAAAAAAGTTAATCTTAATCAATCACATAAAAATATTAAAAAATCTTTTCTTAATAAATTTAGACTAAAGATTATTAATAATATAAATAACGATAAAAAATTTGAAAAAAACTACTACGAAATATCCAAAAATATATTAAGTGAGATAGTTGGTAATGAGATAGCGATGCAGAATGAGATAAGCCTATCTATACAAATGCCTAGAGATAACTCATCTTTACTACCATTACATGCAGATAGTTGGTCAGGCAACTCTCCTTTCGAGGTCGTTATTTGGATTCCATTAGTTAACGTATATTCTACAAAATCAATGTTTATTCTAAAAAACGAAAAACTTAAAAAATTTAACAACATGTTTTCTAAAAATAAAATAGATATTAACACTGCTCTTAAAAAATTAAAAAACGATTTTACATTTCTAAAAATAAATTATGGTCAGGCTTTAATATTTAATCAAACCCTTCCTCATGGCAATACTATTAACACAACAAAAGAAACTAGGTGGTCGATGAACTGTAGATTCAAAAGTCTATTATCTCCTTACAATTTTAAAAAATTTGGGGAAGTTTTTAAGCCAATAAATATTAAACCAGCAACAATGTTAGGTATGAAATATAATTTTCCAAACAAAACAGATGAAAAATTTTAAGGGATATATATCAAGTAGAAGGTTGATAGATGGAAGATACATTCCTCAAAAAATTCAAAATTTAACAATAAGAACAACTTGCGAAAGATATAATTACAAATTTTTATTAAGCAGCACTGAATATATTTTTGATAATTCTTTCAAAATGCTTGAAAATTTAATAAATAATTATATTTCGAATATCGATGGAATTGCATTTTATAGTATTTTTCAATTGCCATTAGAGAAAAAACTTCGTGACAAATATGTAATAAAAATTTTGAATAAAAATAAGAGAATTCTTTTTTCTAATGAAAAAGTTATTATAAATTCAATTGATGAATTAGATATAGTTGATCAGTATATTAATATCTCAAGAACAATATTAATATGTCCAGATAAAAATCTTTTACTTAAAAATTATAAATGAATATACTTATAACTGGCGAAAAAGGTGATCTAGGAAGTCTTTTTTTTAAAATTTTAAAAAAAAAACATCAGATCTTTTTAATTAATGATATTCATAAACTAAGAAGAATTGACTTATTTATTCATTTAGGAGCCTCTGGTCCAAAAAAGGATTTTAACAAGATAATAAATTCAAACATCATTAAGCTTAATTATCTATTGAAAAAACTAAAAAAAATTAAAATTAATGAGACAGTATTTTTCTCCTCTACAAGCGTTTACGGTGATTACAAAAAAACTATAATTAAAGAGCAAGATATCGGCAATAATCAAAGTATATATGGAGTTTCGAAGCTATATGGAGAAAATTTCTTGTGCAATAATTTAAAGTCAACAATAACGTCTATAAGAATTCCTGCTGTTCTCACAAACAATAACTTTAATCATTATATAGGTAAATTAATAAAAAAATTAAAAAATAATAAAACGATAATCATTAATAGAAATAATAGTAAATTTAATTTCTTTGTAGATCCTGAAAATTTATTAAATTTTGTTTTAAATAAAAGAAAAATAAAAAAAAATTATAGTGTTAATATTTGCTCTAATCCTGAGCTTACACTTATTGAAATTCTAAAGTATTTAAAATTAAAAATTAAATCTGATTCTAAAATTATAATTAAAAAAAAAGTTGTAATGGGGCCAGTACTTTCAAATAAAATGTCAAAAAAAATTTATGGTTTTAAACCATATAGTGCTAAAAAAACTTTAAATAATTGGATCAAAAGACTTAATTATGCATAAATTAAAAGTTGCAGTAATTGGAGGAGGTTTTACTTCACAAACATGTCATTTGCCGTGTTTAAAACAAAATACAAATGTTAAAATTGTTGCACTAGCTGAAAAAAGAAAAGAACTTAGAGACAAGGTTGCTAAAAAATTTAGCATTAAAAATAAATATAAAAATCATGTTGATTTATTAAATAGCGAAAAAATTTTAGATTTAGTTGTGGTAATTACAAGACGATCAGAGACACACGATGTAGTAAAATATTGCTTAAACAAAGGTGTAAATGTTTTTTCGGAAAAGCCGATGTCTTACTCCCTTAAAGGTGCTAAGATTTTATTTAATTTATCAAAAAAAAAAAAATGTTTTTATCAAATTGGTTTTAATAAGTTGTATGATAAAGGAATTATTAAGGGAAAAATAATATTTGAAAAATATATAAAATCGAAAAAATTTGGTAAATTTTCTTATTTTAAATTTCAAAGATTTTCAGGTTCAGGTTATGTGCCTAATATAAAATATATAAAGACAAAAGATAAATATTCATTAAAAAAAAAGAATTTAAAAAATTATCCTAATTTTTTAATTAAATCTAATTTTTCTTTATATGACACTTATTTAAACTTATATTCACACAATATAAGTTTGTTAAACTTCTTTTTCAAAAAAATCCCTAAAGTTATTAATTTTATTAATAAAAATAATTTTCAAATTACTACTTTAGATTATAAGAGTTTTTATGGAACATTAGAGACAACTTTTAAAAAAGACTTTGAGTGGAATGAAAAACTTGAATTATATTTTGAAAACGGTAAATTAGAAATTAGAACATATCCTCAACAAAAAAGAAACGCACCTGCAAGTGTGACTATAAAAAAGAGAGGCAAAACTGTTAAAAATATTCAAATAAAACCTCAAAGTTGGTCATTTCAAAATCAAATTAACTCAATTATAAGCAAAGTAAAAAATAAAAACTTTGCAAAAAATAATGCTAAAGAATGTATAGATGATCACATACTTATTGAAAAAATTTTTAAGAAATTATGAAAAAAATAATTAATTTAAAAAAATTAAGTCAAAAAATTAAAATATTTAAAAGAAATAAAAAAAGAGTCGTCTTGTGTCACGGAGCTTTTGATCTGTTACACCCTGGCCATATTGATCATTTAGAGTTAGCAAAGAAAGGAAATGATATTCTAGTTGTCAGTTTGACTACCGACTCATTCATAAAAAAAAGTATAAATAGTCCATTCTATAATCAATCAGAAAGAGCAAAATTTTTATCTAATTTACAAATAGTAGATTTTGTTTGTTATTCAGAGTCAAGTAGCTCTATTTCAGTTTTAAATATGCTAAAACCAAATGTTTATTGCAAAGGCGAGGAATACAAAAAGAATGATCATATTGGAAATATTTCAAAAGAAAAACAATTTTGTAAAAATAATAATATTTCTTTTAAACTTATTGGCAAAGAAAAATTTAGCTCAAATAAAATATTTGCAAACAAATTTTTTCAAAACTCCGATATGCGTTTGGTTGCAAATATCAAAAAATATATAACTACAAAAAATATTAACTTAGATAAGATTTTTAATCAGATTGAGAAATTAAAAATTCTGGTTATTGGAGAGACAATATTTGACAAATATACTTATGTTTCCTCTAAAGGAATTTCTCCAAAGTCAAATACACTTTCTTGCAGTATAGATACATCTAAAACTATGCCTGGTGGCGCGTTAGCAACTTATAAATATTTAAAACAATTTACAAAACAGGTTGAATTACTTTCAGCAATTAACTCAGATTTACATAAGAAAAACATTAAATTGATAGGTAAAGATAATATAAAAAGTTTGTATACTTCCGTAAATTTCCCGCAACTTGTGAAAGAAAGAATTGTTGAAATAGATAAGATTCAGAATATTAAAAAAATACTTACTTTAAATCACTTTAGTGAAATTAAATTAGAAAAGAAAATGGAAAAACAATTTGACAATTTTCTAAATAGAAATTTAAAGAAATTTGACATTGTTATAGTGCAAGACTTTGGTCATGGATTGATCTCTGAAAAAATGGCAAAAATAATCCAAAAAAAATCGAGGTATTTATCTCTTAATGTTCAAACCAACAGTCTGAATTATGGTTTTAATATTATAAATAGAAAATTTAAAAAAGCAGATTTATTTACACTAGATAAAAAAGAACTAGAATTATACAGTGAAAAGAAAAATATTAATTTTGATTATTATCTCAAAGAGTTAACCAAAAAATTAAATTCGAAACATAGCTTTTTAACATGTGGAGATAAATTTTCTTTAGGTTACGATAATAGAAAAATGTTAAAGATAGATACTTTAGGAAAAGATGTAATTGACACTATAGGAGCTGGCGACATATTTCATGCCACAAGCACATTATTATCTTTTATTAAAAAAGATTTATTTTTAAGTTTATTTATATCTCAAATATCAGGAGCATTAGCTGTAAAAATTACAGGAAATTCAGATTTTCCAAAGATACATCAAATAAGAAGGACTTTTGATTTATATGTGGATTCGATTAAATAAACATTAGAATAATATGAAAATATTGAATGAACAAAAACCTTGGTGGAAAGCTAGTAGCAATGAATTAGCATATATTAAAAATTTAAAAAATACAGTTAATGATGGTCATATAACATTTAGTAAAAATTGTATAAAAATTGAAAATTACCTAAAAAAAATTCTAAAAGTAAGATATGTAATTTTAGCCAATTCAGGAACTTCTGCTTTATTTATGGCAACTTTAGCTGCAAATTTAGAAAACAAAAAAAAAGTTTTCTGTCCGGTTATGACTTGGTCAGGAACTATAAATGGATCTCTATACTCACAAAAAAAAATTGAGTTTATTGACAACAAAAAAGGTGATGTAAATGCTGAATATAAATCTTTTATAAATAAAATTGGTAAAAACGATATATTATTTTTAACACATTTAAATGGCAAGAGCGCTTATGACAAACAACTTTACAAAATTTTGAAAAAAAAGAACTTTTTTGTTATCGAAGACGCTGCACAAGCTTTCTTAGCAAAAGATTTTAATAACAAATATCTAGGCACTCAATTTGATATTGGTTGTTTTTCACTAAGCTACACTAAAATGTGTAATATGGTATATGGCGGTTTTTGTGTTACAAATAATCTTAAATTGGCAAAATTACTTAAAACCATTAGAAATAACGGAGTAGATAACGACAAACAAATTGCAAATTCAGTAGGGGGTAATTTCAAGCCTAACGATCTTAATGCAAGTATTGGAATTGAATCTCTTAATAGTGCTTTTAGAAATAAAAAAAAATTAGTTGAAATTTACAAAACATACAAAAAATATTTAAAAAATAAAAAAATAAATATTTTAAAATACAATAACTTAAAGAAAGAATTTCCGATTTATATTGAAGTTGTTGTAGAAAATAGAAATAAATTTATAAATTTTTTAAAGAAAAAAAAAATAGGATATTCTTACTCAACAAGGAGTTTATCAAGATCAAAACATATATATTCAAAAAGATTATTTAAAAATGCAGATAAAATTGACAAAATGTTATTAAGATTGCCATCTGGACCGGGATATAATAAAAAAGATATAATTAAAATAGTTAATCAACTAAATGAGTTTTGATGCACACAGATTATCATAATAAAAGAAATTTTTATGCTAATGATCTTTTTAGCAAAAAGACTGCACTACCTTTTAGATACGTATTAATTTTGACTAATAAATGTAATCTAGCATGCAGTTTTTGCTTTCAAGAGAGAAAAAATAGAAAAGATGCAATGACTACTGATGATTGGTTAAAACTAATAAATCAATTACCGGATTATGCCCATGTAACTTTAACAGGTGGAGAGCCTTTAGTTTTTAAAGATTTCAAAAAAATTTTCCAAGAAACGAATAAGAAGTTTACAACAAATATCATATCAAACGGACTACTTTTAAATGAAGATAATATGGAACTTATATCTAGTTCCCCTAATTTTAAAGTTTTATCAATATCAATTGATGATATTGGAAATAAAGGTAGAAATGTAAAAGAGCAACATTGGGCAAGAATGGAGACAAATCTACAAATTTTAAAAAACAAAGTGAAATCTAATGGATCAAATATGTTATTAGATGCAAAAACTGTAGTCTTAGATGATAATTCAGATGATTTATTTGAGATATACAAATACCTAGTTGAAAAGTTAGAAGTTGATACTCATAGTTTTCAAATTTTAAAAGGCTCACCCGTTCAGCATGCAGATATAATGTTTCCCTATTCTGATGTTCACAACGATTACGAAGCTTACGAATACAAAAAATTTGATAAAATCTTAGAACAATTTGAGAAAGTCAGAGAATATAATTTAAAAAATAAAAGGATATCCTATATCCATCCTGAGTGGCTAAATTTAAATACTAATAAAACTATACATGAACAAAACAGCAGTATATTAAACCTTAAGGATCACGACCCGAAAAATTTTAAATTGTGCAAAGCACCCTGGGAAAGCATACATGTAAATGTTGATGGGACCGTTTTTCCCTGCCTAGCTATAAATATGGGGAATGTGAAAGAACAAAATATAAATTCCATAATAAATGGGGAAAAATTCAATAAGTTTAAGAATGATCTTATTTCCAATTCGACTTTTAAAGCATGTAATAGGTGTGGCTATTTAAAATTAAAAACCTAATACACTTAATGTTAAAAAAAATACTTATATTAGGAGTATCCAGTTTTGCCGGCTATACTTTTTTTCAGCATATAAAAAATAAGAAATTTAAAATATATGGAACATACAATAAAAAAATTAATATTGGGAGTATAGAGAAAAAAAATATAAAATTATTTAAAATTGATTTGAATATAAATAAAAATAACTTAACAAAGTTAACAAAAAAAATTAAACCTGACTATATTGTTGATTTTGCATCCATATGCATGGTGAACGAAAGCTGGATTAATCCAACAAAATATTATAATATAAATTTCTTTTCAAAAATTGATTTCATTGAATATTTAAAAAAAAGTAATTTCTTAAAAAAGTTTATTTATATCTCGACACCAGAAGTATTTGGAAATACTAGAAAAAAATTGAATGAAAAATACGCATATTTTAAGCCATCTACACCATACGCATCATCAAAACTTGTTATGGAAAAATTTATCTCTAGCTACAATCCTAGTAAAAAATTTTTTATTGCAAGGTTCAGCAACTTCTATGGTAAATTTCAACCAAACTATAGGCTTATTCCTAAAACAATATTATCAATAATAAAAAAAAAAAAAATCTTAATACATGGAGATGGTTCATCAAAAAGAAATTATATATATTCCGAAGATTTTTCTGAAGGTATATTAAAAATTTTAACCTGTAAAAATAATAGTCAGGTATATCACTTTGCAGGAACTAAATTATATTCGGTGCAGGATATTGTGAAAAAAATTTCAAAAATTATGAAAGTAGATTATAAAAAAATAGTTAAATTCACTGTTGATAGAAAAGGAAAAGATCAGGTTTATAGCCTAAATTGCTCAAAAACTATGAGGCAACTTGGTTGGAGTCCTAAAGTCAATTTAGACGCAGGCATTAAAAAGATAATTAAATATATTGAAAATAATAAAATTTTAGTAGATAAACGCCCAAATAATTTTGTACTAGATTAAAAATGATTAAAAATTTTTTACCCAAACAATATATACAATCAAGTAAACTCGATCTAAATCATAGTTATCTTGTTGAACAGTTTTCAGATTATACTAAAATATTTAAAAAATTAGAAAAAGTGGTAACAAAAGGAGATTATACATTAGGTAATGAGGTAAACAGATTTGAAAAAAATATAAAAAAATTAATGGGTTCTAAATATGCAATATCAGTTGGGAATGGAACTGATGCATTATACTTAGTTCTTAAAAGCTTAAACATAGGTAAAGGAGATGAAGTAATTACTACTCCTTTTACTTTTATTGCTACAGTTGGATCGATAGTTACAGCTGGAGCAAAACCTGTTTTCGCCGATATTAAAAGTGATTATAACATTGACGAAAAAAAGATAGAAAAAAAAATTACAAAAAAAACTAAAGCAATTATGATTGTTCATTGGAGTGGCAGACCTTGTGAGCTAGACGCTATTCAAAAGATAGCAAAAAAACATAAGCTTAAAATAATTCAAGACTCATGTCATGCTATAGAATCTAGGTACAAGTCTAAACACATCGTAAATTTCGGTGACGCTTGTACATTTAGCATGCATCCTTTAAAAAATTTAAATGTTTGGGGAGATGGTGGATTTATAATCACAAATAAAAAGTCACTAGCTCAAAGGTTAATGCTTATAAGAAATCATGGTCTTAAAGATAGAAATACTTGTTTAGAATTTGCTTACAATTCAAGATTAGACACAATTCAAGCTGCTATTGCAAATTATAAAATAAAAAAAAAATTAAAAAATATAACTAAAAAGCGAATTCAGAACGCAAAGTTTTTAGATAAATTATTGTCTAATATTAAAGAGGTCAAAACTGTTAAAAGATTAAAGCATTTAAAAGAAGTGTTTCACTTATATCAAATTAACGTGTCAAAAAGAGATAAATTAATGAATTATTTAATAAAAAATGGTGTTGATGCTAAAGTACATTATCCAATACCAATTCATTTACAACCAGCTGCAAAATTTTTAAATCATAGCAAGGGAGATTTTCCTATAGCAGAGAAAGTAGCCAAGACAACAATATCGCTACCTGTTCACGAATATATTAAAATAAAAGACCTTCGCAAGATGGCTATGCATATAAGAAATTTTTACAATTAGATTAATTCTAAAATTTTTTGCTAATTTTTTTTAACCAGCTTATCGAGTGAAATCTTGGATTATCTTTAAGGTTTCCATCAATGAACTTTTGTTTAAGATCGAAAATTGCATTTTCAACATTAAACATTGGTTTAAAGCCGAGCTTTAAAAGTTTATTTGAGCTGATTCTATAGCTTCTTAGATCCATATTTTTTTTTTTTATTATAATCTTTGCAGGTATTATTTTTTTTATTTTTAAAGCCAAATTGATAATTGAAATATTTTCAAATCCAGCATTATATATACCTGCTTTACTTTTTCCAACTTTCAAAAAAAATAAATATAAATTGACCATATCATCTATATGTATGTTAGGTCTTACTTGTTTACCACCGTTTACAATTATTTTCTTATTCTTTAAAGCAGAGAAAGTTAAGGCATTTACACTTACATCAAACCTCATTCTTTTCGAATATCCACAAACCGTTGCTGGTCTAATAATAAAAATATCAATTTGGTCCTTATAAGAAATTAATACTCTTTCTGTGACCATTTTTACTTTATTGTATAAAGATATCGGTGTTAAATCTAATTTCTCCGTTACTTTTTTTTCTTTTTTTATTCCATAAACAGATCCTGAGGAAGCATATATTAATCTTTTAATTTTATTTTTCGTGGCAAATTTTATTAATTGCATAGTCCCAAGTGCTGATGTTTCCCAGCTCAAATTTTTATCTATCTCAGCCATTGGGTCATTTGATACAGATGCTAAATGAATAATTGTATCAACTTTATTTATTTTCAATTTATTAATATCCTTAACATCCCCTTTGATTTTCTTTAAATTTTTATGTTTTGGAAGAAAATCTCCAAACCAATTTTTGTCTAAAGAGTACACAAAATACTTTTTTTTCAATAGTTGGGGTATTAATTTATTTCCTATATACCCATTACCTCCTGTCACTAAAATTTTCATTATATTAGATTACTATTATTTTTTAAAAAACTATCAGAAATATTTAAATTTATCTTGTTATATATTATGTTTGCAGCTTTTTGGTCTTGCAAAGAACCCCAAAATTTTTTGTGAAGCTTGCTTCTATATATCTCTTTCTTTGGGTTTTTATAATTTTTTAACATTTCTATTAAAGCCAAATAGATTTCTTTTTTTGTATTATCTATAACCTTTAGATTCCTGCTCCTAAAAAAATTTTTTTCATGAATGTTATAGTCTAAATTTTCTATTTCGTAAAATTTAAGTAATCTTTTTTTTCTTTTTGAATATATTTTCTTCGGTAAAAAAATTGATCCCTTTGGGTATTGATACATTTCTCTAAGCCAAAAAGGTATTGTATTAACCAATAATATTTTTTTACGCAGTGTAGCTGCGAGATTAGCTATACCTGTTGCTGAAGCTACAAAAAATTCACAGTTTTTTAATAAATACACATCTTTATAATCATTACTTAATTTATTTGTGTAATCTAAATAGTTTTCACTCTTAAATTCAAACTTCCTCTTAACTATTCTTCCTAACCTAACAGATTTGATATTTTTTTTATTTAAATATTGAATTGAGGTTCTATAATTTTCAAAATCATAATCTCTAAACGCGTGTTCATTTCCATCACCTCCATGTAATTTGAGATAGGCATTGTCCCTGTTGTGAAAACAAACATAAGGTTGTGAAATTTTTTCATCCGACATTTTAATTGGATTCAATTTGAACTTACTTTTTTTAAGAATAAAAGTACTATAGTTTGGATAAAGTTCATCCCATTTTATTAACATTTTATCGTGAGGTAAAAACTCTTTTAAAAAAAAATAACCATAAAAACCGATTTTATTAAAAAATATATTTTTATTTTTATTCCATATTTTCAATACAAATTTATTTGATACTTTTCGTGTAACTCCAAAAAAAGCTATCTCATTAACTTTCCGGGTACATAAATATACATCTATATTATGACATAAGTGCCCTATACGATTTGAATAAATTAAACCAAATCTTATGTTTAAAAATATTCTTGTAAACTTAAAAAAAACAAACACCAATAGACCAATTGTAATTGTTATAATATATTTTAAGTAATTGATAATTTTTTCCATTGATAATGATTTATAGTGCATATTTCCTAAGACTTAAAATGTCTAGACTAAAATTATCAAATTCTATAAAAAATTATAAAAGTATTTTGAAAATTAGGTTATAATATTAAATTTCTTGTAAAGTAAATTATAATTAATATTTATGAAAAAATTGATAACGACTGGGATTTTATTTTCTCTAGCCTTTTATTTATTTTTTGCATTCTATTTGATTCCTTATTTCGAGAGGAGAAATATCACTTCAATTTATACATTCGCTTGTAAACTTGAAAAAGAGATAAGAATTGAAAATAAAAAGTTTGCATTGATTGAAGATAAAACTAAATGGATACAAAAGAAATGCTTTGATTTTTTCAGTGAACCATATCCAGATATTAAAAAAATTAATAAAATTGAAGAAAAGATAGTAAAGTCTAATGTAAATTTGTTAAATACTAAATCAAATAAATATTCGAATAATTCTTGGACAAGAAGCCACGGTAACAACTTTTCTGATAAATTTGTTGATATCAAAATAATCAATAAGGATAATTTACAAAATCTAAAAGAGAAATGGTCATTTGATCTAGGAACTGTTTCAAAAAAAAAAAATATAGAGACAAATCCAATATATTTTAATAACAAAATAATTCTAACTGATATAAATAATAATCTTATTGCTTTAGATCCACTTAGCGGAAAATTAATTTGGGAAAAAAAACTACACGCACCTGTTGCCAGAAGAGGTTTAACAGGAGATCAGAACAAGGTTACAATTTTTGTTCCTTTTGGAAAAGGAGTAGTGGCAATAGACTCTAATACTGGCAAAGTAGACAAAAATTTTGGGATTGATGGCTACTTTGGTTTTGCCGCAAGTTTAGTCCCCCCGATTGTAACAAAAAATCAAATTTTTTTTAGTGATGTTAATTCAAATGTATGGTCATTCAATAAAAACTCTGGAAAGAAAATTTGGAAAATATCAACTAAAAAAAAACATAATTTTAACGGAGCTGTTAACTGGGGTGGCATATCATATGATCCTATAAGAAATTTGCTTTACGTCACAACAGGAAATCCTCGCGGATACTTTGATTATATCGGCACAAATAGAAGTGGGGAAAATCTATATTCAAACTCCTTAATAGCAATTAATGGAAAAAACGGAAAAATAAAATGGTTTTTTAATGACATAAAACACGATGTTTGGGATCTAGATATTTCGTTTCCTCCAATATTATCTAGTGTAAATTATAAGGGTAAACCTATAGATATAGTTTCATTAGTTTCAAAATCAGGAAATATATTAACTTTTGAAAGAGAGTTCGGGTATCGACTATTTGACTATAAAAAAATGAATACTCCCAGCTCTTTAATTAAAAATGAAAATATGCCAAATTTTCAAAATATAGTAATTAAACCTGAGAATATTTTAAATCATTCTATTTCCAAAAATGATCTATCGGTGGTAAATAAAAAAATTCAACAAAATGTTTATAAACAATTTATTGAAGGTGAAAGTTCTTTTTTTAGACCCCCAGAAATTCACAAAGAAATATTTTTTAATGGTATTAGTGGCGGCGGACAATGGCCAGGTGGATCAATTAATTCAAAAGGAGTATTATTCGCCCATGTTAATTTAATACCATGGGCATTAAGTATTCAAACAAAAATTTTAAATAAGGATTTAATTTTAAAAAATAACGAAAATTTGAATAAATTATATTTATCTAATTGTTCTTCATGTCATGGAGTAAATTCTGACAAAGTAAAGATTGGAAATTTTGACAATAAATTTGTCTTAATGAATAGTCTGCTTGGTATTACAAAGACTAAATACAAAACCAAAAATCAATTAATTCAAATTATAGAAAATAAACATCCAAAATATGATTTTGTAAATAAAGAAAAAATTGCTGAATATTTGTTTCTAAACGATATATTTCAATTAAATAATGAAAATATTTATTTAGAACCAAATCTAAGAATTTTTAAAGATCAGTATGAGAATTTTGCTACCAGGGGGCCTTGGGGATATTTAATTGCAGTAGATCTATCAAAACAAGAAATAATTTGGAAAATTCCATCAGGCTATGTTGATATAATGTCCGACGACAAAAATTCTATACAAGTAGCTGGAAGCCCAAATTGGGGTGGATTATTAACTACTAGCACTGGTTTAGTTATATCATCAGGCGGATACGATAATCAAATAAATTTTTATGATCAAATAAATGGGAATTTGCTCCATAGTTTAGAATTAAAAGGCATGGCATCTGCACCACCAACCTCTTTTAAAATTAACAATGAGCAATTCTTATCAGTAGTAGTTACAGGTGGTGGACAAAGATCATCGCAAAAATTAAAAAAAATTATTACCTTTAGTTTGAAAAATTGATGAAAAAAATTGCAATGTTAGATCGCGATGGAGTTATCAATAAAGATAGAGGATATGTTGGATTTAAAAAAGATTTTGTATGGATGCCGGGAGTAAAAAAAACAATTAAATCTTTAAAAGAAAATGGCTTTTTAGTAATTGTAGTTAGTAATCAGTCTGGTGTTGCTAGAAATTATTTTAAATATAGAGATGTCATACTTTTACATAAGTATATCCAAAATGAGTTAAAAAAATTTGGAACAAAAATTGACGCATTTTATTTTTCACCTTATCATATTGATGGCAGTATTAAGAGATATACAAAAAAAGATGCAACAAGAAAACCTGGAATAGGAATGTTTTTAAAAATAAAAAAAAAATTTAAAGTCGATAAAAAAAATAGTTTTATGATAGGAGATAAAAAAACCGATATGATTTTTGCAAAAAAATGTGGAGTTAAAGGTTATTATTTTAAAGGTAAAAACCTTTTAGAATTTACAAAAAAAAAAAAATTAATTTAGCTTTTTACAAATATCGTAAAATTTTTCTGCAACAAACGACCATTCATATCTTTTTAATAATTTATAATTATTTGCTAAATATTTTTTTTTAATTTGTTTTTTAAAGTAAATATTAATTATATTTTTTTGAAGATCAGTAATATTTTTTTTTTTAAAAAGAAAAATTTTAAAAGCTCTACTTTTTTCTTTAAATGTCTGAGTATCAGAGCAAATAATAGGTTTTTTAAAACCTATACCCTCCTTAATAAGTAAACATGAGCTTTCCTCTAGGGAAGGTATAATTACTCCGGTTGATCTTTTATATACAGAAGCCAATTCATCATTAGATAGGTTTCCAACATATTTAACATTAGATAACTTGTTAACATTTATAAAGTTATCAACTTTTTTAAATGAATTTTTTTTAAGACCACAAAATATCATGTTCACGTTTAATTTTTTCTTTTTAAGATTGTTTATAGCTCTTAATAAAAATAAATGATTTTTATGAGGCCAAAATGCTGCTGGATAAAATAGGTATTTACTTGGCAAATTTAAATGACTAATCTCTCTTTTTTTTTTATTTGTTGCGAAAAGATCTAAATCTACTCCTTCCTCAATAACAGAAATTTTTTCTTTTTTAATATTAAGATACTTTTTGCATTGTCTTCCAAGATACAAAGAACTAACAATGAGTTTCGTGCAATTATCTGCACTCAATTTTCTTGTGAGAAGTCTTTCAGAGAGTTGTATTTTAGAAAAATTTTCCGGAAGATATTCATGCTGAATATCATGAATACACAATAAGGTATTTATATTTAAATTATATTGATTAAGAATAACATTTGGGCATATTAAAATATCGGAATTATTTTCAATTAGATTTTTAAAGTCAAGAAAGAATAAATTTTTAAAAAACTTATATATTTTTTGTAAGTTGAAAATTTTAAAAGAATTAAAAAAAATTACTGAATGCAGAATAACTTTTTTTATTTTATAAAAATTGTTTTTATATATTATTATCTTTACATTTTTCGACTTAAACTTTTTTTTAGCATATGCATAATATTTTTGATTTACGTATATTTGAATTTTAATATTTTTTTTTATTTTAATTAATCCTTTTGCTAAATTTTCTGAGTAAACATTTATACCCTGATTTGTTCCAGGCATTAGATCAAATAGTTCAATACCGACTCTCATAAGATTTAACTAATTAATCTGCTTAATCTCTCCATTTTCAATGCTAAATATTTTATTACAATTAATTAATGCTGATTTTCTGTGAGCAACTATAATACTAGTTTTGTTATCAAATAAACCTTTAATTGACTCCATAACTCTTTCTTCAGTATTTTCGTCTAAAGATGAGGTGGCCTCATCTAAAATTAATATTTCAGGATTAAAATACAATGCTCTTGCAATTGCTATTCTTTGTTTTTCACCACCAGAAAGTTTATTTCCTTGGCTTCCTACATGTTCATTTACACCATTTGGTAAATTATCAATTAGCTTTTTGAGTTTAGTTTGTTCTATTACTTCTAATAATTTTTTTTGATCTATATTTTCTCTTACTTCTCCAAAAGCGATGTTATTTGCTATAGTATCGTCACTTAAATATACATTTTGCGGGACATAACCAATAAGGTTTTGCCAAGATCTATAATTATTTTTGATGTCGACTTGATCCACTAAAATCTCACCATGGTCAGGTTTAAGTAATCCAATAATTAAATCAATAAGTGTACTCTTTCCTTGTCCACTCTCACCCATGATTCCGATACAATCATTCTTTTTAATTTCTAAATTAATATTGTTTATTTGACTATTCTTTGATCCATCATATTTAAATGATAAATTTTTAAATTTAATATTTTTA
>MDSZ01048375.1_pt1 | contig 23773 bp, 18 predicted proteins | sample 811201 | NCBI WGS metagenome assembly MDSZ01 (sample SAMN05326647, study PRJNA326480) | marine metagenome | isolation source: seawater | place: Indian Ocean: North | collected 2010
AAATATTTAATGGGTATTATTAATATTAAAAATAATATTGAAAAAATACTAGACGATAACAAGGCTCAGAATGTAACATGCATTGACTTAAAAAATAAGTCTTACATAGCAGATTATATGGTTATAGCTTCTGGGACATCTTCAAGACATTTGCAGGCGCTTTCTGAGATTCTTGTAGCCCAATTAAAAAAATTGGGAATAGGTAATTGTCGTATTGAGGGAAAAGATAGTAGTGATTGGAAGTTAGTAGATACACAAGATATCATTGTACATATTTTTCATCCTGAAAAAAGAGAGTTTTATGACTTAGAAAAAATGTGGTCGGAGGAAATTCCTAAAGAAAAGGCTATGATATGAAAAAAACCTTAGTAATAGCTGTATTTATTATTTACTTTTTTTCAATTAATCTTCATTCAAAAAGTAATCTTTATGAAAAAATAGATATCTTTGGTGAAGTGTTAGAAAATATAAAAAAAGATTACGTGGATGATGTTGATCAAGCCGAAATAATGGACTCTGCCATTAATGGAATTCTGCAATCTCTAGATCCTTACTCAGCGTATATGAGTCCAGAGCTGTTTAAAGAAATGCAAACTGATACTAGAGGTGAATTTGGAGGATTAGGTATAGAAATCGGTATGGAGTCCGGGGTTGTAAAAGTAATATCTCCTATAGATGATACACCAGCGGCTAAAGCAGGAATTAAATCTGGAGATTACATCGTTAAAATTGGAAAAGAACAAGTGCAGGGTAAATCTTTGTTAGAAGCTGTAAAATTGATGAGAGGACCAGTTGGAACTTCAATTAATTTAACCATAAGACGTAAAAATATAAAAAGACCTTTAGAATTTAAGATTGTAAGAGAAATAATAGAAATTCAATCTGTTAGCTCAAAAATTATTGGTAAAGATAAAAATTTAGGATACATAAGATTAAAATCATTTAATGAGAATAGTGATAAACAATTTTTAAAATCTATAAAGGAATTTGAAAAAAAAGTTAAAATTAAAGGATATGTTCTTGATCTAAGAAATAATCCTGGTGGACTTTTAACTCAAGCGATAAATATCACTGACTTTTTTTTAGAGGACGGGGAAATAGTATCAACTAAAGGAAGGAAGGTTTCTGAAACAAGAAAATTTTTTGCTAGAAGAGGTGATGAAATTAATGGGAAACCAATAATAATTCTTATTAATAACGGTTCTGCTTCAGCCTCAGAAATCTTTGCGGGCGCCCTCAAAGATCATAAAAGAGCAATTATTCTTGGTGAAAATTCTTATGGTAAAGGCTCTGTCCAATCAATAATACCTCTTAAAAATGGTGGTGGGATGAGATTAACTATATCTAAGTATTATTTACCCTCTGGAAAATCTATTTCTGAGGTAGGTGTTACACCAGATATTTTAGTAGAAGAATCAGGAGATGAATTTCGTATTAACTCAGAAAAAGACAACCAGCTAAATTACGCTATAAAACTTTTGAGTTCTTAACTATATGAAAGATAAAAGACTCCCTATGCGTGATGGTGTGGGTGTTATAATTCTAAATAAAAAAAATAAAGTTTTTGTTGGGAAAAGAAAAGACAATCCAATTGATAAATGGCAAATGCCTCAAGGTGGTGTCGATGATCAAGAAGGTTATCTTGCTGCAATGCGTAGAGAACTTTTTGAAGAAACGGGTATTAAAAATATTGAAATTTTGAAGGAAATAGAGGGTTTTTTTGAATATGAACTACCTCAAAACTTAATTGGCATAATTTGGAAAGGTAAATTCAGAGGGCAAAAACAAAAATGGTTTATTACAAGGTTTACTGGTGAAAAAACAGAAATAAACTTGGAAACTAAAAATCCAGAGTTTATTGATTATAAATGGGTTTTGCCAGATGAGCTTCCTAAATTGGTAGTAGATTTTAAAAAAGAAATGTACTTAAAGTTGTTAAAGTCAATTAAAAAATCTATTGACTGATATTTTTAAGAGTTTCTATCTTATGTGATAATAAATATTTTTCCCTATCTGAAATCTTATCATTATCTATTTTCTTTTCAGCCTCTTTAATTAAATCACTTATGGAGCCTCTATCAAAGTTTGATAATTCTTTTGTAGTTGAACTAAGTATCAAAAGGTTATTTGCTACAAATTCCACAATACCTTCTTCTACAAAAAATTGTCTCGGATGGTTATCTGCAATCTTTATAATTCCTGGTCTTAAAAAAGTAATTAAAGAAATGTGGTCCTTTAAAATACCTATTTCGCCCTCATATGAAGGAATTATCACCTCACTAGTATCCAGTTTTATTATAGAGCTCTCCGGTGAAATTATCTCTACCGTAAACTTATCTGACATTACTTATTTTCTTTAGCTAATTTCTCAGCTTTCTCCACAACTTCTTCTATCCCGCCTACCATATAAAATGCCGCCTCGGGTAAATGGTCGTATTCACCTTTACAAATTGCATCAAATCCTTTTATTGTTGAGTCTAGGTCAACGAGTTTTCCTGGAGAGCCAGTAAATACTTCAGCAACAAAAAAGGGTTGTGATAAAAATCTTTGTAACTTTCTTGCTCTAGCTACAGTTAATTTATCCTCTTCTGAAAGCTCATCCATTCCAAGAATTGCAATAATGTCTTGAAGAGATTTATAGGCTTGCAAAATTCTTTGAACGTCTCTTGCTACTCTATAATGTTCATCACCAACAACTCTAGGATCAAGTATCCTTGATGTTGAGTCTAAAGGATCGACGGCAGGGTAAATGCCTATTTCTGCTATTTGTCTCGACAATACTGTCGTAGCGTCTAAGTGTGAAAATGATGTAGCCGGGGCAGGATCTGTTAAATCATCTGCAGGAACGTATATAGCTTGAACGGAGGTAATTGATCCTTTGTCTGTAGATGTAATTCTTTCTTGCAAATTACCCATGTCTGTAGCCAGAGTAGGTTGATATCCTACAGCTGAAGGTATTCTTCCTAATAATGCTGAAACTTCTGAGCCAGCTTGTGTAAATCTAAAAATATTATCAACGAAGAAAAGAACATCCTGACCCTCTTTATCCCTAAAATATTCTGCAACTGTAAGACCTGTTAAAGCTACTCGGGCTCTTGCGCCAGGAGGCTCATTCATTTGTCCATAAACTAAAGCTGCCTTAGAACCGTTTCCGTCATTTTTTATAACCCCAGACTCTATCATCTCATGATAAAGATCATTTCCTTCTCGGGTTCTTTCACCAACTCCAGCAAATACTGAAAAGCCCCCGTGCGCTTTTGCAATATTGTTGATTAATTCCATGATAGTAACTGTTTTTCCCACCCCAGCTCCTCCGAATAACCCAATCTTTCCTCCTTTTGCGTAAGGAGCTAATAAGTCAATTACTTTTATTCCTGTAACAAGTTGTTCCGTTTCAGTAGCTTGATCTGTAAATTTTGGAGCTGATCTATGTATAGGCCATTTTTCTTTTGTTTTAACCTCACCCTTTTCATCAATCGAATCTCCTACAACATTAATTATTCTTCCTAAGGTTTCTGGACCAACCGGTACACTTATTGGTGATCCAGTATTTATTACTTCATCTCCCCTTTTTAGGCCTTCAGTCGCGTCCATTGCTATTGTTCTGACATCGTTTTCTCCTAGATGTTGTGCAACTTCGAGTATTAATTTATTTCCTGAATTGTTAACTTCTAAGGCTGTATAAATTTCAGGTAAATTTGTCTCAAAATTTACGTCAACTACTGCACCAATTACTTGAGTTATTTTTCCTTTTTTGATCATTTTATAAACTTTCTGCTCCTGATATGATTTCAATTAATTCCTTAGTAATTGAAGCTTGTCTACTTCTATTGTAATTGATTGTAAGTTTATCAACTAAATCTCCTGCATTTCTTGTTGCATTATCCATAGCTGTCATTCTTGATCCTTGTTCACTAGCTGCGTTTTCTAAAAATGCCTTGAAAACTTGAGTCGATATATTTTTTGGAAGTAAATTTTCTAAAATTTCGTCTTCTTCAGGTTCAAATTCATATGATAAAGAATTTTTTTCTACTGTGCCTACAGACTCATTTTCAACTGGTATGATCTGCTGGGCTTGAGGAATTTGAGTTATAACGTTTTTAAAATTATTATAAAACAAAATACATTTATCAAATTCACTTTGATCGAACAAATTCACAATTTCTTTACCTATAATTTCTGCTTCATTAAACGTTATTTGTTTCTTTTCTTTAAAGCTAAATTTTTTAATGATATATTTTCCGTAATCTCTCCTAATTTGATCTAATCCTTTTGAACCAACTGATATAATTTTCAACTCTTTTCCTTTATTGAGGATTTCTCTAAATTTAATTTTTGCTAATTTGCATATATTTGAATTAAAACCACCGCATAATCCTCTGTCAGCTGTTAATACTACACAAAGATATTTTTGATCTTTACCAGTGCCTACTAAAAGTTTAGGGGCATTTTCACGGTCATTAATAGATTGGGTTAAATTGAGAATGATATTTTGCATTTTTTTACTATAGGGACGACCTTTCTCAGCACTCTCTTGTGCTTTCCTTAATTTAGCGGCAGCGACCATTTTCATAGCCTTTGTGATTTTTTGAGTTGATTTTACGCTTTTTATTCTCTTTTTAAGATCATCTAAACTTGGCATTATTTATTTCCTTTTTTGTAGTCGTCAATAACTTTAATGAGCAACTTTTCTGTGTTTTCGTCAAGCTTACCTGAAGATTGAATAGCATCTATGATCTCTGATTTTTCTGATTTAATTTTTTCTATTATATCTTTTTCAAATTTTTTGATTTTGCCTAATTCTACATCATCTAAATAACCCTTTACTCCAGCAAATACTGAAATAACTTGTTCAGCTACGGTCATTGGAGAGTATTGATTCTGTTTTAAAAGTTCAGTAAGTTTTGCTCCACGATTTAATAATTGTTGTGTTGAAGCATCTAAATCTGACCCGAATTGTGCAAAAGCAGCCATTTCTCTATATTGAGCTAATTCCAATTTTATAGAACCAGCAACTTTTTTCATTGCTTTAGTTTGTGCGGCGGAACCAACTCTTGATACAGACAATCCTACATTTACCGCTGGTCTGATCCCTTGATTAAATAATTCAGTTTCCAAAAATATTTGTCCGTCAGTAATAGAAATTACATTAGTAGGTATGTATGCTGAAACATCTCCAGCTTGAGTTTCAATAATTGGTAAAGCTGTTAAAGAACCTCCACCGCTTTTTTCACTCAATTTAGCAGCTCGCTCTAATAGTCTACTATGTAAGTAAAATACATCTCCAGGATAAGCTTCTCTTCCTGGTGGTCTTCGAAGCAGCAATGACATCTGTCTATAAGCAACAGCTTGTTTTGATAAATCATCATATACAATTAAAGCATGCATCCCGTTATCTCGAAAATATTCACCAATAGTACATCCCGTATATGGGGCTAAAAACTGCAAAGGGGCGGAGTCTGAAGCAGTTGCGGCTACAATTGTGGTATAATTTAACGCCCCAGCTTCCTCTAAAGTTTTTGTGATTTGCGCTACTGTGGATCTTTTTTGCCCGATTGCAACATAAACACAATATAATTTTTGTTTTTCATCGGAGGACTCATTTATTTTTTTTTGATTTATAATGGCATCAATTGCCACTGCTGTTTTGCCTGTTTGTCTGTCACCAATTATCAACTCTCTTTGTCCTCTTCCGATTGGAATAAGTGAGTCAATTGATTTTAATCCTGTTTGCATTGGTTCATTCACTGATTGTCTTGGAATAATTCCTGGAGCTTTTACCTCTACACGTTTTCTGTTTTTGGCAGAAAGAGATCCTTTGCCATCGATTGGATTTCCTAATCCATCCACTACTCGACCTAGAAGCTCTTTACCCACTGGAACATCAACAATTGCATTGGTTCTTTTAATTGTATCACCCTCTTTTATGTTTCTGTCATCTCCAAATATAACTACACCAACGTTATCATTTTCCAAATTTAATGCCATTCCTTTGGAATTGTCCTCAAACTCTACCATTTCACCTGCTTGTACATTATCGAGACCATAAACTCTTGCTATACCGTCACCAACAGATAAAACTTTTCCAATTTCAGACACTTCTGCTTTTTCGCCAAAGTTCTTTATTTGATCTTTTAAAAGTTTTGTAACTTCTGAGGGGTTTACTGCCATATTAGTTCTCTAACATTGCTTTTGAGTATTTTTTTAATTTACTTTTTATTGATGTATCGATCATAAAACTTCCTAGTTGTAGTTTTAGACCTCCAATTAATTCTTTATCTACTTGATAATCAAATTTTAGAGTCGAACCCATCACGTCAGACAAATCTTTACTAAATTTATCAATTTCTGTTTTAGATAATTCTTTAGAGGATATTAATGATGCACTAATTTCACCTCTTTTTTTTGCACATAGTTCTAAAAAATTTTTAAGAATCTTTTTGATAAAGAAAATTCTTCTTTTTTTGACTAAAAGAAAAAGAAAATTTTTAAGATTTTTAGAAAATTCTAATTTACCTGATAAAAAGCTTAAAACTTTATTTTGTTGATTAATAGTTTGAGTAGGATCTATCAAAAAATTTTTAATTTCTGAACTCGAATTGATTAATGATTGAAAATTTTTTACATCATTTTCAACTTTTTCAAGTTCAGAGTATTCTTTTGAAACTTCATACAAAGCTCGACAGTACCTCTCTGAAGTTTCAGTTGAGAAAGATTTGTTAGTGCCCATTTTTTAAATATAGAGTTTATTGTGAAATTATGCGTTGGTCGTATCATAAGAGTATATCATGATCAAGTTAGCAATTTTGATTTTAGGTGAAGTTAATAGGATCAACATCAACCGTAAGTTTAATTTTCGATGAGATTTTAAGCCTATTTAGGACATTAATGATTTTTTTTTGCATTAAAAATCGATTGTTAAACCTAATTAATAATCTAGACCTAAAATTTTTTTTGATTTTGAGCAGCGGAGAATCTACAGGACCTAAAACTTCAATATCTTTTATTTGGTTTAATTTGATTTTAATCTCTCTTGCTCCTTGCAAACTTTGACTTTGTTGTTTTGACGAGACGATTATCGCAATCAATCCGATAAAAGGAGGTAATTTGTTTTTTTCTCTTAAAAGTAACTCATTTTTGAGAAGATCATCTGATTTATTTTTAATCAATTCGTTGAGTGTTACATTTTGAGGGGTTAAAGTTTGATAAATTATTAAAGATTTTGAGCTGAACCTTCCAGCCCTCCCACTTAATTGATGGTATAATTGTATATTTTTTTCTGTGGTTCTTAAATCGTAACCTCTTCCTGAAAAATCTGCATCAATAACTACAATGCAATTTAATTTTGGGAAATTAAAACCTTTAGATATCATTTGAGTTCCGATCAAAATATCGATTTTATTATCACTCATCTCTTTAAAAAAATGATTAGTTTTGTCTTTTGTCTTTAGATAATCGCTTGAAAATATTCTTATTCTTTTATTAGGAAATACTTCTTTGACTTCATCAAAGATTTTTTCAACACCAGGTCCATACATAATAAATTCACAATTTCCACCGGATTTACATTTTGTTTCTATCTCTTTTTCAAAAGAGCAGTGATGGCAGATAGCTTTTTTTTTGAGTCTATGAAAAGTTAAATAAAATGAACAATTTAAACAAACTTGTTTATAGCTGCATTTTTTACAAATTAGATATGGTGCAAAACCTCTTCTATTTAAAAAAAATAACACCTGGCTCCCTTTTTGCAAAAATGTTTCGACTATTTCTAAAGATTCTTTAGCGATAAACTTATTTTTTATCTTTTTGAAATTCAAATTAATAATTTTAGTTTTTGGTAAAGGATAATTCTTAAATCTTTTTAGAATTTTCACATGTCGATATTTTTTTTTGCAAATATTATTATATGTTTCTACTGAAGGAACAGAGGTAATTAAATGAATAGGAATTTTTTCAAAATTAGCTCTTGAGATTGCCATATCTCTTGCATTGTAAATTACTCCCTCGTCTTGCTTATAGGATGCATCATGCTCCTCATCAACAATTATTATCCCAAGCTTTTTAAAAGGCAACAACAAAGCCGATCTAGCTCCAACAAGTATCTTAATTTTATTACTCATTATTCCTTTCCAAATTATTCTTTTTTGTTTTGGGGTTTTTTTTGAATGCCAAATTGCTGGTTCGAAACCAAAAAAATCTTCAAATCTTGATTTAAAGTCATTGGTTAAAAATATTTCTGGTAGTAAGACTAGAGCTTGATTATTTTTTTCAATAATTTTTTTTATTCTCTCAAAATATACAAGGGTTTTTCCTGATCCAGTGGTACCTTGTAATACAGACACATCAAATTTATTTTTTACTTTTTCAAGAAATTTAAGTGCCTCAGATTGCTCGAAATTCAATTTAAAGTTCTTAATTTGCGTTTTTTTAATTTGATACAGACCATCTTTGACCTTTAAAAACTTGTCAGCATCTCCCATTACCATCTTTAAAACAAGCCCAATTGGGACCATGTTATAAATAGAAAACCACTCAATATAATCAATCAGTTTATTGCTAATCGAATAACCTGTATTATATTTTATATCCTTTATCTTTAAATTTTTTGGCTCTGCATATGTATTTTTCCAGATAACTCCTATTTCTTTTTGAGAACCGAAAGGCACCTCCACCAGATCTCCTATCCTTACCTCTTTGTTTGAATTATAAGTAAACGGATAATTAAAAATTTTTGGCAACAAAACTTGTGCTTTCATACAATAATAGTATTTTAATTTTACTTAATTAAAAATGAATTGGTCTTTTATCAACAGCTAAAGCGGCCTCTTTTATTGCTTCTGTGTGAGTAGGGTGTGCGTGACATGTCCTTGCTATATCTTCAGCGCTAGCCCCAAACTCCATCGCTAAAGCCATCTCGGCGATCATATCTCCACAATGTGGGCCAATAATATGGACACCTAAAACTTTATCAGTACTGCTGTCAGCTAATATCTTTACAAAACCCTCTGTTTCATTATTAACTTTTGCTCTTGAATTAGCTAAAAAAGGAAACTTTCCAACTTTATAAGATTTTTTTTCCTCCCTTAATTGCTCTTCAGTTTTGCCAACTGCTGCAACTTCAGGAGATGTATAAATCACTCCAGGAATTACATCATAATTTACATGACCGGCTTGACCAGCTAGTATTTCTGCGACTGCTATGCCCTCCTCTTCAGCCTTGTGTGCTAGCATTGGGCCTTTTATTACATCGCCGATTGCATATATATTTCTAATTGAGGTTTGTAATTTTTCATTAACTTCTATTCTTCCTTTGTTGTCCTTTTTTATTCCAACTTTTGCGAGATTAAGGCCTTCCGTATAAGGCTTTCGGCCAACTGAGACAAGCACTTTATCAAATTCTGATGTTTCATCCTTTGAATTTTTTAAATCTGTGTAATTTACTGAAACCCCGGTAGTTGTAGAATTTACTTTATTTACTTTTGATCCCATTTTAAAATTGATTCCTTGCTTGGTTAAGATTTTTTTAAATTCATTAGAAATTTCCCTATCCATACCTGGTGTTATATGGTCAAGATATTCTATAACAGTTACATCTGAGCCCAGTCTCGACCAGACTGAACCCATTTCCAACCCAATATACCCTCCACCAATAACAGCAAGTTTTTTTGGAACACTGTTTAAAGATAATGCTCCAGTAGATGATATGATATTTTTTTCATCAATATTAATTCCCGGCAAAGAAGCTACTGTTGAGCCAGTAGCAATTACTATATTTTTTGCATTATAATTTGTTTTTTTGTTGTTGTCATAAACTACAATATCATTTTTAGAAAAGAGTACACCTTTTCCTTTGATATATTTTACTTTATTTTTTTTAAATAAAAACTCTACACCTTTGGTTAAAACCTGTACTGATTTATTTTTGTTTGACATCATTTTGCTAATATTTAGCTTAATACCATCAATTTCTATACCTTGATTGTTAAAATCTTTTTTTGCTTTATGAAAATTCTCTGACAAGTTTAATAAGCTTTTAGAGGGTATACACCCAACGTTAAGACAAGTGCCTCCAAGAGTACCTCTAGACTCTACACAAGCAGTTTTTAATCCAAGTTGTGCTGCTCTGATAGCGCAAACATATCCACCAGGCCCTCCTCCAACAACTATTAAATCAAAATTTTCCATTTAAATATTTAAGAATAATCTTTTTGGTTGTTCTAAGGACTCTTTTATTATTTTTAAGAAGGAAACAGCTTCTTTACCATCAACAATTCTATGGTCATAAGATAAAGCTAAATACATGACTGGCCTAACTTCAATATTTCCATCTACAACTACTGGCCTTTGTATAATATTATGCATCCCTAGAACAGCAGATTGTGGAGGATTTAATATTGGAGTCGAAAGCATTGAACCGTATATCCCTCCATTAGTAATTGTAAAAGTTCCACCTTGCAAATCTTCAATTGTAATTTTACCATCTCTAGCTTTTTGACCAAGTTCAGAAATATTTTTTTCAATATCAGCAAAAGACATTTCATCTGTTTCTCTAAGTACCGGTACTACCAAACCTCGGTCTGTGCCGACTGCAATACTAATGTTATAATAATTCTTATATACTATCTCTTCTTCTTGAATTTCTGAATTAATAGCAGGAAAATTTTTTAAACCTATTACGCATGCTTTGACAAAAAAAGACATAAAGCCTAATTTAACTCCATAAGCGCTCTGAAACTCTTCTTTGTACTCGTTTCTCATAGAAATTACTTCACTCATATCGACTTCATTAAATGTAGTAAGCATAGCAGCATTTTCTTGCGCCTCTTTTAATCTCTTAGCAATCGTTAATCTAAGCCTTGTCATTTTTACTCTTTCCTCTGGTCCGTGTTTAATCTTTCTTTCTGAAGGAGCGGGTTTTGAACCCATGAGGTCCATTAGGTCTTCTTTCAAAATTATTCCATTTTTTCCAGAGCCTTTCACTTTTTCTAAATCTATTTTTGCTTCATTTGCCATTTTTCTAGCTGCAGGAGAAACTTTGGTTTCTTTCAAGTTTTTAATGTCTTTAAAGCTTTTATTTTCCTCATGTACTTCATCTAGAATTAGAGGTTCATCATCTATTTTTTCTTTTTCTAATTTTAAAACTTGTTCTTCAATTTTTGGTTTTGTCTTTTTTTTTGGGATAGTTTCATTTTTTCTCTCTTCAAATAATTTATTTTGTTTTTTAGGTTGTTTTTTTGGAGGGCTATATGACTTTACCTCCTTGGGATCATTCGTAGAGCTTTCATTTATTGTACCAAGCAGTGATCCCACGTTGACAGTCTCACCTTCTCTGACCTCTATTCTTCCGAGAACTCCATTTGATGGGGCGGGCACCTCTACATTTACTTTATCTGTTTCTAGCTCAACAATAGGCTCATCTGCAACAACTTTTTCTCCTTGAGACTTTAACCACTTCGACACTGTTGCCTCAGTGACTGATTCGCCCAAAGTAGGAACTTTAATTTTTTCTGACATTATTGTTTAAGTATCTTTTCTAATATTTCTTTTTGTTGTGCAAGATGTTTGTTAGCATTTCCAGTCGCAGTGGTTGAAGAAGCAGATCTACCAACAAATTTAATGTTGATATCCTTAGTATTTATCATTTCTAAAGTTCTTTCGATGTAATTTCTCACCGTGTTCCATGCGCCCATATTCTTAGGCTCCTCTTGACACCATATAAATTTGGCTTTTTTATACTTTTTAAGCACTCTAGCCAAAGTTTTGGCAGGAAATGGATACAATTGTTCCAACCTAACAAAGACTATGTCATTATTTTTAGTTTTTTCTCTTTCCTCAATTAAATCGTAATAAATTTTACCAGAACACATTACAACTTTTTTTATTTTATTTTCTTTTTTAAGAGAAATTAATTTATTTTCTTTTTTATAAGCATCATCTTCTAAAACCCTATGGAATGAACTTTTTGAAACAAACTCAGAAATGTTAGACACGCATCGTTTATGTCGTAGTAGTGATTTTGGTGTCATGACAATTAACGGTTTTCTAAACTCCCTATGCATTTGTCTTCTTAAAACGTGAAAATAATTTGAAGGCGTTGTACAATTTACAACTTGCATGTTCTCTCCTGCACAAAGTTGTAAAAATCTTTCTAATCTAGCTGAAGAATGTTCTGGGCCCTGGCCTTCATACCCGTGCGGTAATAGCATGACCAGACCACTAGCTCTTCCCCATTTAGACTCCGAAGAGGCAATAAACTGATCTATGATTACTTGTGCTCCATTAGCAAAATCCCCAAATTGTGCCTCCCATAAAACTAATGTCTCTGGCTCTGACAGAGAATAGCCGTATTCAAAACCAAGCACTGCAAGCTCAGACAGTAGACTATCTATTACTTCGAATTTTTTTTGATTTTTTTGAATATTATTTACTGGTATATAACGATCGTGGTTTTCTTGATTTCTTAGAACTGCATGTCTTTGGCTAAATGTGCCTCTACCAGAGTCTTGACCAGATAATCTTACTGAAAAACCCTCAATCAAAAGTGTGCCAATTGCTAAAGACTCAGCTGAAGACCAGTCAATTTTTCCGCTTTGAAACATTTTTTCTTTAAGCTCAAACACTCTTTTCAGGGTTTTATGTGAATTGAAATTTTTAGGGATTTTAAATATTTCTTTTCCAACTTGAGTTAAAAGATATTTTTCAACACCACTTTTACCTCGTTTATCTTTACCTAATCCTGGTTTAAATCTAGACCATACACCATCAAACCATTTTAATTCAGATTTATAGTTCTTAGATGATAAAAACTCATTTTCTAAATAATTTTTAAATTTATCTTTATCTTCTTCCAATTTCTTACTACTAGTTAAACCTTCGTCAGAAAGTTTTTTTCCGTATATTGTGAGAGTAGTAGGGTGGGTTTTAATTTTTTTATACATTATTGGCTGTGTAAATGATGGCTCATCACCTTCATTATGTCCAAAACGTCTATAACAAACCATATCTATTACAACATCACGATTAAATTTTTGTCTATATTCTGTAGCAATTTTAGCACAATGTGTTACAGCTTCCGGATCATCTCCATTCACATGGAAAATTGGAGCTTGCGCTATTTTAGCAACATCTGAAGGGTAAGGTGAAGATCTCGCAAATCTTGGGGCAGTAGTAAAACCTATTTGATTATTTACTATAATATGAATTGTTCCACCAATGTTATGCCCAGGTAATCCTGACATAGCAAAACACTCTGCAACTATCCCCTGACCTGCAAAAGCTGCATCTCCATGCATTAATACCGGTATAACTTTTTTTCTATCTTTGTCATTGTGAAAAAATTGTTTTGCTCTAACCTGTCCCAAAACAACAGGATTAACCGCCTCTAAGTGAGATGGATTGTCTGTAAGGCTTATATGGACAACATTTCCGTCAAATTCTCTGTTTGATGAAGCTCCAAGATGATATTTCACGTCTCCCTCAAAATCTTTACTAGCACTAACTGATTTTCCAAAAAACTCACTAAAAATTGCTCTAAAAGGTTTGCCCATAACATTCGCTAAAACATTTAATCTTCCCCTGTGTGGCATTCCAATTTTTATTTCTTTTGCTCCAAGGTTTCCTCCTCTTTTAATAATTTGTTCAAGCGCGGGTATCAATGACTCACCGCCGTCTAATCCGAACCTTTTCGTACCTACAAATTTCACATGCAAGTATTTTTCAAAACCCTCAGCTTGTATTATCTTATTAAGTATTGCTCTCTTGCCATTCTCAGTGAATGTAATATCTTTTTCTGGTCCCTCTATTCTATCTCTAATCCATGCTTTTTCCTCTGGGTCGCTCATATGCATAAATTCATATCCAATGTTGGAGCAATAAGTTTTTTTTAAGATCCCAAGAATTTGATTAAGATCTCCATACTGGAGACCTAAGACTCCGTCCAAAAATATCTTTCTTTTGTAATCTTTTTTTGTAAAACCGTAAGTTTCAGGTTTCAATTCTGAATGTTGCTTTTTTTCTTGGATAGATAAAGGATCTAAGTTTGAGATTAAATGACCTCTTATTCTATAGGCTCGTATTAACATTATTGCTCTAACAGAATCTTGAGAGGCTTGTTTAATAGCGTTATCATTAGAGTCCAAAAGATTGTCAGGATCTTTTATATTGTTTTGCGCAATATTTATTTTTTTAATCTTTTTACTAGGAGACCAACTGGGTCCGTTAATGTCATTTAAAATTAATTTTTCATCTTCACTTAGTCCTTCAAAAAAATTTTTCCATCCTTTAGGAAGCGACTTTGGATCAGATAGGTAATCTGAATATAATTGATTAATGAATTCAGAGTTTATACCAGAAAGAAAAGATGTTTTTTTAAAGGTTATGTTATTATTAGATGATGACATTAGTTATTTATTTTAACATAAATAATATAAAATCAACTATTAAGTTTATCGAATAAAGTTTTACCAATATCTGCTGGTGATTTTGAGATAGTGATTCCAGCTGACTTCATTATTTCAATTTTTTCCTCGGCCCCTCCTTTACCTCCAGAAATGATAGCCCCAGCATGTCCCATTCTTCTACCTGGTGGCGCTGTTAAACCTGCTATAAAACCAACTGTAGGTTTCTTTATCTTCTCGTTTTTTAAAAATTCAGCTGCTTCTTCCTCTGCAGAGCCACCAATTTCTCCGATCATCACAATTGATTTCGTTTCGTCATCTTTTAAAAAGAGTTCCAAACAATCAATAAAGTTTGTTCCGTTTATTGGATCACCGCCTATACCAATGCAAGTAGATTGTCCCATGTTATTCGAAGAGGTCTGAGCAACCGCTTCATAAGTTAAAGTTCCAGATCTTGAAACAATACCGACCGTCCCTTTCTTATGAATATTACCTGGCATAATCCCAATTTTACATTCATCTGGAGTAATGATTCCAGGGCAATTAGGGCCTATAAGTCTGGAACTGCTTTTTTTCAAAATTTTTTTTACTTTAAGCATGTCTAAAATTGGTATTCCTTCAGTAATACAAACAATTAATTCTATTTTGGCCTCAATTGCTTCTATTATAGCGTTGCCAGCATATCTAGGTGGGACATAAATCATCGTGGCATTAGCTGAGGTATTGTCTTTAGCTTCTTGGACAGTATTGAAGACTGGTAAACCTAAATGTTTTTGGCCTCCTTTTTTTGGTGTAACACCTCCAACTAACTTTGTTCCATATTTAAGTGCCTGTTCTGAGTGAAAGGTTCCATGTGTACCTGTGAAACCTTGGCAAATCACTTTAGTATCTTTATTAATAAGCACTGACATTTTATTTTATAGCCTCAACTATTTTTTTTGCTGCATCATTTAAATCAGAAGCTGATAAAATTTTTAAATTTGATTTATCTAAAATTTCTTTTCCTTCTTTAAAGTTTGTACCAGCCAATCTAACTACTAAGGGTACAGATAATTTTACTTGTTTCGCAGCTTCAACTACACCATTAGCTAGAACATCGCATCTCATAATTCCTCCAAAAATATTTATTAAAATTCCTTTTACGTTTTTATCTGCGAGTATAAGTTTAAAAGCAGCAGTTACTTTTTCTTTTGAAGCACCACCACCTACATCTAAAAAATTTGCTGGTTCAGCACCATTCAACTTAATAATATCCATGGTTGCCATAGCAAGTCCAGCTCCATTAACCATACAACCTATTGATCCGTTTAGCTTAATATAGGCTAAGTCATATTTACTAGCCTCAATTTCAGCAGGTTCCTCCTCATTAAGATCTCTCAAATTAAGTATTTCTGGTCTTCTAAAAATTGCATTATCATCAAAACTCATTTTGGCATCTAAACAAACTATTTTTTTTTCTTTAGTTACAATTAATGGATTAATTTCTATTAAATTTGCGTCTTTTTCAATTAAAATTGAATACAGAATTTTAATCAATTTTCTGATTTCAATTTTTTGTTTTTCATCGAGTTCAAATACTGAAATAATATTTTCAATCTCTTCTTCACTTGGACCCTCTTTTTTTAATTCTATCTTATTGGTAATTATTTTTTCAGGGCTCTCGGATGCAATTTTTTCTATATCCATACCACCTTCTGTGCTGCTTATAAAAGCAATTTTTGATGTTTCTCTATCAATTAAACACGACAAATAAAATTCTTTGTAAACATCAGATGCTTCTTCAATATAGATTCTTTTTACTTTTTTCCCCTTAGGTCCAGTTTGATGAGTTATTAATAACTTATTGATCATTTTTTTTGACTCGTAAACTAGATCTGAAATGTTGTTAATTAATTTGACACCGCCAGCTTTTCCTCTACCCCCCGCATGTATTTGAGCTTTTAATACGTATTTACCGTCTACCAATGAATTTATTTTTTTTTCTATTTCAATCTCATTAAATATTACAATTCCTTTTGAAACTGGTGCACCATATTCTCTCAAAATTTCTTTTGCTTGATATTCATGTATGTTCATTTATTTTTTACCGCATTTTATTATTTTGTGACTTGAAAACCATTCTGCTTCGATACTTGTACTTTCAAAGCATAGCTCAGTAAAGTTTTTTTTAATTTGCTCAAATTTCATTTTTTTACCTAATAAATAGATTACTTGAATATTATCTTTTTTTAATTTTTCATTAACCATCTTTTTATAGAAATTAAAATATTTATGATTTTCGGTTGGATGAGTGTTATTATCCCACAAATACCATCTGTTCATTATATTTAGATCTTTGCCTAATATTGTTGAGATAAAATTATAATGAGTGATTAACATTATTTTTCTCTCATCATTATTAATGATATTAACCGCCTTTTGAATTACTTTTATCTCATAAATGGGGTTTGGATATTTTTGACTAACCCATTTGAGACCTTTTAAATTTTTATGGATTATTGATGCATCCATAGCTTTTGATTTATCTACATTTTCTAGATCATGAAATTTTCTATCTAAATTGTATCTTACATGAAATTTGGTGGTAACAATTAAAACTAAGACTAAAATAGAAGCAATAAAAAATTTAGATTTTTTTTGTTCAGATATATTAAGGTGTATAATTGCAGCCAAAAATGGAATTAAGCTAAAAATAAAAATTTGATTTGCAGTTAACAGTTGATTAAAAATAAAAAAAATTGATGAAAATATAAAGATTGAATTTATTGTTATAAAATTCTTTTTTTTAAGTTGGATATTTCTAAAAGTAATAAAGATAAGAGGTATTAAAAATAAATGAATAAATTTAAAATCTTGAAATATTCTTTTAAAATTTAGTTGATCTTTTAAAGTTAAATATGCCAAATCGTCATTCATCATTCTTCCTTCCCCTAAAGAAAAAGGAAAAAGAAAATATTGATATAAAAAACTCTCAAATTTCGTTTTAGAAATAATAAGATATAAAATTATCATTGATAAAGAAAATAAAATTCCGAGAACGAAAAATTTAAAACTCTTAAAATTTTTTTTTTTGAAAAAAAAATGAAAAGCAAATAATGCAATCAAAAAGATAATATAAATTGAAGGTGTTTGCATGCTTAAAAATGAACACGTAGAAATTACGGGTATAATAAACCAAAGTTTATAATTATTATTTTTAATTGCGAAGCATAGTACCATCAGAGCGATTAGTGAAAAGGTGTAAGCATGTAAATATGCAAATGGAGTTCCAGACACGGGATAGCAAAGTGTAGCAAAACTTAATGCATAAAATAATGAGAAAATTTTTCTTAAACCATTTTTTTTTAAGAAATAAAAAAAACTTAATGTTACTAAAATATTTATAAAAGAGGCGTGTAAAACATGACTATTCCAGTTGTTTCCGAATACAAATAAAAATAATGCCTCTAAATAATCTACAAATAATCCCGTAAAAATCCAAAAATCTCTAATTGGAAGTTTACCGTGCAAAATACTATATCCTGGATCTAAAAAACCAAATGTATCAATTGATAAAAACCCAAGGTTAGCACTTAACCTATTAACAAAATAGGCATATAAAAAAATAATTATTATAGGAACTATCTCAGCTTTATTCTTTTTAAAATAATTTAAATTCATTTATTGTGAAATAAATAGTATTCTTAATTATTAATATGTATCACTAAATTATTTTTATTTATATAATAATCATAGATGTGGAAAATTCTGAAAAAAGTTAAGTTTAATAAAGAAGAAAATAAAATGCAGTTTATATCTAATACACAAATTGCTAGAGATTTGTATTATTCTTCAGCATCTAAAAATCTCAAATTTCTTCTTAACAAAAGATTCAATTGGATGAATAATTTTATAAGTGAAAATGATAATGGTTTAGAAGTTGGGTCGGGAGCAGGCTTCTCTAGAGATTATATTAAAAACAAGAACTTTAAGCTTAGCGATTTGGGAAATGACAAGCATTTAGATCTTAAAAATATCGATGCACAAAATACTGGGTTGGATCCGGAAAGTTTAGATTATGTAATAGCATCAAATATGATCCATCATATTCCTTACCCGGTAAAATTTTTTAAAGAGATGAATAGAATCTTAAAAAAAGGGGGCAAACTTATCATTTTTGAAGCTTATTGTTCAATTATTTTTCAAATAGCAACATTAATTATGAAACATGAAGGATTTGATTTTACTCTTAATGTTTGGGATGAAAAAATTCCTAAAAGCGACGAAAAAAATGCTTGGCACGGTAACATCGCTGTTCCACATTTAATATTTGATGACAAAATAAAATTTGAGAAAAATCTAGGAAAATACTTTCATATTAAATATGAAAAACTGACAGAATGTTTTATTTTTCTTAACTCAGGGGGTGTTACCTCAAAAACAAAATACATACCAATGAATGATTTTTTTCTTAATATTATTTATAAAATTGATAAGTTATTGGTAAAGATTTTTCCTAAAATATTTTGTATGGGTAGAAGAATAGTGCTTGTAAAAACCTGATTATAATTATAATGAAGGATCAATTTTTTTCGCTGCATTTAAAAGTTCTTTAACGGCTCTAATCGACTTTTCAAAGTTTTCTTTTTCCTGACTAGAAAGTTTTATCTCGATTACCTTTTCAACCCCTTCTGATCCAATTATTACAGGGACACCAGCATACAAATTTTTAGTATCATATTCTCCATTTAAATATGCAGCACAAGGAAGTTGTTTTTTTAGATTTTTTAAATAACTTTCCGCCATTTCAACTCCTGAAGCTGCTGGTGCATAAAATGCGGATCCATTTCCCAAATATTTAACTATTTCAGCTCCACCTTTTTTTGTTCTCTCAACTATCTCTATCAATTTATCTTCTTTAATCGTTCCATTTTTCACTAAATCAGAGATTTTTTTTCCATCAACTTCTGTAGACTCTAACATAGCCACCATGGTATCTCCATGTCCTCCTAACACAAAAGATTTAATTTTTTGAACTGGAACATTTAATTCTTTTGATAAAAAATAAATAAATCTTGAAGAGTCCAAAATTCCAGCCATGCCTACAACTTTATTTTTAGGTAATCCAGAATATTTTTGTAACGCCATTACAATCACATCAAGGGGATTGGTTATACAAATTACAAAGGCATTTGGTGATGTATTTTTAATCCCTTCAGCCACTTGCTTTATAATTTTCAAATTTATACCAAGTAAATCATCCCTTGACATCCCTGGTTTTCTAGGAACGCCAGCAGTAATAATTATAACATCTGAGTTTTTTGTATCTTCATATTTATCTGTGCCTAATAAATTTATATTAAATTCATTGATTGGAGAAGATTGAGCAATATCTAGAGCTTTACCCTTTGCCATGCCAGCTGCCACATCAAATAAAACTACATCTCCAAGCTCCTTTAAAGCAATTAAATGAGCGAGAGTCCCCCCGATTTGTCCAGCACCAATTAATGTTATTTTTTTTTTCATATTTTACTTCATAGTAGGCATCACAAACTCAGGATCTGAGCGAATTCCAGATGGCCATCTAGAGGTGATTGTCTTCAATTTAGTATAAAATCTAACTCCCTCAGGTCCATGTATGTGTTGATCGCCAAATAATGATCTTTTCCATCCACCAAAACTGTGAAATGCCATCGGCACTGGTATAGGTATGTTGACTCCGACCATACCAATTTTTGCTTTATTGTAGAATGTTCTTCCTGTATCTCCATCTCTGGTAAATATGCTTACTCCATTTCCATATTCATGATCATTAACTAATTGAAGAGCTTCATCAAAATTTTCAACTCTTACTACAGATAAAACTGGTCCAAAAATTTCCTCTCTATATATCCGCATATCTTTTTTTACTTGATCAAATAAACAGCCACCTATGTAAAAGCCTTTTTCATACCCTTGGATCTTAAATTTTCTTCCATCTACAACTAACTTTGCACCTTCTTTTACCCCGATATCAACATATCCTCTTACTTTTTCTAGGTGCTCTTTTGTAACCAGTGGCCCCATTTCAGACTCTTTATCCATGCCAGGACCAACTTTTAGTGCTTCAACTTTTTTTGATAATGCATTGACTAATTTATCACCAATGCCACCAACAGCAACCGCAACTGATTGAGCCATGCATCGTTCGCCAGCAGAACCATATGCTGCTCCCATAAGCCCATTGACCGCTTGCTCTAAATCACAATCTGGCATTACTACACAATGATTTTTGGCGCCACCTAAAGCTTGAACCCTCTTTTCATTTTTTGCGCAATTTTCGTAAATGTATTTTGCTACGGGTGTTGATCCAACAAAGCTCATCGCAACAACATTTTTATTATTTATTAAAGCATCAACTGCCTCTTTATCACCATTTACAACATTAAAAACTCCATCTGGTAGACCAGAATCTTTTAAAAGTTCTGCTAATCTTATTGAGCACGTCGGATCTTTTTCTGAGGGTTTTAGCACAAAGGTATTTCCACACGCTATTGCCATTGGAAACATCCACATTGGAACCATTGCAGGAAAGTTAAAAGGCGTAATACCTGCACAAACTCCAAGAGGTTGTCTGATCGACCAACTATCAACATTTGATCCTACATTTTCGGTGAATTCGCCTTTCAATAATTGAGGAATTCCACATGCAAATTCAACAACTTCAAGACCTCGAGTTAATGAACCTTTTGCATCTTCATAAACTTTTCCGTGCTCTGAAACTATAATTTTTGTCAATTCATCAGAATTTTTTTCTATAAGCTCTTTAAACTTAAACATTACTCTGGCTCGTTGGAGTGGCGGTTTATTAGACCATGACTTAAAAGCTTTTTGTGCATTTAGCACTGCATCATTGACATCTTTTGTAGAAGCTAAATTTACTTCCGCACTTTGCTCACCTGTCGCCGGATTAAAGACCTTACCAGTTCTTTTGGACTCACCTAAGAAGCTTTTTCCTCCAACAAAATGTTGAATTGTTTTCATGATGTACCTGAATAAATAAGCTTTTAACTTGTTGCAAGCATTTTTTTAATAGAACCTATAGCTTTTGCGGGGTTTAGGCCTTTAGGGCATGAGTTTGTACAATTCATAATAGTATGACATCTATATAATTTTAACTCGTCGGCAACTTTTTTTAATCTTTCTTTTTTATCTCCATCTCTACTGTCATTAATCCATCGATAAGCTTGTAATAGGACTGCTGGACCTAAATATTTATCTCCATTCCACCAATAACTAGGGCAAGATGTTGAACAACAAGCGCACAAAATACATTCGTAATAACCATCGAGTTTTTCTCTATCTTTTTGAGATTGTTTTAATTCTACTTTTTCTTTACCCGTCTGATCTACCTTTAACCAAGGTTGAATTGACTCATATTGTTTGTATAAATTAGTCAAATCACCGATTAAATCTTTCACTACCTTCAAATGTGGTAAGGGATAAATATTTAAGTCTCCTTTTATATCTGTATGAGATTTGATACATGCAAGTCCGTTAATTCCATCGATATTCATTGCACAAGATCCACAAACTCCATGAGCGCATGATCTTCTGAAAGTTAAAGACGGATCTATTTCATTTTTTATTTTAAACAAAATATCTAAGACTTTTGGCCCACAATTATTCATGTCTACTTCAAATGTATCTATTTTAGGATTTTTTCCAGTAGAGGGATCCCATCTGTATATATTTACTTTTTTTAAATTTTTAGAGTTTGTCTTATCCTTAAAGTATTCTCCTACCTCAATTTTAGAATTTTGCGGTAGGTTAAATTGAACCATTCTTAGTAAACTCTTTCCTTTGGGGGAAAGTATTGAACTTCGTTTGTAAGAGTTCTAGAATGAACATCTCTGTATTTAATCTCCACTTCCTTTCCTTTTTGCCATGCCAAAGTGTGTTTCATGAAATTTTTATCATCTCTTTTAGTAAAATCTTCTCTAGCATGTGCGCCTCTACTCTCTTTTCTATGATACGCGGAGTCCATAGTAGTTAATGCTTGACTGATTAAATTGTCAAACTCTAAAGTCTCAACCAAATCTGTATTGAATAATAATGATTTATCTTTTACAGATACGTCTCTCATGCCCTCGTAAGGTTTTCTAATTTGGTTAACACCTTCTTTTAGAGTTTTTTCTGTTCTAAATACAGCGCATTTTGACTGCATTGTTTTTTGCATTTCTATTCTTAGTTCTGAAGTTTTCGTTGATCCATTTGAATTTCTGATTTTATCAAATCTTTCCAAACATTTGTCTGTTTCAGAATTTGAAACCTCCTCGTGCGCGCTTCCTGATTTAACCAATTCAGCAGCTCTTTTAGCGGCAGCTCTTCCAAAAACAACTAAATCAATCAGAGAGTTTGAACCTAATCTATTAGCTCCATGAACTGAAACGCAAGCTGCTTCACCTATTGCCATCAAACCAGGTACTGTTTTTTCAGAACCATTGAGTGTAAGAACTTCTGCTTTATAATTTGTGGGTATACCCCCCATATTATAATGAACTGTTGGTACCACAGGAATTGGTTCCTTGCTGACATCTACATTAGCGAAGGTTTTTGCCGCTTCCGATATTCCTGGAAGCCTCTCATCTATTACTTTTTTATCTATATGATCTAAGTGTAGATTAATATGATCTTTGTTTTTTCCTGCACCTCGTCCCTCATTTATTTCTACTTCCATTGACCTACTAACTACATCTCTAGAGGCTAAGTCTTTCGCATTAGGAGCATACCTTTCCATAAACCTTTCTCCTTTGCCGTTTACCAAAAATCCACCTTCACCTCTTACTCCTTCAGTTATTAAACAGCCAACTCCATAAATACCTGTCGGATGAAACTGAACAAATTCCATATCTTGTAACGGTAGGCCAGCTCTTAATACCATTGCATTACCATCGCCGGTACAGGTATGAGCAGACGTCGCAGAATAATAAACCTTTCCATACCCGCCAGTAGCGATTATAGTTATATGAGATCTAAACCTATGAATTGTTCCATCTGTTAAATTCCAAGCAATTACACCTTTACATTGACCATCCTTCATAATTAGGTCTAAGGCAAAATATTCTATAAAAAATTCTGTTTTCTGTTTCAAGGCCTGACCATAAAGCGTGTGTAAAATCGCATGCCCAGTTCTATCTGCAGCTGCACAAGTTCTTTGAGCTGTACCATTACCATAATTTTTAGTCATACCACCAAAAGGTCTTTGATAAATTTTACCATCATCAGTTCGGCTGAAAGGAACTCCGTATCTTTCTAATTCTACAACTGCTCTGGGTGCTTCTTTACATAAGTATTCAATTGCATCTTGATCACCAAGCCAATCAGAGCCTTTAACAGTATCGTACATGTGCCATCGC
>MDSZ01028615.1_pt1 | contig 23765 bp, 24 predicted proteins | sample 811201 | NCBI WGS metagenome assembly MDSZ01 (sample SAMN05326647, study PRJNA326480) | marine metagenome | isolation source: seawater | place: Indian Ocean: North | collected 2010
ACGTTGATAGGCTGGATGTGGAAGCGCAGTAATGCGTGCAGCTGACCAGTACTAATAGCTCAATTGGCTTGATTTATGCACTGAAAAAAATTTTTACATCAAATAAGATTAGAATATTGTAAGTAGTAAAGTTAAATGAAAATTTTCATCTTAGCTGATAATATAATTGGACTTGAAGTAGTAAAATTCCTTAAAAGAAAAAAAGAGAATGTTGTAGGTTTAGCAGTTCATTCTAAAAAATTTCAAAATTTATCTAAGGAAATAATAAAAGCTTCTTGATTAAAAAAATATATTATTTTAAAAAAAAAAGTATCTAAAGAAAATCTTAATATAATAAAAAAAACAAAGCCAGATGTTATTTTAGTAGTATTCTGGAGACATTTACTTGATAAAAATCTTTTTAGTATTCCTAAATACGGTTGTATTAATTTTCATTTAGGATTACTGCCCTTTAATAGAGGAACTAATCCAAACGTTTGGCCTTTGATTGAAAATACACCGGCCGGATGTACAATTCACAAAATTGATAAGAACATAGACTCTGGTGAAATAATTTGTCAAAAAAAAACTAATTATGATATTTTGGATACAGGCGAGACTTTATATTATAAAATTCTTGAGGATTTTAAGAATTTATTCAAGCAAAATTGGCAAAAAATGAAAAAAAAAAATTTTAAAGGAAAAAAACAAAATTTGAAAAAAGGTTCAATCCATTTTAGAAGTCATTTTAAAAAAATTTCAAAAATTAAAATGAATAAAATGTATTATCCAATTGAGTTATTTAACCTATTAAGAGCCAAAATGTTTAAACCACATGATCCTGCTTATTTCATTTACAAAGGCGACAAATATTTTGTAAGGATTAATATTAAAAAAATAAAAAAGTGAAAAAAATTTATTCAGCAAAACCGAGTATAGAAAAAACTGATATTTCGTTTGCTTTACAGGCAATTAAATATGGATGGAATGAAAAAAGATCAGATTTTCTTAAGCGCCTAAGTGTTGAATTTTCTTCATTCGTAAATGTTAAATATTCTTTACCGTTGGACCATGGGACTTCAGCAATACATCTGGGGCTTATAGCTCTTGGAATTAAAAAAGGTGATGAAGTAATTGTTCCAGATTTTACTTGGGCTGCATCTGCATCACCAATAACATATGTAGGTGCAAAACCAGTTTTTTGTGATGTTGAAACAGACAGTATGTGTTTGTCTTTAGAAAAATTAAAAAGATGTTTAACGAGTAAAACCAAAGCTATAATAGTTGTTGATCTCTATGGAGGATCCCCAGAATGGTCAAAAATTGTTAATTTTTGTAGAAAAAAAAAAATTAAAATAATCGAAGATGCTGCTGAAAGTTTAGGTGCTTATTATAAAAATAATCCAATCGGATCATTTGGTGACATAAGTATATTTAGTTTTCAAGCTACTAAACTATTATCATCAGGAATGGGAGGAATGCTTTGCACTAATAATAAAAAATTATATGAGAAATGTTTACTTTATCATCATCATGGCATGAGTGGTAAGGCAAATAAATTTTATTGGTCAGATGTTATTGGTTTTAATTACCAGATAACTAACTTACAGGCTTCAATTGTTTTGTCTCAATTAAGGAGAGTAAATAAATTATTAAAAAAAAAAAAAGAAATATTTTTAGAGTATAAAAAAAATTTAAAAGATTATAACAAAATAAACTTTGCTAATTACAACATTAAAAATGTTAAGCATAGTTATTGGATGACTATAATTTTTCTCAAAAGCAACCTTGGTTTAAACAAAGATAAGTTTATGAAAATTTCAAAAAAATATAATATTGAGTTTAGACCAGTTTTTTATCCATTAACATCAATGCCAGCGTTTAAAAAATTTAAAAATAGTAAAAATAAAAACTCTTATAACTTATCTGAATATGGTATTTGCTTGCCTAGTGGCAATGACATGAATAAAAAAAAAATAATTTATGTAATAAAGATTTTAAAGAAAATTATTGATGAGAATAGTTAACAAATCCAAAAAAAAAATTTTAATAATTGGTAATCAAGGTTATTTGGGCAGTAGGTTATCGGATTTTCTCTCAAATAAAAATTATTATTGTGAAGGAATTGATACAGGTTATTTTAAAAATAATAAAATAACAAATGTATCTAAGATCAAAACAAAAAAGAAATCTGCATCTCAAGTTAATAAAAATGATATAAAGGGATTTGACGCAGTATTAATGCTTGCAGCTTTTTCAAATGATCCTATAGGCGAATTAAGTGCAAAAAAATTTTATAAACCTACTGTAACTTATACGATAAGTATTGCCAAAATATGTAAATCACTTGGAGTAAGATTTATTTTTCCATCAAGCTGTTCGGTATACGGTTATGGTAAAAAAAGATTTACGGAAACAAGTAGATTAAGGCCCCTAACACATTATTCAAAAAACAAAGTAGAAATTGAAAAAAAACTTTTAAAAATATCTAATAAAAATTTTAAACCAATAATCTTAAGGTTCGCAACTGTATTTGGATTATCTCCCAGAATGAGATTTGATATAGTTATAAATATGTTTGCTGGTATGGCAATTACAAATAAAAAAATTATTTTGAACTCAAATGGTTTGGCATGGAGACCTCATGTACATATAGATGATGTTTGTATGATATTTGAAAAATTTATAAATATTGATCTTAATAAAAATATAAAATTTATTTTTAATGTAGGGTCAAACTTAAATAATTGCAGAATAATAGATTTAATAAAATTCTTAAAAAAAAATATTAAAGATTTAAGTGTAAATTTTTTACACAAGTCACCTTTTGAAAAAAATGATTTATTTAAAGATAAAAAAATTAGTCATTTGGGCATGGATAAACGAAGTTATATTGTTTCATTTAATAAATTAAATTTGCTATTTCCAAGTTTAAAATTTAAGTATGATTTAGAAAATGGAATATCAAAATTAATTATAGATTTAAAAAAAATTAAATTAAAAAAAAACATATTTGAGTCCTATAAATTTTACAGAATGCAAGCGTTAAAGAAAGTATTTGAAAAATGATATTTTTAAATTGATGTAAAAAAATTACTTAAATATAAAAATGAAACTTGGTATAGCTAAAAGACTCTAAATATGTTGTAGTTTCATTTGATTATAAGTTTTTTAATTAAATCTTTAAATATTAGATAAACAAATATATATTATTAAAATAACAATTTAATGAACAATTTTTCCAAATCAAAAAAAAAAGACTCTTCTCTGGAGATTACGGTATCTCCTGCATGTTCAAAATTATGTGATTATTGTCCGCAAACTACTTACATAAAGAATTATAAGGAAAAGTTTTTAAATGAAGATAAAGTTCTTACTCTCAAAACAGTAAAAGAAATCAGTAAGAATATTTCCAATAATACAACTATAAAATGGACAGGATTTACAGAACCAATGGACTGTAAAGAATTTGATTTATGTGTAAAATTTTTTCACGAAAAAGACTTTAAACAACAGATAAGTACTACTTTGTTAGGAAATCCAAAATCTCAAAAATATTATTTCGAAAACCTTAATCATTTCTTTGAACACACTCTACACCTCCCGGATAATGATAATTTAATGAAGGGAAAATTTAATGAGGTATATAGAGAATTTGTTGAAAAAGTAATAAGAAAGTTACATAAAAATAAAATTAAATTTAATATATTTTTAATTGGAAATACATTTCATCCTTCAATTAAAGATACAATTGATAAGTTGGATCAAGAATTAGATTTAAAAGATCTAATCATTATTGCAAAGTATCTTAATACGAGAGCTTCATCTATTAATCCAAGTAAATTTGGTTTAAAGCAATCCGAAAAAAATTATTCAACAAAAGATGGTTATTTTTGCTCATATCAAAGATTGAACCAAGGTGTTCTTTTGCCAAATGGAAAAGTTGCATTATGCTGCCAAGATTATGGTATGGAGGCCATAATTGGAGATCTTAAGAAAAACAATCTAAATGAAATTTATAGCTATATAGAGAGCGATAAAGTTCAAAGAGAGAATTTTATAAATGGTAATTTTTCTCCTTGTAATAAATGTGAGCATTATTCACCAATAGAGAGAGAAACGACAAATTTTAGAAGTTTATAATATTATATTATTTATATAATGGACTTAACTATTATAATACTTACTACCGATGGAAGAGAAAAGCTTTTACGCAGAGCATTGAAATATTATACAAAACTCAATTGTAGAATAATAATTGTTGATGGAGGTGAAAGTAAAAAATCATTTAAGACATTTTCTAAAGTTGATTATTATTTTTTACCAAGCATTAGTTTTCACAAACGATTACTTTTTGCATTAAAAAAATCTAAAACAAATTATGTAATAAACTCTCAAGACGATGATTTTATAAATTTATTCTTAATTAGGAAAGGAATTAAAATTTTAAATAAACATAGAAAAATTGCATGGGTAGGAGGTAATCAAATTTATTTTAAGGCTTTTTTTGGTTTATATTTTTTAGAAAAAATACAAAACAATTTTGTAACAAATCAAAATTTCTTCTCCAACAACATAATAAATAGAGTTTTGTTTTTTTTTGAGTATCAACCTCAACTTTATGCTTCTTTATTTCGAAAAAAAGCTTTAATTTCGGCAGTTGAGGATTTTTTGAGGACTGTTGGAAAGAAAAAATATCAAAAATTAGTTGAGTTACCTTACTCTTTATTTATGAGTTATCGTGGATGTTATCATCATTTTGACGATATTTGGCAATTTAGGGACGGGTCAATGAATTTTAATTTAAACAATGATTATGTAGGTTTTTTGTCTAGGCTTGATACAAGTTTGCCTAAAAATATTTATAAAAAAAGTAACGAATATAAAATTATAAAAATATCAATATTTAAAAATTTAAAAAAAAAAATTTCCAAAGCTAAATTAAATAAACTTTTACATGATATTGTGGATAAGAAATATAGCCGACATAATTTTACAGATTTAAGTAAAAAAAAATTTTTTGGGTTTAAAGATATATTAAATAAAAAATTTAATTTAATTTTTATCTTTTTAAAAAAAATCAATTATTTACTCAGTTTCATTTTTATTTTAATAAAAAATTTTCTTTTCATTAGTATTAAAAATCCAGAAACAATAAAATCATGGGTAAACATCAAATTCATTCTTAAGAATAGCTGATATTTCTAAAAATTGGTTATTTTATTTCTTTATTTTTGCCTTAATATATATATACGTGAATCATAATGTCTAACTTAAAAATAGAAGCATTAAAATTAATTGAGCTTTTAAATTTTGATTTAAATGACGAAAAAAAAATAAATTTAATTGCAAAAAAAATTAGAGAATTTTCAAAAAAAAAAAATTCAAAATTTTTAGTTTGTGGTAATGGAGGAAGTGCTACGGACGCAGAACATTTTGTAACTGAGCTAGTAATTAGATATAAAAAAAAAAGAAAATCATTACCAGCTTTAAACTTGTCTGCTAATCCTGGATTATTAACTGCATGTGCTAATGATTTTAAATTTAGTTATATATTTAAAAGACAATTGGAAAGTTTAGCAAATAATCAAGATTGCGTTATATTTATTTCTACTTCTGGAAATAGCTCTAATATTATTGAAGCAGCAAAATTTGCTAAGCAAAATAAAATATTTTCTATAGGACTAATTGGTAAAAATGGTGGTAAATTAAAAAAATATTGTAATCTGAATTATATTGTAAAAAGTAACTCTGTAGCAAAAATACAAGAAATTCATATTTTTCTTTTACATTATTTTTGTCAAATTATTGAAAAGTAGCTAAAGAAGGAGAAGTTATTTTAACAAACATAAAATGAATATTCTTGTTACTGGTAATCTTGGTTATATCGGTCCCGTGTTGACTAATAAATTAGAAAATAACGGGTATAATACTGTAGGTTTTGATATTGGTTATTTTGCGGATTGTAGCACCTCACATTACTCTGGACCTAAAAAGCAAATTATTAAAGACTTAAGAAAAATAGAGGATGAAGATCTGGATAACATTGATATAGTTATCCATTTAGCAAGTCTTTCCAATGATCCTTTAGGAGAGTTTATGCCTGAATTAACAAATCAAATAAACTATGTCTCCACAATGAGGTTAGCTGAAATTGCAAAAAAAAAAGGTATAAAAAAATTTATTTTTGCCTCAACGCAAAGTATATATGGAATTTCTAAAGTTGAGGAAGAACTTAATGAAGATGATAGTACCAAGAATCCTATTACAGCATACGCAATAACCAAATGGAAAGCAGAACAAGAGCTCATGCAAATGGCCACAGATAATTTTTGTGTTGTTGCACTGAGGCCATCTACAGTATTTGGTCCATCGCCAAGATTTAGAGCTGACATTGTGTTCAATAATTTACTAGCTTGTGCCTTTACCTCAAAAAATATTGAAATTTGGAGCGATGGCACTCCATGGCGTCCTGTTATTCACATTGATGATGTTTGTGATGCTTTTATTTCTTGTATTAAAACTGAAAAACATATCATTAATAAACAAGCGTTTAATGTAGGAGTTCCAGGAGGAAATTATACGGTTAGGCAGATAGCTGAGGCTGCTCAAAAATCTTTTCCAGAGTCTAAATTAGTTTTTTTGAATAAAACTGGAAATGACAACAGAACATACAAAGTAAATTTTGATAAAATAAATAAAAAATTGCAACAATACTTCAAACCACAATGGGATCTTGAAAAAGGTGGAAGGCAGTTAATTAATTATTTTAATCAAATAAATTTAAATAAAGAAGATTTTATTGGAAGGAAAACTATGAGATTAAAACAATTAAAATATTTAACTGAAAATAAAATTGTAAATGATAAATTAGAGTTTTTAAAAAAGTGATTTATCAAAATATTAAAAAATGCAGGTTATGTAATTCAAATAGTTTAAAAATAATTTTAAATTTAAAAAATCAACCATCATCCAATGCCCTGAGATCCAGTTTAAAAATTAAAGAGAAAATTATTCCGCTAAAAATTTTATTTTGTAAAAATTGTAAAGTTGTTCAATTATCATCAACAGCAAATCCTAAATATCTTTTTAATCATTATGTATGGGTTACTAAAACATCTAAATCAGCAAAAGATTATGCTAAATTGTTTTGTAAAAGAGTTTTGCATAAAACAAAAATAAATTCCTTTATCGTTGAGGTTGCAAGTAATGATGGAACTTTTTTAAAACCATTCAAGAAGAAGAGGAGAAGAATTTTGGGTGTTGATCCAGCTAAAAATATAGCGATGATGGCTAAAAAAGATGGGATAAACACGATTGCAAATTTTTTTAATCTAAAATGTGCAAATAAAATAAAAAAAAAATACGGTAAAGCGGATGTAGTTTTTGCAAGAAATGTTATACCTCATGTGAAAGAAATTCTTTCCGTTATAGATGGAATGCAAAATTTACTTTCAGCAGATGGTACAGCTATAATAGAGTTTCATTATTCTAAAATAATTCAAGATGAACTTCATTATGACTCTATTTATCATGAGCATCTTTTTTATTTTACTATAAACACATTAACATCTTTGTGTAAAAAATATGGTTTATATGCATATGATATTGATAAAAGCCCAATTAGTGGAGGCTCTTTAGTTTTATATTTTTCAAAATCAAAAAAGAAATTTTCAAAAAAATTAAAACAAATGATACAAGAAGAGAATAAAAAAAAGGTAAACACTTTTACAAAGTGGAAATCATTTGCAAATAAATCAATTAAGCACTCAAAGCGTTTTAAAAATATTATTGAAAAACTCAATAATAATCACAATATAATTGGTTATGGTGCATCAGCTAGAAGTTCAACTTTATTAAATTTCTGTGGAATAAATAGTCAAATTATTAAAAAAATTATTGATAAAAATAAATTAAAAAAAAATAAATTTACCCCAGGTTCAAGTATTAAAATTTTGAGCTTTGATGACGAAATCAAATTAATCAATAAGTATAATTTAGTTGTTATATTGGCATGGAATTTTGAAAAAGAAATAATTAAAGATTTAAAAAAAAATAATTTTAAGGGTAAATTTTTACTTCCTTTACCAACTAAAATAAGATTAATATGAATGTAACTAAATTAAAATTTAAAGGTTTTTATTTAATTAAACCTAAAATTCATAGAGATAAAAGAGGGGTCTTTAGAAGACATTTTTGTCAAAAAGTATTAAAAAAAAATGGTATTAATTTTAAAATGTGCCAGGGTAATGTTTCTGAAAGTTATAAAAAGGGTACTCTTAGAGGCTTTCATTACAAAGAAAAACCATCAAGGGAGTATAAGATATTATCCTGTTTAAAAGGAAAGCTATTCCATGTTGCGGTAGATTTGAGAGAAAACTCTAAAACATATGGCAAACATTTTTCTAGAATAATGGACTCAAAGAAATATGAAAGCTTAATTATCCCACCAAATTGTGCAAATGCTTTTCTAACTCTAGAAAATCATACTATAGTTCATTATTACATGGGAGATTTTTTTCAAAAAAATAAATACAAAGGTTTTAGATTTAACGATCCTTTTTTTAAAATCAAATGGCCATTTGAACCAAAAATTATAAACAATAGAGACAAATCTTATAAAGATTTTAAAATTTAATATATCATGAAAATTCTATTAATCGGAATGAATGGATTTCTAGGTAAAAATTTATCAGAAAAAATTATTAAAGAAAATTTTCAAATATTATCAATAGTAAGGAATATTAAGTTTAAACCTGAAAACTTTACAATCATCAAAGATGATATCGGTCATTTAAAAACCACTTCCTTAAAAAAGATAAAAGAATTTAAACCTGAAGTAATTATAAATCTTGCATGGCATGGAATACCCGATTTCTCTTTACAAAATTCACTAAAAAACTTCTTAGTACATATTAATTTTATTGAAAAAATATCAACTATTAAGTCCATTAAAAAAATAATTATGATTGGAAGCAGCTGGGAATATTTACCTAAAACTGGAAATTGTTTAGAAGGTTCTCGTACAAATTATTTAACTCCATTTTCATGGTCCAAAAACTCATTATATAATTATATTAAAGATCATTCGTATTTTAAAAATGTTAAGTTTGTTTGGTTAAGAGTATTTTTTATGTATGGGAAGTATCAAAAAAACAGTTCTTTAATACCACATATTTTCAAGCAATTAAAAAAAAATAAAAAACCAAAAATTTTATCACCCGATGCATCAAATGATTTTATTCATGTTGATGACGTTTGTAGAGCTATTATTTTAGCCATTAAAAAAAAAAAATATATCTGGCATTTTTAATGTTGGTTTTGGTAAATTAATATTAGTAAGAGATATATATTATACAATTTTAAAATTATTAGGAAAAAATCAGACAAAATACAAGCTTACTTCAAGATTATATAAAAATAGTAAAAAAGAAAATTATGCTAATATAAAAAAAATTAGGCAAAAATTAAACTTTAAGCCTAAAATTAATATAATAGACGGTATAAATAAATTATAAAAAAAGATGAAAAATTTTATAAATAAAAAAAATATTTATTCTGTAACAACAATGACACCACACAGAATTAGTTTTGCTGGTGGGGGAACAGATTATCCTAAATACTATTCTAAAAATGGTGGCTCTGTAATTAATTCCACAATTAACAAATATCTTTTTGTAACTGTTAAAGCTCATGGAGAGATTTTTTCTGAAAAATACAGATTAATGTATTCAACAACAGAGTTTTGTAACAACATATCTGAAATTAAAAACAATATTGCAAGAGAGTGCTTAAAACTAGTTCCAGTTAAACCTCCAATAACTATTTCAACAATTTCTGATTTACCACCTGAATCTGGGACAGGATCTTCGTCATGTTTCGCAGTAGGTTTGCTTCATGCGTTACATGCATTCAGAGGCGAAAGGGTATCTCCTGGACAATTAGCTGCAGAAGCTTGCAAAATAGAAATTGAAAAATTAAAAAAATTTAGTGGTAAGCAAGATCAGTATGCTTCAGCTTATGGAGGTATAAATAGATTTATTTTTAGTAAAAATGGTGAAGTAAAAATTTTACCAATTTCAATTTCATCTCAAAATATAAATAATTTTTTTTCAAAAATAAGATTGTTATGGACTGATTTTCAAAGAGATTCATCAAAAGTTGCAAAAAGTTATAAATTTACAAATCAAGATAAAATGCAAAAAAATATACATTTAGAAACTGTTGATGAGTTTCAAGAGTTAATAGAGCAAAAAAAATTAAATTATGAATTAATTTCTGGGACTATCAAAAAAACTTGGGATGCAAAAAGAAATTTTTCAAAATCTATTTCTCCAACTTATATTAACAATATGAGCAATAAACTTAATAAAATGAATATTGTTGGACATAGGTTAGTTGGCGCAGGAGCTGGAGGCTTTTTTTTATGTCTTCTTAAAAGTAAAATACTAATATCGAGAATGCGAAAAACCTTTAAAAATAAAAAAATAATTCAAATAGAATATGAACCACAAGGTTCTAGAGTAATTTCTTTGATATATAATTAAATGAAAAAAAAAGTTGTAGCTGTAATCTTATGTGGTGGCATGGGAAGTAGATTAGGACAATTAACAAAAAGAACTCCAAAACCTCTTTTGCAAGTAATGAAAAAACCTATTATATGGTATGTTGTATCTTCTTTGTTAAAATATCGTGTAAATGATATTATTTTTCCACTTGGTTATAAAGGTGAAAAAATAGAAAAATATATTAAAAAAAATTTTAAAAAAAAAATAAAAAAATTTCAATTTGTTAAAACAGGTATTAAAGCTGAAATTCTTGATAGAATTAAAAAAATAAGTAGAAGTTTAAATCACTATGATGAAATAATTATTATAAATTCAGACACAATATTTGATTTTAATATTAGGAGTTTTTTGAATTTTCATATAAGAAATAACAACTTTATCTCATTATCTGGCATAAAAATGCAAACTACTTGGGGCACTATAGTAAAAGATAAATATAATGTTTTGAAAAAATTTAGTGTAAATTCAAAAATAACTTCATATAAGATTAAAAACTATGAGAAATATGAAGCATTTAGAAATACTGGTTTGTCAATAATTAATGTAAAATGCTTAAGTTTTATAAAATCATTAAAAAATAATGATTTTGAGATTTCTCTTTATAATAAATTTATTAAATACAAAAACATTGGGGTAAAAATTTTTAATGGATTTTGGTATCCTATAGAAACCAATAAAGATTTAAATTTGATCAGGAACGAAAAAAAACTTGTTAAACAAATAATTAATTTAAAACAAAAGTTAAAAAATAATAAGTTGTAAAAATGCTTAAAGAAATTGATAAAAAATATAAATTTGAAAACAAATATTTTGAGAGTCCAGAATTATTAAAAAAAAAAATTATTGAAAAAACTATTATCCCTCATCAGGTAGAATTTCAGCCTGGTGCTTCAGGAAAAAAAATTTGCTGGCTATCATGTCCTTATTGCTATGGTGAGTCAGCAATTCATACTCAAGAGAGACCGAGTAATGAGAGATTGGTTCAAATTTTAAATGAAATTGCAAATGGAGGAGTTAATAAGGTCACGTTTGCTGGTTGGGCTACAGATCCCCTAAATTCAAAAAGTATTGATAGTTTATTGGAAGCAGCAATTAAAAATAATATGATTTTTGGCTTTAATACAAAACCTTTAAAAGTAAGTGATAAATTTGTAGATTTATTAATAAAAAATGAAATTAATCCAGATAGCTGGATTAGCTTAAGTATTGATTCTGGATCTAATGAAATATTTAATAAAGTTCATGGAATGAATACTAAGGCACCACTTTATGACAATATATTAAAAAATGTAGATCGTATAAATAAAGCAAATTTAAGTAAAAGAAAATTTGATATAAGTGCAGCATACTTATTAAACAAATACAATTCATCTAGAAAGGAAATTTCTAAATTTATTTCTGACTTTACTAAAGTAGGCTGTAATCTTTTACGTTTCTCTTTTGCACAACCTCCTAGAGGGCTTGTAGATAAAGGAAAAATAGATTCTGTTCCTTTAACTGATGAAAAAAATAGTATACTTCAAGAAGTAAAAGAATTTATTGAAAAACATGACTCCGATAAATGTAGAATAATAGTAACTGATCCTGATGCTGAAAATAATATTTTTTATAAAGATAGATCTTTACCATGTGTTGCGAGATTTTTATATCCTACAGTAGGATATGATGGAAGATTATATCAATGTTCACAATCAGCAGCCCCAAATTTTAAAGAAACTGAATTGGGAGATTTAAAGAATAATAATTTTTGGGACTTATATTATAATTATGATGTATCTGACTTTGTTAAATTTTTTAAAGATACTGGAAATTTAATGAATAAAGTTGGATGTAGGTGTGATAGGAAAGAGCATATAGTAAATAAAAAAGTAAAAGATAGCCAATTATTTAGTTAAGTATGAAATTATTTGTAACTGGATCAGAAGGTTTTATAGGATCTCATTTAGTAGAATATTTAGTGAAAAAAGGCCATAAAGTGACTGCATTAGTTCATTATAACTCTTTTAATAATAAGGGTTGGTTAGAAGATATTGATATTTCAGTAAAAAAAAAAAATAAAAGTAATTTTTGGAGATGTAAGAGATAGTGATTTACTTTTAAAACAGACTAAAAACCATGATGGTATAATTCATTTAGCAGCACTTATTGCAATACCATACTCATATATATCTCCTAAATCTTATCTAGATACAAATATTGTGGGTACTCAAAATATTTTAGAGTCATCTAAACAAAATAATATTAAAAAAGTTATAATTACTTCTACAAGCGAAATTTATGGAAGATCAAGATCATTTCCAATTAAAGAAACAAATCAAGTAGATCCAAGATCGCCATATTCAGCTACTAAGATTGCAGCTGATCAATTATCGTTATCTTATTATTACTCATATGGATTACCAATTACTATTGTTAGGCCATTTAATACTTTTGGTCCTAGACAATCATCAAGAGCTGTCATACCCACGATAATAAATCAAATAATAGATGGAAGAAGAAAAATTAAACTTGGAAATTTAAATACCATGAGAAATTTTAATTTTATAGATGATATAGTTAGGGGCTTTGAATTAACAATTAAAACCGGAAAGAAAACTAACGGAAAAATTATAAATCTAGGATCGGGTTTTGAAATAAGTATAAAAAATTTAGCGAAACTAATTGCAGAAATCGAAAAACAGAAAATAATAATCCAAAAAGACCCAATAAGAGTTAGACCAAGAAATAGTGAAGTAATTCGATTGGTAGCAAATAATAATGTAGCAAAAAAATTAATTGGTTGGTCTCCAAAGTACAATCAGAAAAAAAGTTTTATAAAAGCTTTAAATAAAACAATTAAGTGGTTTAAAAAAAATTCAAGAAATAGTCTAAACCACAGTAATGAATATATTATTTAATTAAATGCAGAATAAATTGATTTCAACTTTTTGCAAAGAGTTAAAAAAAAATTTTAAAAATTACAATTATTTACATAAACCTTTTTTAGATAAAAAAGATTACTTAAAAATTAAAAATACCTTAGACAGGAATGAGGTATCCACTTACGGAAAAAATACAAAAATTTTTGAAAAAAAATTATCAAATTATCTTAAAACAAAGTATTTAATTTCTACAGTTAACGGAACATCATCGCTTCACGCAATTTTAAATCATTTAAATGTTGGAAGTGACGATGAAGTTTTGGTGCAGTCTTTAACATTTGTTGCAACTGTCAATCCTATTTTATATTTAGGTTCAAACCCTCATTTTATAGAATCGTGCCCAAATAGTTTAGCAGCTGATCCTATAAAATTAGAAAATTATTTGAATTCTAAAAAATTTTTTAAGAAAAAAAATAATATTTATAATAAGCAAACAAAGAAAAGAATAAGGGTGTTAATAATTACTCATATTTACGGATATCCAGCAGAATTAAATAAATTAAAATTAATAGCAAAAAAATTTAATCTTGTACTAATAGAGGATGCTGCTGAAACTATTGGATCTTCATATAAAAATAAAAAATTAGGAACTTTTGGCGATTTTTCTTTTTTAAGTTTTAATGGAAATAAAACTATTACCACTGGAGCTGGAGGAGCTATAATTTGTAAAAATAAAAGAGATTTTATTAAAATTAAACATACTATAACGACGAGTAAACTGAATAATAGTATCTTACCCAATCATGACTCTATGGGATTTAATTATAGAATGCCAAGTTTAAATGCCTCTTTGGGCCTGTCTCAACTACAAAAAATTTCAAAAATTTTAAAAGCTAAAAACAAAATTTATAAAACATATTCTTTAATTACAAAAAAATTTAATGATTATTTTGCAGTTTACAAAAACGATAGTAAAAAAAATTATAATAACAATTGGATAATACTATTAATCTGTAAAAATAAAATAATTAGAAACAATCTTCTGAGAATTTCAAAAAAACACAAAATAAATACGAGAGCAATTTGGAAACCTATGCATAAATTAAAATTTCTAAATAAATATCCAAAAATGAATTTAAAAGTAGTTAATAATTTAGCAGATAGAATAATTTGTCTACCTAGTAGTCCAAATTTAAACAAAAAAAATGACAGTTAATAAAACTAAAATTATTGCTGAAGCTGGTGTAAATCACGATGGTAAATTAAATCTAGCTCTTAAACTTGTAAGATTAGCAAAAAAAAGCAATGCAGACTTCGTTAAATTTCAAGCCTTTGATCCAAACCTCTTATGTACTGTGAATGCAAAAAAAGCAAAATATCAAATTAAAAGTAAAAAAAAAGAAAGTCAATTAGAACTTTTAAAAAAACTTTCTCTTTCAAAAGAAGATATTCATAAAATAAATAATTATTGTAAAAAAATTAAAATTGGATTGATGTTTTCTGTTTTTGACAAACCAAGTTATGATGTAATTCAAAGATTAAAACATAAATACATCAAATTGCCTTCAGGTGAAATTAATAATTTTCCTCTTATAAAATCATTTAAGAAAGATAAATCGAAAATTATTTTCTCAACTGGTTTATCAAATATTAATGAAATTAATTATTGTTATAAAATATTAAGAAAGCAGAAAAAAAATTCTCAAATTATAATTATGCATTGTAATACTGAGTATCCCACTCCATTAGATGATGTAAATTTAAAAGTTATTCCTGCATTAAAAAAAAGATTTAAATGTAAAGTAGGTTTTTCAGATCATTCTACTAGTTTGGTAATTCCATCGGTAGCAGTTGCATTAGGAGCAAATTATATTGAAAAACATTTTACCCATAATAAAAATAGCAAAGGACCAGATCACAAAGCTAGTTTAGAACCAAAGCAATTTTTTAAAATGGTTGAAAATATTAGAAATGTTGAAAGGTCACTTGGTTCAAGTGAAAAAAAAGTAACCAAAAGTGAGAAAAAAAATTTAAAAATAGTAAGAAAATCTATTGTTGCGAAAGAAAAAATTTATAAAGGAGAAAAGTTTACAGAGGAAAATATAATTACCAAAAGACCTTATTATGGTTTGTCGCCTTTATATTGGAATAAATTATTAAGTAAAAGGGCTAAAAGAGATTACAATAAAGATGACTATATAAAAGATGAATAAAAAAAAAAATTATTTTTTTTACCACAGGTAGGGCAGATTTTTATTTACTGTCACTAATAATTAAAAAAATAAAAAAAAATAGAAGTTTTAAAACATTTATAGTTGCTACAGGAAGTCATTATCAAAAAAATAGAGGTGAAACCTATAAAGAAATCATAAATAAGGGTCTGAAAATTAATTTTAAAGTCCCTTTCAATATAAATAGTGGTAATAAATCAGAAATTATTAATGAGGTATCTGAATCTTTTAAAAAGAATCTAAAAATCTTACGTAAAGTAAATCCAGATATAATCGTTGTTCTTGGAGATAGATTTGAACTCATTTCTGTTGTCAACACTGCTCTGTTGCTAAATATTCCAATAGCACATATACATGGTGGTGAAGTAACGCAGGGTGCATTTGACGACTCTATCAGACACTCAATTTCAAAATTATCAAATATTCATTATGTATGTAATAAAATTTACAAAAAAAGATTAATCAATATGGGTGAGCAACCGAATAATATAATAGATGTAGGAGGCTTAGGAGCTGAATTAATTCATAACGAAAAAGTTTTAAGTAAAAAACAAATTGAAAAATCTTTAAAATTTAAAATAAACAAAAGTTTAATTATTGTAAATCTTCACCCAGAGACAAGAAATGAAAAAGCTAATTATTTAGAATTTTTTAAGGCAATTAGAATGATTAGAAACAAATTTATTATTGTTTTTACCTCACCTAACACTGACCCTAATAACAGTATTATTTTAAAGGAAATCAAAAAACTTTCAAAATTTAGTGATGTGTATTACTTCTCTAATTTAGGTTCAGAATTATACCATTCACTCATGAGATTTTCATGTATTTTAATAGGCAATTCTTCAAGTGGATTATTAGAGGCTCCAGTCCTTAAGATTCCAAGTTTAAATTTAGGTGATAGGCAAAAAGGAAGATTGTTAGAAGAAAGTGTGATGAACTGTAATTTTGATAAGAATGAGATTATAAAAAAAATTTCAATATTATTAAAAAGAAAAAAACAATCCTTTAAAATAAAGTACCATCAAAATAAAAAAGCAAGTGATATCATTGTAAAATCTTTGAATAATATTAATTTAAAAAAAATAAAAATTAAAAAATTTTACGATATAAATTAATTATGAAAAATGTAAATTTAAATCAATATTTAATTTCATCAAAAAAAAACATCAAACAAACTATCATTCAAATAAATAAATATGGATTAAAGTTAGTATGTGTAGTTGATGATAAAAATCATTTAATTGGGACTGTTTCAGATGGAGATGTTAGAAGAGGACTACTTAAAAATTTTACTTTGGAAAATTCTATAAAAAAAATTATGAATAAAAACCCAAAGTTTGTGAAAGAAAAAAATAATCCCAACGAAGTAACAAAAATTTTTTCAAAATTTAAAGTACAGGCAATTCCTGTTTTAGATAAAAATGGAAAATTAATTGACATTTTATCTATTAATAAAAATAACCATTTTGAAAATATAGTTTATATTGTTGCAGGGGGCAGAGGAAAAAGAATGATGCCATTGACAAAATCAACACCCAAACCTCTGCTAGAGTATGCAGGAGTCCCCCTTCTCGAAAGCATTTTAATTAAACTCAAATCTCAAGGATTTAAAAATATTGTTTTATCTATTAATTATCTAGGTAAACAAATTGAGGAATATTTCAAAAAAGGGGAAAGTTTTGGTTTGAATATACATTATATTAAAGAAAATAAAGAAATGGGTACCGCTGGTAGTTTAGCTAAATTAAATAAATTTCATAATAATCATCCCATTATAATGTCAAATTCTGATTTGATCACAAATTTAGATTTTAAAAATCTTCTGAACTACCATGTTAAGCACAATTCAGATCTGACAATGGCATCAAAAAAACACGAATATCAAAATCCCTATGGTGTAATAATGAATAAAGGTAAAAAAGTTTTAAAAATTAATGAAAAACCTATACACACCTTTAATGTTAATGCTGGAGTATATGTTATTGATTTTAAATTGTTAAAGTTTGTGAAAAAAAATAGTTATTTAGATATGCCAAATTTTATTCAAAACTTATTAAGACTAAAAAAAAGAGTATCATTATTTCCTTTACACGAAATTTGGAAAGATATTGCAAATCCTAAAGATTTAAAATGATAAAAAAAATAATTAAGTTTTAAATTGTAAAAATTAATTCTAGATATGAAAAAAATTAAAATACTTTTAATTGGTTCTGGAAATATAGCAAGACAACATTATAAGGCTTTTTCAGAATTTAAGGAATTTATTTTTGTAGGTGTGGTTGCCAGAAATAAAAAAAAATTAAAAAAATTTTCATTAGAACTAAATATACCTTATTTTTCAGATAATATTGACTTAGCTCATCGAACTACGAGTCCAGATTTAGTTATAGTAGCCACAACAATAGAAAGTACACTTAAAGTTTGTTTAAAATTGTTGAAATTTAAATCAGTTTTATTTGTTGAAAAACCATTAGGTTATAATTTTTCTGAGACCAAAGTGCTTTGTAATAAATTTTTTAAATATAAAAAGAAGGTATTCATAGCTCTAAACAGAAGACATTATACATCTACACGAATTGTTCAAAAAGATCTAATTAAAGAAAATAAAAAAAGAACTCTAATAGTACAGGATCAATCTAATTTGAAAAATCATTTTAACAAGTTTCCTAAAAAAATTGTTAATAATTTTATGTATGCAAATTCTATTCATTTAATTGATTATTTTAATATTTTTTGCAGAGGTAATTTAACTAGGATAAGGACATTTAATAGTTTTAACAAAAAACCTTATTTCGTAAAATCAGAATTATTGTTTTCATCTGGAGATATCGGAATATATTCAGCTATATATAATAATGAAAGTCCATGGAATATATCACTTATAACAGGTAAAAAAATTTATATTTTTAAACCTTTAGAAGCTATTTCAAGTAATTTTAATTTAAAAAAATATAAATTTAAGTTTGCAGATGATAAAAATTTTAAGCCAGGATTTAAATTACAAGCGAGAGAAGTTTTAAATTTTTTTTTGGGTTCGAAACATCAATTACCAGATTACAAGCAATATTTGATAAGCTGTAAACTAATAAAGAAAATTTATAAATAAAATGTATATTGATAATACTTGGTATGGAGCCAGATATTTATTTTCAAAATACTGCAAAGTTAAAAATCAGTCTGCATTTGCGTCTATACAGCATGGACATGTTTTGGTAAAACAAAAAAATCTAGGAAAGAGGATTATTAAATCAACACCATGGCTAGTTTGGAACGATAAAATTTCAAATCAATGCTATAAAAATAAAATTAAAAACGTAATACCAGTTGGTTCAATTTTTATATATTTGAAAAAAATATATAGATTTAAAAAAATTTTGCCAAAAGGAACTTTGGTCTTTCCATTACTATCTCAACCAGAAAAGAAAAACTATATATTGTATGAACAATTATTTTCTGATTTAAAAAAAAAATTTCCCAAACCATATACTATAAGTGTATCAATTAATGATTATAAAAGTCTAAAAAAAAAAATTTAAAAGAAAAAAAGAGATTAATTTTGTATCTTGGGGTTATCGTGGTGATATTAATTATTTAAAAAAACTTTATAAAAGCATATGGTCTCACAAAAAAATATTTTGTGTATATCCTGGGTCTACTTTAATTTATGGGTTATATTTAAAAAAAAAAGTTTTTTTATCTAAAAAATTTTATTTATTTACTAAAGATAAAAATTATATGAATAAAGTAAGACATAACTCATTAAAATCATTAAATGATTTTAAAGATTATGGTATAAATTTAGGTAATCTTAACTCTAAAAAAAATCAAAAAATATCAAAACAAATACTTGGAGAAAAATATTTAAAAAGTCCATACGAATTAAAGAAATTATTGGGATGGGACAGTATTTATAAAATTATTATTGCTAAAATTCTTAGTTTAATAATAAATATTAAAGAGGATTTTTCTAATGGTTTAAATTACTCAAAAAAAAGAAGGATAGGAAGAGATTTTAAAAATTAATACTGAAATATATGAAAAGATGTGCATTAATTGGATCTACTAAAATTGCCGAAATACATGCTAGAGAATTAATAAACAATGGAATTAATGACCTTACAGTAGTTTCAAGAAATATAAAAAAATCAAAAAAATTTTCCGAAAAATTAGGCTTAAAGTTTAATAAAAAAATTAAATTTCTAAATCATCAGAATTTTAAAAAAAAAAATTTTGATATAATAAGTATTTGTTCGAATACTAAATATCATCTAGATAATTTAAAAATAATTAAAAATAAAAATGCAAAAATAATTGTAGAGAAGCCTCTTTTTCAATTAAAAAATTTTAATGATACGAACAAAGTACTTAATAGAATATACAAAAAATATCCCAATATATTTGTGTCTTACCCAATGATTTATTTAACAAATTTTTTTATAAAAAATTTTAAAGTTAATGAAAATATTAATTCAATATATGTTTATTATCAAACCAGGGGCAATAAATTAGGTTTAGAAATTTTTTTTGATTTAGCCCCACATGTTATTACTGTGATTATTGGATTGTTAAAAAAGAAAAAATTAACAATAAACAGTGTAAGTTCTAAAATAAATAAAAAAAGTGTTACAATAAATTTTAAAATATTAAATAAAAAAATTAAAATTTGTCTACTTGAGTTAAAAAGTAAAAAAAATTCAATATTTAAATTTAAAATTAATAATAGTTTAATACAGAGGGTTACAAAAATAGAAAATAATGTATTTTTTAATTATCTTATATATAAAAAAGAAAAAAAATTTTTAGAGAATCCAATGAAAAGAGTAATTGAAACTTTTATAAAAAAAAATAAATCAAGCAAAGAGTATCAGTCGAATAGAAATTTAACATATGAGCTAAGTTATTTAACAAAATATATTTATGATCAGTGCGTTAGTTAGATTATCCAAATTATTAAATTTCAATCAAAGAAAAAGTTTTTTGTTTATTATATTTTTAATGATTATTTTTTCTATTTTAGAAATGTTTAGCATTGGTTTATTGATTCCAATTTTTTCAATTACATTAGGTAACGAAGCAGAAATTAATAATTTTTTTTCAAATTTTATCTTAAATTTTTTTCAAGAATTTGATCAACAAACAACTTTAATAGCATTATTTTTAGTATTTTTTATAATTTTTTTAATTAAATTTATATTTTCTTTTATCCTTTTTTTAATAAGAAATAATTTCGCGTATAATATAAGAAACGATTTTTCAAAAAGAATATTCAGTTCATATCTGAATAAACCTTTGGGTTTCCACATTAGAAATAATTCATCTAAAATTGCAATAAATTGTAAATACGAAATAGATTTGTTTACTTCAAATATACTCTTACCGTCTTTAGATATGATAAGTGATTTATTTATTTCTATAGCTTTATTTACTTTGTTATTAATTTTTGATCCTCTAATTACTATTTTTGTTTTAATTTTTTTTGGCTTAGTAATTTTTGTATATCAATTTGTTTTAAAAAAAAGAAGTATGATATGGGCAAATGAGAGGCAATATTACGATCGATTAATAAATAAAGTTATTAGAGAAGGATTAAATTCAATAAGAGAGATAATTTTTAATGATAAAATTAATTTCTTTGTAAAAAAATTAAAGCATTATTTGTATAGAAATTTGGTTGTTTCTGTTAGATCTCAAATGTCAACCGACATGCCTAAACATTTTTTAGAATTTATCTCCATAGTATCATTTATTCTAATATTCTTTTTTATGACAAAGTGGAGCTATTCAGTTAATGAAGTATTAGTTCTATTAGCCTTGTTTGCAGCAGTATCTTTCAAGATGCTACCAACATTTAATAGATTTATGGCCAATACTCAAAGAATTAGATACGCATTTCCAATTATAAAAATGCTTTATGATGAGTTGCAGTCACAAAAAATTTCTCAAATTAATAAAAAGAATTTTTCATTAGGAAGCGGATTTAAGTTAAAAAACTCTATTCAAGTAAAAAATCTTTCATTTAAATATCCAAAAATGAGTTTTAATGTTTTTGAAAGCGCTTCTTTATCAATCAAAAAAGGACATCTCACAGGTCTATGTGGTTATTCTGGTTCGGGAAAGTCAACATTTTTGAATTTATTGTCAGGTTTAGAAACAGATTTCTCTGGAGAAGTTTTAATTGATGATGCTGATTTGAAAAAAAAAAATATTACTTGGATAGATCAAGTTGCTTATTTAAGTCAGCAGCCCTTCTTTCTTGATGATACTATAAAGAATAATATCGCTTATGCAGATCAAAATATAAACGAAGAAAAAATAAACGAATGTTTAAAACTTTCACAATTGAGTGATTTTGTTAATACTCTAGAAAATGGCACAGAAACTTTAATAGGTGAAGATGGAGCCAGAATGTCAGGTGGACAATTACAGCGTTTAGCGCTTGCAAGAGCGCTCTATAAAGATTTTAATATTTTAATATTAGATGAATCTTTAAATGCCTTGGACAATGTAAATGAAGAGAAAATTTTAAACATACTATCTGAATTAAAAAAAGATAAAATCATACTAATTACATCTCATAAAAAAAATATTATCGACAAATGTGATGTTAAGTACGAAATTATAAATAAAAAATTTCAAAAATTATAAATATAATTTAATTACATCATAATGAAAAAAAAAATTCTTATTATAGGTTTTGGAAGAATAGGATTTTATCACTTACAGGCTTTAGAAAGATTTAAGTCAAATATATTGATTTATATTTATGATATTAAAAACATTAATAAAAAAATTTTACAAAATAAAAATATTATTTCATTAAAAAATCTTAAAGTTAACCAAAACTTTGATTTGGTTATTATTTCTACGAGTTCTGAGGAGAGATATAAGGTTTTTTATCAATTAACAAAATATAACAGAGTAAAAAAAATTATTTTTGAAAAATTTATTTATTTTAAAAATAGTGAATTTTTAAAAACTTCTCAAATTTTGAGAAAAAAAAAAATTAAAGCATGGGTAAATTGTATGCGCAGAGAAATAGATGTAATGAGTAATATTAAATCTCAACTCTCCAATAAATTTGAAATGATATATAAGAACTCTCGTTGGGGTCTCGGTTGTAATAGTATACATTTTTTAGACTTGTTTATTTTTTTTTCAAAAAGGAAAAATATAAAAATTAGCAAATATCATTTAGATAAAAAAATATATAATTCTAAAAGAAAGGGTTATGTTGAATTTAAAGGAAAAATTTTATTTGATAATGATGGATCTAAATTATTAATTGAAGATAATCCAAAAAATAAAAAAAAATTTTTTATTATAAAAACTAAAAATAAGTTATTTTCATTTAGTAAATTTGAAAACATACTTACTATTAAAAATCTTATAAATAATTCTGTTAAAAGATTTAATTCTGAAAAACCAAATGTTAGTGAACTTTCATATAAAATTATTAAGAAGTTAATTAACAATAAAAAAATAAAACTTTCTACTTTTGAGGATACTATGGTACCTCATAAATTATTAATTAATTTGTTTTCTAAACATTGTAATATAGTAAATTCAAAGAAAAATTTTAAGATAACTTAAATAAAATTTATATTTAAAATTAAATGATAAAAAAACTACTCCATTCGAAAAGTCAAAATTATTTTTGTACATTAATTATTGGAAAAAAATATTATGATAATTACATCAAATATTCATATCCTTTTTTTAGATCCTATTGTAAAAAAAATGACATAGGAATATTTGTAATAACAAAAGACCTAATATCAGATAAAAGTGTTTATTGGAAAAATGCTTCCTGGCAAAAACTCCTTGCCCCAAAAATGTTGTTAGAGAAATATCCAAAAATAAAAAGTATTTGTATGATTGACTCCGATGTATTGATTAATAATGAAGCACCAAACATATTTAACTATCATAAAAAAAATTTTATTAGTGTTGTTTCCCTGAGAACAAACATGCCATATGACTGGGAAAATACAACTAGGTTAATGGCATTTTTAAGGAATAAATTCTATTCTAAAAAATATCCCTTAGACTCTGCATTGAATATATCCATTAAAGATTTGTATAAGTATAACAAGTTGCAACCACAAAAACATTTATTCTGTGCT
>MDSZ01047684.1_pt1 | contig 23763 bp, 22 predicted proteins | sample 811201 | NCBI WGS metagenome assembly MDSZ01 (sample SAMN05326647, study PRJNA326480) | marine metagenome | isolation source: seawater | place: Indian Ocean: North | collected 2010
ACAATAGATAATATCAATTCGGGATGTAGCGCAGCCTGGTAGCGCACCACACTGGGGGTGTGGTGGTCGTCGGTTCAAATCCGGCCATCCCGACCAATTATCAGTTTATATTTTGTTTAATCTCTTCTGAGGCTTTAAAGGTTAGTTTTTGTCTTGGTTTGATCTCAAATTCTTGAAGAGTTTTTGGATTTCTTCCAATTCTTTTTGGTGTTTTTTTGTAAATGAAAGTTCCGAACTTGTTTAAATTGATATTACTAGCTTTGTTATCTACCAATACCTTGAAAAATTGCTGAACAAAAAAAAGGCTATCCTTCGAAGAAAGCCCCAGTTTATGTGAAATAGTTTTTGCTAAGTCTTTTTTAGTTACTGACAATTAAGTGCCGGTTCCAGTTCCAGTTCCTGTACCAGTTCCAGTTCCAGTTCCTGTACCTGTACCTGTTCCTGTGCCTGTTCCTGTATCATCATCATCCTCATCATTGGTAACATTAACAGTTATGTCCTGCGTAGATGAGTTTGAGCTGTCATCAGTTGCAGTTACTGTGGCAGTATAAGTTGTTTTAGTCTCATAATCAGGAGCAGTTACAAATGAGAGAACGCCACCTGACGTAATCTCTAACTCTGAACCTGAAATAGTAAATGTTACTGTTTGAAGATCAGTAGCCGTCACAGTGCCAATAGATGTTTGATTTTCTTGCGCACTAAAGGAAGCGGATGAAGTGAAAACAGGAGCCGTGGTATCAACAACATTAACTGTTCTAGTTGCTGTTGCTGAGTTACCAGAAGCATCAGTTGCAGTATATGTAACAGTGTATGTCCCAACTGTATCGGTATCAACATCTGATACTGTGTCTACAGTTACAGTATCAAGGTCGGTTGCTGTGGCGCCAGCATCTGAATAAGATGATCCAAGTTCAACAGTTGCAGGATTATCTCCGGTTACTGTTAGAACAGGAGCCGTGGTATCAACAACATTAACTGTTCTAGTTGCTGTTGAAGTATTTCCAGCAGCATCTGAAGCTGAATAAGTAATAGTATATGTCCCTATAGTACTAGTATCGACAGTACCAGAAGTACTTACAGTTTCACCACCATCAGAAGTTGCACCTGCATCCGTATATGTACTACCGAGCTCAACTGTTGCAGGATTATCTCCAAGAATTGTGATTATTGGAAACACAGTATCTGGAGGAGTTGGAGTATCTTCAGAAACATTATCAGCAATTATTATTCCAGCTAATATGAGAAGCTGTTCAATAATTGAAAGTTCAAATAATGCACGCTCTACTTCGTCATCATTAAGTTCATCATTTTTAATACTATCTTCAAGTTCAATTTTTCTATCAATAAGTTGATCAGTAGTTAGCGATTCAAGTCTTTCGGTTACTTCTGAGACATCTGCATCTGTAATCGCATATGAATTAAGCGGTAAAAAGGCAAATGAAAAAGCAAGTGTTAAAAATAGTAATCTCATAAGAAAGTAACCCTCGTAAAAGTAAATTATGCACTTAAGTTTATTTAAAAACAATCCTTTTAAGGATGAAACGTATAAAAATTATACATAATCTAATAAATTGGCCTAAATTTTACAAGTAAGTCATGTAATGTGTGTTTTCTATTTAATTTTGCACCAGGATCTTTAGTAAGAGGTTTCCATGAGTAGTTTATAAAATTTCCAAAAACTGGAATACTAAAATAAATTCCTTTATCAAAGGATCCTTCACCATATTGCTCAGTTGAGACGTCAGTAAATGTAGCGAATACTCCAAACTTGGTTCCATTTCCAAAAGTTCGAGAAAAATCAAAAGTTATTCCCTGGTCGCCAGCAAGATACTCGCCAACAGAAAACTTTGCATCAAATGGGATGAGGTTATAGTTTCTATAGTAAAGATTTATTGAGCCAACTATATTTTGATAATCCAAATGGTTGAAGCGCATATCATAATCTCTTTTATAGATATCAAATAACTCAAAACCAACTGCATAGTCTTTGTCCTGTCTAAAGTATAGATATTCAAAGCCATAACCTGAAAACATCTCTTCTAATATTCCAGCTGTCAACATTATATGATGATTTTTTTTGGGAGTGAGATGATAATCAAACTGAGCTCTACCAATAAACACTCCATTGCTGAAATTTCTTAAATACTCTTTTATATCAGACCTAACTTGAGCTGGATAAGTATATCTAGGTGGTAATTCAAGGTCATCGAAGTTATCAGCAAGAGAATATTTAAGGTTTGATGAAAAAAATAGGTTCTCTTTAATTATGTACTCACTATTATTTTCTATAAGCAAAGATCCTTTAAAAAATTCTTCTCTTGAAGCTAAGAATGGCCTGAATGAAAATGATGTTTTGGTATTAAAATATCTTTCTGTATTTCTCCTATAAATAAGATCAGAATTTTGCTCGAACTGTTTATCGAATTCTGAGTATCCCTCAAGATTAGCTATTCTCAATTCTTTTTTTATCTCTTTATCAATTTCTGCATCAAAAGAAGCTTGTCTGATAATTTCTTCGATAATATCTAGATTTGGATGAGTAAATTGAGTCAACTCAACCCCTATTGCGTCTTCTGTTTCAATAATCTTATTAACGCCGATACCATTTCTTTCTAAATTTCTTCTAAATTTAGTATATTTGTTATCGCTTTCCTTTGAAGAACTTCTCTTATATGAATATCTTGGTCTTGAGATTTTTGGATTATTCTTGTAAGAGAACCTTAAGGATATCCCGTTTCCCCTCTCGGAGGAAAGACCTATACTAAAGTTTTTAGCAAAATTGAAGTCAATACCATAAGAAAAGTCCTCTTTAGGTAAGGGATAACCAACTTTTCCTGGAGTTAAGGTTGTATCATATTCAAACTTAAGTATTAGCTGATCATTAATAACATGTGATATTCCAAAGAAAGGAGATGCTGTTTCACCTGAAAAGTATCTTGCAGGCTGAAATTGTCCACCTGAATCTTCTGTATTCTCTGGTCTGCTGTAGAAATTGTCATAAATATAACCTAGGGGATTTTTAAAACTATTTTCTGATCCATTTAATGCTCCCCATCCAATACCAAAAAGAAAATCAGTTTTATTAATACCATAACTTCCAACAACATACTCAGAACTATAAAAACCAGTACCTGCGATATCATTTATGCCTATTGCAATAGATGGCCATTTGTCTTCTTCTTTTAATCTTATTTTGAAATTAAATCCTTTATCCTTATAGTCCTGGTCACATACCGGATCAAAGTCAAGCTCGCAGTATGGTTTATCCTGAATATTTGTATAAAAAAAAGAAGCTTCCATCCAATCATATGGAAAAGATGTCATAGTAAGTTTTTGATCTGGATTACCGTCATAAATAGTTATTCCATAGTTAGACTCATTATAAAATCTCGCACTTGGTAAATTAATAAGTCCAATTGAGCCGTGGTTATTGAATGAATTATATGTAAAACTATCAGGGACTAAATGTTGGCAAAATAAAGCTGTAATTAAGCAAAAAAATGAGATATTTCTCACTTTTGGCATTAGTTGCTAGATAAGCTTTCAATAGCAGCAGCAGAAAATGCTAAATCTGAAAGAATATTTGAAATTGGTAGCAAAGATTGGAGTACTGGATTATTGATGGTAATCTTTTTTGGAACAATAATTGTATCTCCAGATTTAAGTGATATATTTTTAGTAAAAATATTTCTAGTACTTTTTTCTATTAAACCATTAGCCCTGATTACATAGACGTTGTTCTTATCAGCATAGTCATTGAAACCTCCTGCTAAAGAAATTGCTTCCTTTATTGAAAGTTTTTTTGAGTATTCAAAAGTCACAGGACTTTGCACCTCGCCAAGAACACTCACAGTATAAGGATCTTTCGGTACAAATATTGAATCGCCATCAAAGAGTATAACTGACTGCGATGATGCTGAGAAAGGCGAATAATCACCGGAGATTCTTCCCAATGAATCCTCATCTATAGACTGAGAAAGTGACTTTAGGAGATTAAGATTAATAGCTTCTTCTGAGGTCAATGCATAATTAAGGATTATTTCATTTAAGTCATTATTAGATTTTTCTATTGCTTGAATTTGTCTTTTTTTAACGCTCTCCCTCTTAAAAATTATTCCTTCTGTAAAAGCTTCACTTTTAAATTTTCCTACAAGGCGATATAAGTCATCTAATTTACTATTAGCTTTTAAGGTATAGTTGCCTGGATAATCAATAGCTCCTGAGATAGATACTTCTATTAAATTGTTAACGGGAGATCTAAAGAACACTGTATTGTATTTTTTTGCAATAAAGTTCATTTCTCTAAAATCTTTTTGGATTATTAAATCTTCAAGTGGGCTTATATAAGTTGCTTCTGCATCAACATCCGTCATATCTAATCCAAGTAAAGCAATAAAATCTTGTAGGGAAAACTTTCCAATTACTGGCATATCAAATGAATCGCTTTTATGCCTCAGTTTAAGCGAAAAGTCATCGATTAAATCTTGAGATGATTCTTCAACAACATATTTTCTTTCAAAAAGATTTGCAAAAAATATCTTAGAGTTTGGCAATAATAAAACATCTTTATAAGTGCTATTATCCCTGAGATTGAATAGCACTGACGATTTGATTAAATTATTATCATCAAATTGCTCAAGAACTCCGAGCCACGGATAAACATCAATAAATTCTAGCTTCATGATTAAATCTTCAAGTGTCTTAAAATCAGAGAGATTGTAAAAACCCGGTTCTTTGATTGCTCCTTGCACATCAATGCTCGAGTAATTCTTGCTTACATATTTGTTGACGTTGACAGAGATCACATTTTCAAGATCTGAACTTAAATCATCAATAATCAAGCTTTTAACTTGAGCAGACTGAAGATCTAAAACTTCAAAAGATATGTTTGTCATGTTAGCTATATCGTTGAAACCAAGTCCGAATGTTATAAGGTTTTCAAGCTTTTCACCTTTTACTATTTCATATATTGCTGGTCGCCTAACTTCTCCTGTAAGCTCTATAAACTGATCAGCAGGATCGACTATAATTACATCTCCAGCTTGAATAGTTATATCATCTGATCTATCTCCATTTATAAGTAACTTATAAAGATCAAAATTGTATACTTCTCCATCTACACGAATAAGCTTGATCTTTCTTAAAGTTCCTATTTCTGAAATACCACCCGAATAACCTAAAGCACTTGAAATGGTGCTAAATGGATTAACGAGATACATTCCAGGCGTCTTTACCGCTCCTACAATCGTTATCTTCTTTGCAGCTAATTCTTTTATAGAAATATCAATTTGTACTCCTATATATGATTGCTTAATCAAGTTTCTTAGTTTTGACTTTACATCTTCAAGAGTCTCATTAACAACGGAGATTGATCCCAGCTCTGGAAAAAGAATTGTCCCATCTAGCTTTACATCGAGATCAAATATTGCCTCCTTAGAACCAGAAAGAATTATTGTAAATTGGTCTCTTAAAGAAATCTTATAATCATTTGGCAGTGGCAAGTCTCCAACTGCAGTGATTGATGTAGGCACTGAATTAAAAAAATCATATCCATATTTTTGGCCATTTATATTATTAAAATCATCAACATCATCTGAAACAACTTTTACAGTGCTCTCTGTAATTATCGGCTTTTCGTCTTCACTCAAAAATTCATTCATAGTTGCTGAATTAATTTGTGATTTAACCATCTCAATATCGTCTTGAGACAAGTTGGAAAGTATGGAAGGATCAATTTCTTGCGAGTATGAATAGCTTATTAAAGAAATAAGAAAAGGTAATAAAAGAAAATTTTTAACTTTCATCATCATACAATGCAATTATATATGTTGTTTAACATAAAAGATAAATAGATTTCAAATACTACATTCCAGGGATTGAAACCCCGCCCATTTTTAAGATAGGCTCAAGAATTTTTTTTACATCAAGTTCAATCTCAGAGTCAGTTAATGTTTTGGTATTCGATTGGAAAATCATTCTGAAGCCTATTTTTACATCTAAACTCTTTTGATCTTTATAAAAATCGAATAGAAAACAGTCCTTAAGGTTATCATTTTCTATATTTTCAAAATAATTCAGCACCTCAGTGACTTTAGTTAAGTCACTAACCATGAAAGAAAAATCTCTAGTGCTTAATGGGAATTCTGAAACAGGTTTGTATATAGTCTGCTTTACTTGATTTTTTTTAATATCTTCACTGACGCCTATCTGAAAATCCAAATCATCAATGATGATTTCTGCATAAAATATTTTGGAGGTTTTTTTTGTATCTAGACCCCCTCGAGGTATTTCATCAAAACTAATTTTTAAGTTTAAACACTCTTTAAAAATATTCTCTAAATATTTTGAATCGATCTTTCTAACAAAATCTATATAATTTTTGCCAACTCTGCCAGACGCTATTATTCCAATTTTTTGAATAGTCTCATTTTTAAGGTATAAGTTAGAAAATTCAAATATTTTAATAATATCTTTCTGTCTTCTTTCGTTGTATAGAAGGTTTTCAATTAAAGAATCTTTTAAACTTGTTCTCATGTTTGATTTATTTGAATCAAGTGGGTTATCAATAGATATAGATTCAGAAAATTTAGATTGTGTAAATGGGAAATTTATTACTTCATTAAACCCTTTTGATGATAAGAATCTTCTGAGAAAATCTGCTTTTTCTGAGATATTATTTTTATTGAATTTTTTTAATTCTAAATTCTCATTCTTAATATTGTTATATCCAATAACTCTTGCGATTTCCTCTGAAAGATCATTTTGAGTTGAAATATCATGCCTAAAGGATGGAACATAAATTTTATCTTTAACTTCAAAATTGAGCCCTTTTAAATATCTTATATAATCTTCTAAGGAAATATTAGTTCCCAAAATCTGGTTAATCTTATTTATGTCTATTTCAAGACTATCATTCTCAATAACGGAGTATTCAAAAGTTTTTAATCTTAAAGTTTTTATTTCTGCATGATCAGAAACTATTTTAATAAACCTTCTTAAAGCTTTCTCTTGTATGTCAGGATCCACCCCCCTTTCAAACTTGTGGGCTGCATCAGAATTTAAATTATATTTTATTGATTTACCTATTATTGAGTCAGGAGAAAAGAAAGCACACTCGATAAGAGCCTTCTTAGTTTTATTTGAGCATGCTGTTGATTTTCCGCCCATCACACCTGCTAAACTTATAACCTCTCTATCGATCTTAAATAATGAATTTTCACCATTTAATTTTATTTTAGAATCAAGAAGTGTTTCAAATTCTTCATCAATTTCTGTCGTTTCAAATGTTAGCTTCTTATTAATTTTGCTAGCATCATAGCAATGAGTTGGCTGACCAAGTTCATAGGAAAGATAGTTTGAAATATCAGTAAATAAATTTACTTTGTTAATGTTAAGTTTTTTAAAATAGTCTTCTAAATAATCTTTATACTGAGTTTGGACTTCTCCTATTTCAATTTCTAAAAAAGATATTTTTGGACAGTCGCTAATTGATAAATTTTCAAAATCTATATTGAGCTCTTCAATTTTTCCTGAATAAGTTTGTAGCGATTCATTATTCCCAAAAAAGGGATTTAAGTCTCTTGCAAGTCCTCCTAAAGACAAACAATCTCCTCTATTTGGAGTTAAGTCCATTTCAAATATATTATTATTTATTTCATGTTCGTGACCTAGCTGGAACAATTTATCAGATAAGTCATCAATAGATGGTTTATCATTTAGAAAGTTTAATAAGTGTGAATATATAATTTTCATTTAGAACTGTTCAAGAAAATCTAAATTTGATTTATAAAATTCTCTTATATCATTTACTTGGTACTTAAGCATAGCTATCCGCTCTACTCCCAGACCAAATGCTAGGCCACTATATTTATTGGAATCAATATTACAATTTTCTAAAACGATTGGATTTACAATGCCGCACCCAAGAATTTCAAGCCATTTTCCGTTATTTGATAGGATATCAACTTCGGCTGAAGGTTCAGTAAAAGGAAAGTATGATGGTCTAAATCTTATCTGAACATTTTTATCAAAAATCTTATAAAGTATTTTATGTATTAAGTCTTTTAAATTGCCAAATGAAATATTTTCTCCGACAAGAATCCCTTCAATTTGATGAAACATGGGAAGATGAGTTGCATCATCATCTTTTCTGTAGACTTTACCTGCTGAAACAAAAGAAAGCGGCGGTTCGGAATTAAGCATGCTTCGAATTTGCACTGGTGATGTGTGGGTTCTGAGTAAAAATTTTTTATTGTTAAGGTAAAAAGTATCATGCATTTGTCTAGCAGGATGATTTTTCTTTATATTAAGCATGTCAAAATTAAATTCTTCAGTTTCAATTTCTGGACCATGGACCTCCTGAAAACCAAAATCCTTTAGGATTTCCAGAAGGAAATCTTTTACTTGATTGATGGGATGAAGGCTACCTTTAGAGCTAGGGATTTCAGGATAGTCTACTTTGTCTAATGAAGACATTAAATAAAATTATTTCAGCGTTGACTTAAGAACTTTTTCAAAAACTTCTGCATCATTAATTGCTATATCTGAAAGGATCTTTCTATTGAGCAAAACATTTTTCTTTTTTAAGCCATTTATAAATTGTGAATATGAAATACCATGAGACCTTGATGCAGCATTAATTCTAGAGATCCATAAGGCTTTAAAAGATCTTTTTCGATTCTTTCTGTCTCTAAAGGCGTATTGAAGTGCTTTAATGTTGGATTGTTTTGCGGTTTTAAATAGTCTACTTCTAGCTCCATAGTGGCCTTTTGTAGACCTTAAAACTTTTTTATGTCTTGATTTTGCTGTTAAGGATTTAGTAACTCTTGCCATGATTTTATTTCCCAATAAGTCTAGTCGCCATTTTTAAAATAGTTCCACTAAGTTTGTTAAGTCCCCTATTATGTCTTTTTCTTTTTGTTGTTTGCTTAGAAAGAATATGATTTCTATTTGCACTCCTAGTTTTAACAGAGCTGCCTGTTTTCTTAAATCTTTTTGCTGCACCTGAGTGTTTTTTTAATTTATAAGCCATAATAAATTTACTATCTTGTTTTTTTAAGTGGTGATAAAACCATCATCAGTTGTCTGCCTTCTAAGGAAGGCTCTTGATCAACTTGAGCAATTTCAGAAATTTCTTCCTTCAATTTATTTAGTAAATCAAGTCCAAGATTACTGTTTAATATTTCTCTCCCCCTAAATCGGACGCTTATTTTAGTCTTATCTCCACTAAGAATAAAGCTTTTTATCTTTTTTAATTTAATGTTGTAATCTCCAATATCTGTAGACGGTCTAAATTTAATTTCTTTAATGGTAGATCTTTTAACCCTGGATTTAGATGCTGATGTATTTTTTTTCTTTGTGAAAACATATTTTCCATAATTCATTAATTTGCAAACAATTGGATTTGATCCACCTGGGGATACTTGAACAAGGTCCAAGTCATCCTTTTTAGCCTTAATTATTGCATCAGCTGTGTTAAATAATCCTAATTTTTCTCCATCAGAGCCAATGAGCATGACTTCCGGAGATTTAATTTTTTCGTTTATGGGTGGAGTATTCTTCTTATGAGTAGCTATGATCTTTTACCAAATATTTTATGAATTATGTTAAAAATTAATTTTTAAAATGTGATTCTATATCAAATTATTGATTTAATAAATATTTCAAGGTTCTAAGTAACATTTTTCCCATAATTCTTCCTTTTTTAAATATGCTACTCTTTTGTTAAGTCTTGATTTATTCCCTTTCCAAAATTCAAAATAGTATGGTCGCATAGCATAGCCTCCCCAATAATCTGGGCACCTATCAAGATCTTCTCTTTCCAGTGCTGCATTGAATTTTTCAATTACATCTTCGTATTTATTAATTTTCTTTGATTGTTGTGATGATATAGCAAGAGCATTCTTTTTTAGGTCTCTGCTTTTAAAATGGAATTGATTAAAATCCTTTGTGGTTTTCCTTATTTTTGCTTTCATTCTAATTTGAAGATTAATTTCACTCCAATAAATCAATATTGATATATTTGGATTATTGATAAACTCTTTTGCTTTTTTTGATTCATAGTTAGAAAAAAAAATAAAATCATGCTCATCTATATATTTCAAATTTACAAATCTTGAATTAACTTCCTTCTTTTTATCCAAATATGAAGAAACAGCAATTGCTTCAATAGATTTTTGATTCTTTTTTGAAGCTTCTTCATAAAAATTGTAAAAATTTTTATAGGGAAGGTCTTCAACTTTTTTTAGTATCTTTATCATTTAGTATGCGCATTTCAAAAAAGCTTAATCTCTTTCATTAAACATCCATTTTAGAGTGTCATCAATTGTAAATTTTGATTCAAAGCTAATTACTTCTCTTAACTTGTCGGGATTTCCGTATAAATCGTTAATTTCATTCTTTCGAACATATAACTGGTTAACCTCAACTCTGATCTCTCTTTTTGAAATGTCATTCATTTTGTTAATGATTTCTGACAGAGTAATTGAATTACCAGAGCATATATTTATAGTTCCGGTGAAGTCATCAGTTTCTAACAAAAGTCTATATATTCTACAAATATCTCTTACATCGTTAAACTCCCTTGATATATCCAAATTACCCAGCTCAACAAAATCTTTATTCTCTTTATAGGCTTGAACTATTTTAGGAATCAAAAAATTCTTTCCATGACCGCAACCGGTATAATTGAAAGGCCTAGTAATGATAATTTGGAAATCTTTATCATATATTTTACTAATATTCTCCATACATAATTTACTGCATGCATAATGACTAATAGGCAGTGGTATCATTTCTTCACTCTTAACTTCAGAGCCCGTCTCGCCATAAACAGCTCCAGAACTTGCTAGGATAATTTTTTTTGGATGGTTATTTGATGATTTTATTGAATTTAATAAGTTTATTGTTCCAAGAACATTTACATCATAAATCTTATTGATATCTGATTCTGCAGTATAAGAAATTGCAGCTAAGTGAATTATGAAATCAGGGTTGTGGATGTTAAGTTCTTTTAAAATTCCTCTTTTGTCTAACAGGTCACTTTTTAAACCAACTACGTCATAATTAACTTTGCAAAGTTCTTTTTGCAAATGCTTGCCTGTAAAGCCATCTAAACCAGTTACAAGGACTTTAGAATACCAGCCCATCTTTATTTCTTTTTAAATCTGCTTTAACCATCAAATAACACAATTCTTCTAAGGAAGTTTTTGGTACCCAGTTAAGAGTTTTTTGTGCTTTAGATGAATCGCCAATAAGCAAATCAACCTCAGCAGGTCTATAGAACTTTTTATTAACCTTCACAACTAAATCCCCAGTATCTTTCCTTACTGCAATCTCATCTTCTCCTGAACCAGAAAATTCAATCTCAATATTTGCTGCTTTAAATGCCATCAAAACGAAATCTCTAACTGTTTCTGTCCTATTGGTTGCAAGAACAAAAGTATCTGGTTTCTTAGCTTGAAGCATTAAATACATCCCCTCAACATAGTCTTTTGCAAATCCCCAATCTCTTTTAGCATTTAAGTTTCCTAACTCTAGATGGTTCAATTTATTCAAAGATATTTTTGCAACACCATCAGTAATCTTTCTTGTAACAAACTCAAGTCCTCTAAGAGGTGACTCATGATTAAAAAGAATTCCAGACGATCCAAAAATATCATATGACTCTCTGTAGTTTATGGTAATCCAATGTGCAAATAGTTTTGCAACGCCATAAGGGCTTCTGGGATAAAAAGGAGTGTCTTCATTTTGAGGAATTGCTTGAACATGCCCAAACATCTCAGAAGTTGATGCCTGATAATATTTTATTTTTGGATTAACAATTCTAATTGCCTCAAGAAGATTCAATGCACCAAATCCTGATATTGAAGAGGTGGTTAAAGGTTGCTCAAATGAGACGCCGACAAAGCTTTGAGCTGCTAAATTATATATCTCATCTGGTTCAATTTGGGCAACTAATCTAATAGATCCAGCAGAATCAGTTAAGTCATACTCAACTAATTCTAAGTTTTCATCATCTTCAATTGCTAGTTCTCTCAAGCGCCAAAAATTTACTGATGATGTTCTTCTATAAGTTCCAAAAACTTTATAATCATTATCTAGAAGTAGTTTTGCCAGATAAGCACCGTCTTGACCTGTAATACCAGTTACAATTGCTGTTTTCATAGAGACTCCATTTTTTTCTTAAAGCTATTGTGAACAAAAGAATTGAATTCTTCAATAAAGTTTTCTTTGGAGAATCTAAGTGAATTTTCTCTGCATACTTCTGGTGCAAAATTTATATCACTACACTCAAAATCCCTAACGGCTTGAGATAAAGATTCAATTGTTTGGGAATTAAAGAATATTCCCGTTTTTTTAAAAGAATCATTTCCGTTAATAGTTTCTGAAGCTGCTCCCGCTCTGTAAGCAATGACAGGAGTCCCACAGCTTTGGGCTTCTATGGGAGCAATACCAAAATCTTCTTCTGCTGCAAAAATGAAAGCTTTTGCTAAAGCAAGCTTTTTATGAAGTATTTTAAAAGGAACTTTTCCTAAAAATTCAATATTTTTACCTGCAATCTTCTTTATTTTTTTGTGTTCTGGTCCATCACCAATTACTACTAACTTTTTTTCTGGAAATTCTTTTGAAAAAGTTTCCACTATAAGATCGATCCTTTTATAAGGAACCATTCTTGAACATGTAACATAATAATTTTCTTTAGGTGAGTTGATTAATTTAAACTTATTGGTATCTACGGGAGGATAAATTACCTTTGAGGACCGGTTATATACTTTCTTAATTCTCCTAGATATGAAATTAGATATTGCAATAAAATCATCTACTCCGTTGCTGGTTCTTACATCCCAAATCCTTATCTTATGAAGAATCCATCTTGCAAGAACTGATTTTATCCCAGTTTTTAGGTTTGACTCTCTAAGATATTGATGCTGAAGATCCCATGCATACCTAATAGGAGAAAAACATAAGCAAACATGTAATTGGTTTGGTCCAGTCAAGACTCCTTTAGCAACTGCATGAGAAAGAGAAATCACAATGTCATACTTTGAAAGATCAAATTGCTCAATGGCTAAAGGCATCAATGGTAAATATGATCTATATTTCTTCTGCGCAAATGGTAGTTTTTGAATAAAGGATGTTTTAACTTGTTTATTCTTAAGCCAATCTCTTTCGTTTTTATCTATGAAATCCACTATTGAAAATATATCTGAATCAGGGAAGATATTTAGAACCTGTTCCAAAACCCTCTCAGCACCAGCATATGTTGTTAGCCAGTCATGTATTATGCAAACTTTTTTATTAGCTATACTCTCCACCAGAGCCCCATTTTCTAGATTTTAGATTAATTTTTTGTATCAACATGTAAATTAAGATAAGCACTATAGCAAAAATTGTAGTGCCACTCATTAAGAGAGAAAAGTTTCCAGTAATGAAAATCCTTATTAAGATATTTAAAATAACTGAAACTATGCAAGCTAAAATTATTCTATTTGATTTAACTGCCCAAATATATGCCTCAAAAACATAAGCCATGAGAGCAGCGAAAATAATTACAGCTATTGGATGAACGAACATTGGTAATGTGTATAGTAAATAAGTTGGATAAATCATCCCAAAAGTCACACCTTTATCAAGAGAGCTTGAAGTATCCATCGGATGAAGTTGGTCGACCAAAAACTTGTGAAAATTTATAAAATTACCTAAATCAATCTTTGGCAATCCTTGAGAAAAATAAATTTCAAAAACAGCCCACTGGGCATGAGCGGATAAAAAAAATGCTCTATATCCCATGGCGAGCCATGTCGGTAATTCAAGCTCTCTTGTAAAAGCATTATCAACATTGTATGCATTATAAAAAACTCCAATTACAACTGCTAAAAAAATAATAAATATTGAAATTGTCCTCAGATTAATTCTAAGACTATTTTGCATTACTAATATTGGTGATAAGAAGAAAACCATATTATTAATTAAGGCGCTGAATTTTTGTGCAGCTAAAATACAAAAAAGGAAGTGAAGTATAAAAATAACTAGGAAGAATCTTTTTTTTGAAACGGTAAAAATAATTCCACAAAAAACTGAGATATATGTTCCTGTGCTTCCTATTAAAGAAATTATTTTGTTATCAAAAACTACATCAACCTTGTTTTGACCTTCAAGAACTGGAATCCCATATATTAGAAGGCTTGCGTACTCTAAAAGAACCAAAAAAACTATTATTGAGCCAATTACAAAATTAAGTGGCGAATAAATTGAAATCTTATTTTTATCTATTGTTGTTTTAAAGTTATTCTCAAATACATAATTGGAAAGGAAAACAAATGAGGCAGCAAAAAATAAAATATATAAAGAAAAAAGTATGAAGTTGTTAGTTCTAAAAGAAAATTGTCCGAGCTCAGTTATATATCCTCCAAGCTCAATAACATAAAAAGAAAATAAAGATAATGTCAGATTTATAAACAGCACAGAGACAATAAAAAGTTTGGGATTTTTAATAAAGTATGCTGCAAAGAAAATCGGTATAGTTACTAGTATTAGAGTATCTAAAACCGAAAAATCTTCAAAAAAGAACATTACCTATACTTTATGATCTTAGCTGGATTTCCTGCAACAATTGCATCTTCAGGTACATCTTTAGTAACTATGGAGCCTGCAGCTATTATTGCTCTATTTCCTATTGTTATTCCTGGTAAGATTGTTACATTTATACCACACCAAACATGATTTCCTATTGTAACTGGGCCGTCTATAAATGTTTCATCGTAGGGTAATTTTGTCCCTCTAAAATTGTGAGTATTGGTTAATATGTGTAAGTTGATGCCCGAATGAAAGTGATCGCCAATCACAAGCTTTGATCTGCCAAAAACAATTGCTCCATTGAAGTGGCAGTCGTTGCCTATTTCTGTTTCTGGAGAGAATCTACAAAAAGAGTTTACATAAGATTTGTGACCAATCTTTTTTACTATTAGCTTTGATACAGACGTCCAGAAAAATGTTCTTATCTTTCTAAATATTCGAATAAAAAAGATAATTAATCTCATAATTCTCTTAAAAGTTCCTCTAAGTTACTTGGAATCTTTACTTTAGCTTTCTTTGCAATATCATGCAAAGAATCAGATATATCATTTAATTTTAATATACTAGAAAGCAAAAAGTTCTTTTCAATATCGATATTGAAATTAACAGTACTAAAAACAGATACTAGTGCTGAACATCCATTATTTTTAATATATTCTTCTGCACTGTTTATACCAAGAGAGACTTCGCCATCTTTGAAATTGCCTCTCTTTTCTCTAGGATGTGCCAAATAAATAAATCCTTGTGAGATTAGGCAGTTAACTATTTCTATATAATCTCTTTTTTTTACAAAACCATCCTCAACTACAGGTTGCCCAATTATTATTTTTTTACCTTTTTTAGGAAGTATCCTTTTATGAATTAAATTATCTTTTATGAATCTATTTCTTACTAAAACTTTTTCAATTCCATAATTGGTAGAGTTGATCTCATTGGGATAGTATGAAGCAGCCCTTTTGATTAGATTAAATATTTTGGTTCTTTTGCTTACTTTACTATCGAGATAATGACCAACGCCATCTTCCCAAAGTTCTATCTTTAAAGTCTGAAAGGTATCAATAACATATCTGCTTACAGGCTTGTCCAAAGTGAATAAAATAATAGTGCTTGGATTTTCTGATTCTATTAATTGTCTTAATTTTTTGTAATATTTATATGGAACTATGCCTTTTTTTAAATTTTGTAATTCTGAACCAAAGATATCATAAGAAAAATCTGAAGCTTTGAATTCCTCGGAATTAATTCTTGATGATAAGCATATGAGATGCATATCTGAAAATAGCTCACTATTTTCATCACATAAAGATTTATGGTGGCTACTATAAATTAAAGCTAGGGCTTTTCTAGACATGTTTTCCTCTTTTCACTGAAAATAATGTACAAAGTATTCTAAGAGAAGCGCCAATAAAAAAAGCTATTTCAAAAGTTATTTCTGTGAAAGTTAAGAAATACAAGAGAATAGACAGTGAAAGCATAAAAGTTATAACTAAAGTTTTCAAGTGCCCATCAAGAGCAATTTTTGGCTTCATGATGTTGGTCATTATTACAAAAAAGATTGTTAACGCCAGAATAAATCCTCCTTCTATAGGATTTTTTGGATATATTAATTCTGATATTTCATATGCAAAAAACCAACCAGCAATTAAAGAAGCTACTAATGAAAAAAAGATTATATATTTTAGAATCTTCTCTATATCTGTTTTAGAGGTTTGAGCTATATAATTCATTGATGAACCATTTGCTAGTAATGTTGGCAAATAGCTTGAAAGTGCAATGAATGCAAAGTAAATATAAACATCTGGTCTTTGATTAAAATAAAATCCAATAATTAGCGGCTCCCCTCTCATTAGAGATGCCATCATGGCATAAGGCACAAATAATGAATCTTTATCTAACAGAGATGATATGCTCCGCTTTAATGGAATATCTAAAAAAATTGGTAACCCAGGATTCCATAACTTTGAATTAATAAACATTGAAAAGATCTGGCAGAGCGCTAAAACAAAAAATATAATACTTTCATCATAATCTAGCGTCTCGGCTGTCTTTAAATAATAGTAAATAATCAATAGGGCTAGGCTTTTTATTAAAAAATCAGGAGCAATTGCATAGAGCTTACCATCATTCAACGCAATCTTTTGTGAAAATAATGTATGGGAATAAGATAAACAATATAAAGAAATTGCTAAAAAAGATATCAAGTTACTTGCTATAAAAAATGTACCAAATAATATCGGTATCATAAGCAATAATGCTCGTTGATATGCTTGTTTTAGGATTTTTAATTCATTTCTTTTGCCACGAGTTTGTCTTATATAGCTATCCGCTTGAGAAGCACCTGCAACATTAATTATTATGTCAGCTGATAATAGAAAAATTGAGACTGAGGTAAAAAGATTTAGGTCAACTAAGGCTAGTAAGGGCAGGACTAGAATTTGACGAAAAACTGTATATATTAATTGAGAGCTTAATCCATATATTAACCATCTATTTTTCAAAACAGACCATCTAGCTTTTTAAGAGCATCCCAAAAACCCATTCCACTATTATTATGCCCTTGCCATATTTCAGGCAAGAATTGAATTTTAGGACAGTGATTATTGAGGCTTTCAAGTGTCTTCTTCAAATCTAGATCTCCTTCTCCAAAAACAACTCCCTCACCATCAACTCCATCTGCATCAGATATATGAATGTGTGATACATATTTTCCAATTTTTGAAATACATTCAAAAAAATCAAATTTGAAGTAGTTCGAACTCATTAAACAGTGCGAAATATCAAGACAAACTCGAACGTTGTTATTATCACAAAACTCTACAATTGAGTCAGGATGTGTAAAAAAGTTACAGTAGCCCTGACCCCCAAAATGCCATGGAAATGGAGGCATCGTTTGAATTGTTAGAGTTACTCCTTCTGATTCGAGCTGATTAAGTCCATTGGAAATTAGCTTTACACAGTTATCTCTTTCGCTGGATGACATGAATTTATTCTTTGACCAACCGCCTACATTTAGGACGATAACAGGGTCTTTTGTTTTTGGGAAAAAATCTTTTAAATTTCTTGTAACATTTATTACTTCCTGAAGATTAATTATAGATTGCTTTCTATGAATATCATTTGAACTACCTATATCGATTATGTGATCATTTTCAAATAAGTCTGGTGCATGAACCGCAAAGTCAATATCCTCGGTATTTAAAAAATCTGAAGGATTAATCTTTAGATCATTTGATGACATATGAAATTCAACAAAATCTAAGTTAGCAAATTCTCTTAATTGTGAATAATCATGAAAACGAACTGGTATCCCAAATGGCCTTTTGAAATTATATTTTTTAGCCTTTACATACCTTCCTTCTATATCTGATTCAAAAAAGGGCTGGCCTTTTTTTATTTCTCTACAAGTTCTTAATCCAACGAGCTCATTTAACCTATTTGGCTGGAGTCCATTTCCAGGACTCATAACATCAAGATCATTTTTATTAATAATTTCATTTTCATTTAAGTGTCTGGATGCGACTACACTTTTTGAAAGAGTTTGTCTGTTTATCATTTCTCCTTGACTTAACTTTCTTGCTTCGCCTGAACCCATTGATGTATGAGTATCATGAAGGGCCTGAACCATCTGATTTAATTCATGAGGAAGAAGACTAACTTTATGGTCATTTCCTTCCAACGATTTATCAACAGTTATATGTTTTTCGATTACACAAGCGCCAAGAGATAAAGCAACACAGGGTATAAACCAACCCCTTTCGTGTCCAGAATACCCAACAATACCAGTTTCACCAATCATTGTTTTTAGGGACTTAATATAAGACAAATTCACGTCCTTGTATGGAGCTGGATAAGTTGAGTTACAATGTAGTAAGCAAAAATTATCTACATTTGACTCTAGAAATTCTATTGTTTTTGCAATTTCTTGTTGGGAGCACATACCAGTTGATAAAAACAAAGGTTTGTTAGTTTCTGATAATTTTTCTAGCAGTGGAATGTTTGTAAAATCAGCTGATGCTACTTTGTATGCTTGCATTCCCCAAGCCTCAAGTTTTTTTAAACTTGACTCATCCCATGGAGTGCACATTGGTAAAATATCAACCTCGTTGCAATAGTCAAAGGCTTCAAACATTTCATCATCAGTGAGGGATGATTTTTCAAGAATATTTAGCGTATATTGTGTTCCTAAGTCTCCTGATGGATCATCAGAACCAGATTTGTTGTAAAGATTACTCATATCTCTCATCTGAAATTTTGCACAATCAGCACCAGATTCTTTTGCAATATCTATTAACGTTTTAGCAAGTTCAAGAGATCCTTGATGATTAATTCCTATTTCAGCAATAATGAATGGCTTATATCCTTCTCCAATTACCCTTTCCCCAATAGAAATACCTGGCGACTCGTTTGTATAAAATATTTCTATAAATCCTTTGTCGTCACAAATCGGGATAACCTTAATGCCATTTGTAAAATCGTCCTTTGTTGGTTTAGTTCCTAAAGGAAGCCATTTTACGTCTGTATTCATAGCTTCAGTTATATCTTTATTTAAGGCTTTTTCTCCATTTTCTATAATAAATCTTCTTACATCTCCATCAGTTATGCATCCAACAAGTTTGTTTTCACTTTTAATAAAAATTGTATTTACCGTGTTTTTTGAAAGAGACTCTAAAGCGTGAAAAACCTTTTTAGAGCTACTCATGCAATATTTATTGATGTCTTTTGAAACTTTCATTTTATAAAATTGTCTTAATACAGGAATTTTTGGTAATCATAATCTTCTTTTTTGCTACTTTCTAATAAGAAATCTAGTGTCATTTCAGCAAAGATCCAGTCATCTTCATTGTCTATATCCACAGCTTCCCATTTATTTGCAATATAAGTGTGAATATTACCAAAAAGCCTACATTTATTTAATTGAAATCCTTTTTTATCAAAGACATACATAGAGCCATGTTCTTCAAAAAATAAATCCTCTACTGATAGGTCTTGGCGTAATTTCCTATTTTTAATGTTAAAAGTAGGCTTAGGTTTATCAAAGCCCCTCCAAAGAAAATGACTTCTTTCGGAGACAACTGTTAATGAGTCAGAATTAGTCTGAATAAATCTTTCATATGCTCTCCTAATAGTTTTTTTTGATCTTATTGGCGATGTTGCTTGTAACATTACGACCGTTTTAGGATGAAAATTTAGCTTTTTTTCCAAGGTATCTAAGCTATTCAAGATAACATCCTCAGAGGAAACTTTATCTCCACCGAGGTGTTTAGGCCTAAGATATGGAACCTCTGCACCATATTTTTTTGCAATTTCTGCAATATTTTGATCATCAGTATCAACAATAACTTTATCAAATATTGATGAGTGAAGAGCATGAGCGATTGTATGAGATACTAAAGGAAATCCAATAAAATCTTTAATATTTTTCTTATGTATCCCTTTAGAACCACCCCTAGCAGGAATTATACAAACTATACTCATAAATTTATTATTTTTTAAAGAAGGGTTTAATTAAATCATATATAAAGTAGATAATTGACATTAAAGGATTTCTTAAAAAATACAATTTTTGCTTAGAGAGGAGCTTTGACAAGAGAGATTTTTGTTTTTCGAATAATCCATGGGGTAATTTACCTTCTTCTTTTGTACATTTTTTTACGAGAAACCTTCCTTCATCATTATATTTAACAATTTGAAAACCAATTTTTTCAAGAGTAGCTTTAAGTGTATCAATTGAAAAATGAGACACATGCGCATTTTGAAAATATCTACCTAAAAGACCTCTATATGCTCCATTTAAAACAGATTCAATTATTGGAACCTCAATATATAAAAAGCTTTCTTTTTTTAAACATTTTTTTATTTTATTCAAGAATTCTTTGGGGTCTTTTATATGCTCAAGAACATGACATATTATCACCATTTGATATCTTGAATCATCTATTGATAATGAGTCAATATCACCATAATTAATTGATAGTCCTTTATTGCGGGCAAATTTCATATATCTTTCATCAAGATCAATACCCTCCACTTCAAATTTTGAATCTCTAAATCTTGCAAGAATTCCTCCAGAACCAGTTCCGATCTCTAGTATTTTTCCATTATTAATTGAAATGTAATCTTCACAAAACTCAAAAACTTTATGACTTCTATCATATTGATGATCAAAAAGCTCGCTTGGGCTCAATGACCCATAAATATCTCTATAATATTCCTCATAAAATATTTTTAAGTGATGGTCGCTATAATATTTTGCTTGCTGGATATTTCCACATGAAGAACACATTCCTGTTGGATAGTTAAAACCATACCTATCATAATTAGAGAAAATAGTTATGGCACTATTATCAGCATCACATAAAAGGCAATTTAAAGGAACTAAACGATTATCCACCAAAGCTTCAAATTCATTTGCTCTCTTTTTTTCTCTTTTTGAAAGTTTTATTTCATGAATTTTCATTTTTTAGGAAGTGCTATGAATAGATTTTTTTTGTTCAATATAGGTTTGTATTAATACTAAAATCACAGAGAGAATTCCACCAAAGAAAGTTATCAAGATTATAATTAATAATCTATTTGGACTTGTCTTCTCCTCAGGTGAAATTGGGGAATCAATTGTTTTAAATACATAAGCTTCCTCAGAAGATGCAAGCATTAATGTTTGCATTTGATCCTCCAATAGTCTGGAGGTTACTTCTTTCAAAGATTGCACGTTTGTTGATTGAGTTGATTCATTTAAGAAATCTATAGCTTCTTGTGCAGATCTTTTGTCAATTTCACGCATGCTTTCATTAATATTTTTTATGATTATATCTGCCCAATTTTTTGCAACATGTGGAGATTTATGAGAAATGGATAATTGAAGAAAAGTTGTTTGCTTGTCTTCTCTAACAACTAGAACATCCTCAATAAACTTTTCAAATGCCTCTTGATCAGATGGAATTGTTTGATATGGGAAAGATGCTTTTCTGACCCACTTTTTTTCACTCGAATTATAAACGCGATTTTTATAGACCAAGGTATCTTTCTCTGGTATCCATTTCTTAACTGCCATAATATCTTCAAGATTAACGTTTGGTAAAAAATAATTAGAGAAGAACTCAAAAGATTTAATGCGCTCAATTGCTTCAGTGGTCTTAAGATCAGCATCGTTTGAAATATTGACTCCTGCAAGACCAGCAAGTGATGAATAGCCACCAAGTTTTGATGAAAGAGACTGATCTCCATTTGATGGCGCAAGCAGAGCAGATGATGTATAAACGTTTGGTAAAAAAAGTGAATAAATAATTGAAAGAACTGCAAATACAGAGGTTAGCGAAAAAATTAGGTATTTTCGTTCCCAAATTATATTAAAAATACCACTAAGGTCTATTTCATATCTGGAATTGGTTTCGTTGCTTTTATACATTGTTTAACTCTCAAGTGGTGCCCGAGGCCGGACTTGAACCGGCACGATATTGCTATCGAGGGATTTTAAATCCCTTGTGTCTACCAATTCCACCACCCGGGCATATCAATTCAAATAAATTATTTATCCTCAAAAAAAATATTTTGTTCATTTTCTCTTTCAGTGTTTACATTATACGATGCTCTGATCTTATTGTTAGTTTTAATTACCCTTTTGAGAATTGACAAATTTTTGTCGAGTGATTCTGCATATTTTAAAATTGCATTTGAATCCTTTGGTAGACAAGCTCCTCCAAAACCATATCTTCCATCATGACCTGGAACATTCATATGAGATTGTCCAATTCTTTTGTCCTTGGATACAATCTTAGTAAATTCTAACCATTCTTCAGAAGCACCTGAAGCTGAAAATAATTGAAATAATTCATTAAAAAAAATAACTTTCGTAGCTAAAAAGGTATTTATAGTGTATTTCACAAATGATGCGCTTATTGCATCTGTAAATGTATATTCCTTGTTTTTGCAGTTCAGAAAATTATCATAAAAATTTGCTAATTTTTTTGTAGGATTTTTGCTGCCACCAAAAATAATTAAGCTTGAGTTTATAAAGTCTTCATCTGCATACTTTTCTCTTAAGAATTCGGGATTGTATACAAAATCTGGTAAAGCTTTTTCTATAGTTGAGATATGAGATGGGATAATTGTACTCTTAATGACAACTAGCGAATTCAATTTAAGTGATTTAATTTCATTCACTATTTCCATTAATATACTTATATTTTGAGATCCATCTTGCTCCATGGGAGTAGGCACACAAATAAATATTATATTAGGTTTAAAATCTCTAAGATCACTTATTGAAGTATTCAACTTAGGATCAACTTTTTGTAGGTCAACACTATTTGAAAGTGCATTTTTAATTGCTTTTCCAACGAATCCGTATCCAACAATTGAGACTTTCATAATTAAATGGAGGCTGAGGCCGGAATCGAACCGGCGTACACGGATTTGCAGTCCGCTGCATGACCACTCTGCCACCCAGCCATTTTATTAAATTTTACCCTCATCTCTTAAATCTTTTCTGATCTTCGTTGCACTAATAGACTCAATCTCTGAATTAAATGATTCTTCTTCTATCTTATACCCCACACCACGCCCATAGGTTATATTAGTAATATTGGGTACAAATTGAATTATAAAGTCCTCATTTATTTTATATCCTAAAGATTCAAGCTTTTTTGAAATATCCTCGTATATTTCTTCAAATGAAAATGGATTATCATCTTGACCCTCCCCACCAGAAGAATCTTTTACATCTCTGACTTGTATCACTACCTGCCCAGTTTTTGAGAAAGCTCTTTCAAAAAGTGCTGAATGACCTTTATGCCATGGTTGCCACCTACCAAGAAGAAGGACTGTTGGTTTTTTTGAATCAAACATTTCTAATAAAATCTGCTATTTCTAATGGACTATATTGATTCCATTTAGTTATCCTTAGGTTTACATTTGAGGGCACCTCAAAAATTCTATCAGTATCCTTGTAGTTACTCTCTTTTATTGTGTCCATCCATATGCAATAGTCAGCATCAAATATCTTTCTTGCTTGTTTTGTTGGACAAATAAAGTCACAGATCACTTTCCGTCCATTCTCTTTCTCAAAATCTGCTAGAGCTTTCATCCTAAAACTTTGCCGTCTTCTTCCCTCTTCAGAAAAATCCCAATCATTTGCCATCTCTCTTAAGTTATCAGCGTTATACCACGCACAAGATAATTCTTTTTGTA
>MDSZ01211302.1_pt1 | contig 23760 bp, 22 predicted proteins | sample 811201 | NCBI WGS metagenome assembly MDSZ01 (sample SAMN05326647, study PRJNA326480) | marine metagenome | isolation source: seawater | place: Indian Ocean: North | collected 2010
GATAAAATAAATAAGTCTGAGTTTTTTAGATATTTAAAAATATTTTCCTTAAATCCAAGTAAAAAAACGTGGTTTGATAAATTTTTCTTTTCAATTAATTTTTTTAAAAAATTCATTTCTTCACCTTCCCCTACAATAGTTAGTTTACAATTTTTTCTAATTTTTAAAAATTGATCAAATGAATTTATAATGAGATTAAAGTTTTTTTGTTTTGTCAGTCTGCCAATCAATACTATATTAAAATTCTCTTTATTAAAATTTTCGTCTATCTTTTCTCGTTTTTTTTTTATTATTTCATTAATTTTAATTACAGGATCTCTTAGTAAAATCAGTTTTTCACTATCAAATAGCTTATTATTATTTAAATCTTTAATTGTATCTTTTGTTGGGCAAGTTATTTTGTAGATATTTCTTGAAAATTTTTTCCAAAAAATTTTTCTTAAAAAGTTATATTTTGGCAAACCTGATATTCTTAAAATATATTTTGTATTAGTTTTAATTAAATTTGAAATCAAGATAGGTAGGGATGTTATTAAATGCATTATCAAATAATCAGGTTTTTTCGACTTTAAGAAACTTAACAAAGGAAAAAAAGTTAATATAAAAATTAAGATGTATGAAAATCTACTTAAGACAAAACCTCTAGAAGGTAAAAATTTAAACAAATTAAATGAAAGAAGAGTAACAATCTCAATTCCATAAATTTCTAGTTCAGTTTTATATTTATTAAATTCTCCACAAGAATTTATTATTACTGGTTTATAAGTTTTTGAATATTTTTTCAGGCTTGCTGCAGAATTAATTACTGCTTTAATTGTAGCAACATTAGTTAAATAAGGGGACCAATAATAAACTGTCTTCATTAATATCAATTAAATTAATTTTTTATACCTTTGAAACCATTCATAAGTTTTTTTAATACCTTTATTGATAGGCAAAATATTTCCTCTCATTCTTGTTTTTTTCATAACTTTGTTATTTGAGCCATAAGTTTTATATACTTCATGTTTATTCATTGAGATATTTTTGATATTTTTATATTTAGTAATTTGTTTCAATTTTGTAATAATATTTAAAACTTTAACTGGTTTTGATGAACATATATTAAATATTTGATATTTTTTTGTTATTTTCAATTTAATTAGAGATTTGATTATTCTGACCGCAAATTTGATATGAGTAAAATCTCTGTAAAGATCACCGTTATAATTTAATTCAAATATTTTTTTTTGTTCAGCTGTTTTTAAAAACTTCAAAATCAACATATCTGGTCTACCCCACTCTCCATAAATAGTAAATAGTCTTAATCCGATAACTTTAATATTAGTATCTTTTAATTTTTTTTTTGCATAATCCTCATTAAATTTTTTTGTCTTGGCGTATAAATTTTTTGGTTTAAGTTTTGTGTTTTCTTTTACTGGATATTTTTTTGCATCACCATAAACAGAACTTGATGATGCAAATATAAATTTTTTTGGATTTTTATTAATTACAAAATTCAAGAAATTTTTAAATCCTCTAACATTACTATGATAGTATGATTTAGGGTTTTTTACGGCATACCTTACACCTGCTTGTGCAGCAAAATTAAAAATAATGTCAATATTATATTTTTTAGTTTCTTTTAAAATTTTCTTGTAATTATTAATATCTGATAAAATAAATTTAAAATTTTTGTTTTTTTTTAAAATAGCCAATCTTTTTTTTTTTAATTTCTTTGAGTAATAGTTATTTATATTATCAACACCAATAATATTGTTATTATTTTTTAGTAATTCTTCTGCAAGGGAGAAACCAATGAAGCCACATATTCCAGTTATTAAAATATTCATTTTATAGAATATTTTTATTGTTAAATTGAATTAAATTATACATATGTTTTTTTATTTTTTAAAAATTTGATCTAGATTTCTTAAAAATTTATTACAAAAAATTAACATCAATAAGAAAATATTTTGATTGTTATCATATCTAATTTTAATTTCTTCTTTCAATTTTTTCCAAAAGCTTATTTGACTTGAAAATCCTCCTCTTCTAAAAACTCCTACCAATTCATTTTTCTTTGTAGAAATACCCCTCATTTTTTTTTTTATTATAAGTCTATAAAAGTAATCATAATCTGCATGATATTTATATTTTAAATTATAAAAACCTACTTTTCGAGCTACCTTTTGTTTAATAAAAAAACCGGTTGAATGACTGCTATAAAAACCCCAACTATATTTTATTTTTTTGGGCCTATAACCGTGCAAAACCCCCCAATGTTTTTTCACACTACCAAAGATAAAATCAAAGTTTTTATCTTTTAGATAATATTTTGAGATAATTTTTAAAGCATTTTTTTTATATACATCATCAGAATTAATAAAACTTATAAACTTACCATTTGACAGTTTCATTCCTTTATTAAATGCATCATAAATTCCTTTGTCCTTCTCACTTACCCAATAATCTATTTTCTTCTCATACTTTTTTATAATTTTATGAGTGTTATCTGTCGATCCTCCATCTATAATTATGTACTCAAAATCTCTAAAATTTTGATTAATTACACTTTTGATAGTTTGCTCCAAATACTTTTCGCCATTAAAAACTACTGTTATAATAGAAAATAGTGGATGTTTGTTATTATTGCCCTTTAATCTCAGACCTCCTTCACCAAATCTCTTAGCACTAGATTTTGGTATATTTTTCAATTTCCACAATTTGTATTTCAATTTCAGTCTTTATATTATTAATTTGTATTCAAGTAAGATATTACTATTTACTTGTTTTAAAGTAAGATAAATTTTTTTGATACCATTTTATTGTTTCCATCAAACTTTTTTCTAAATTTGAGCTTGGTTTCCAATTTAATTCTTTAAAAGCTTTTTGATAATTTAATTTTTGTTTTTTAATTTCTATTTGTGAATAATTCTTAATTAAAGGTCTTATTTTTTTTTTCATTAATTTTTGAATTTTATCTAACATAATTAAAGCAGTAAGATTATATCTTGATCCAATATTATATATATGCAATTTTTTACTATTTTTGAGCATTTTTTTCATAAGTAATATATAAGCATTGGCTGCGTCATGAACAAAAATATAATCACGAATTAATTTACCACTTGATCGGATTATAATCCTTTTATTTTTTAACGTATTAATGATGATCCCCGGGATTAATCTATCTAAATTATAATCTGCTGGTCCATAAATATTACCACATCTTATTATTCCAACTCTTAAATCATATGTTTTACTATAAGATTGCGCAATAAGATCTGAAGATGATTTAGAAACATCATATGGGTAGATGCCTTTTAATTGATGATCTTCCTTATAACTTTTATCAACAAGTTCTCCATATGCTTTGTCAGAAGATGCATAAATAAATATAATTTTTTTATTGATTAATCTGATTGCTTCTAAAATATTAATTGTTCCATCGATATTGGTTTTGAATGTTTTTAAAGGACTTTTGTATGCATCTATTACTTGTGTAACTGCACCTAAATGAAATATGACATTAAAATTATACTTAGAAATTAAAGATTTCATTTGATTGAAATCAACAAAATCCCCTCCAATAAAATTGACCTTATTTTTAAAATTTGTTTTTTTTAACCTATTAAAATTTTTTTTATGATCCAAAAGAAAAACTTGATTTTTTTTATCATAACACAACGTTTCTATTAATCTATTACCCAGAATACCTAGCCCACCCGTAACAAGTATTTTATTTTTCATAATTCATAAAATAATTTATTATAATTACCTTTAATATAGCGAAACCATCTTTAAAAGCTCTTAATTTTTTTCCTTCTTTATAAGTTCTAGGTTTATAGACCGAATGAAATTCATTAATTTTTTTTTTATTTTTTGCAAATCTGCATAAAACATCAAATTCAAAATCAAATTCATTAGTTAAAAAAGAATACTTTTTATACTCAGACATTTTTATCATTTTAGTAGCACCTGCTGCATCTGTTAATTTAATTTTAAATAAAAAATTAATTATAAAAGTAATAAATTTTACTCCATAATAATTTTTTTTATAAATAAAATGAGCCTTATTTTGAAATATTCTAGATCCTACTAAAAAATCAAAACCCTCTCTATTTATAATGTCATTAATTTTTTTTAAATCTGAAAGTTCATATTCATCTATATCAAAAATTATAGCATAATCTTTATCTGTTACCGATAAACCTTTTTTTATTGAACCTCCTTTTCCAATATTTTTATCATTAAAAATAAAAGAAAAATTTTCTCTTTTTTTTTGCTCCTCAATTTTTAGAAATTCTTTTGATCCATCAGTCGAATTATTATCAATAAAAATAAACTTATGTTCGAAATCCAATTTTGATGAAAATTCAAAAAATCTATCAAAATTTTTTTTGAGTATATTTATTTCATTATAATAACAGCATATAACAGAAAAACTCGGGCTGCTCATATTAGTTATTTAAAAATTTAGATATCTTATTATGAATATATTTTAATTGATAGTTATTAAGCCCTTGATGGCATCCAATCAAAATACCATTTTTCATTATATAGTCTGAATTTGGAAAACTATTTATTTTATTTTGTTTATTTATTAGTTGTTTAAAACCAGGATGTCTCAATATATTTCCACTAAAAATTGGACGAGTTTGAATATTATTTTTTTCCAAATATACCTGCAGATCTTTTCTAGAAAATTCACTATTTTGCTTAATAATTATCGGATAAGCTAAAAAATTAGTTGTAATTTTCTTATTAACTTTGATTGGTATAAAATATTTATCTAATTTTGAAAAAAATTTATGGTGAAAATTAAAATTTTTATTTCTTATTTTTTGAAATTTATTAAACTTTAATAATTGCTTTAATCCAAATGTTGCTCCTAACTCATTGGGCTCAAAATTGAATCCAGCCTCAGAAAATACAAATTTTCTATCATAATTTACTCCCATCAAATTAATGTTGAGTCTCTTTTTAATATCCTCTGAATTCTTTAAAGTAGAAGATAACCTGCCCCAGCTTCTTAATATCAAGCCTTTTTTATAATCCTTTTTGTTATTAAGCAAAAGCATCCCTCCATTACCTGCGCAACTTATTATGTGAGATCCATAAAAACTAGTGATTGAAACATCGCTAAAACTACCTGTAGATTTTCCTTTAATTTTTGCTCCCAATGTATCTGCAGAATCCTCAATTACTTTTAAATTATACTTCTTTGCAATTTTATTTATCAATTGCCAATTTGGTATATTTCCAATTAAATTTGGAACCATTATTGCTTTTGTTTTTGAATTTATCTTTTTCTCAATTAAATCTTCATTTATCTGCAAGGTATTAATATTCACATCTAAAAATATAGGTTTTAAATTACAAAACATTAATGAGGAAATAGCTGTTCCAAAATTTAGACATGGAACAATTACCTCACTATTCTCTTTCAAATTTAAAATTTTTAATGCTAGATGAATAGCTGATGAGCCCGAATTTACCATTATTCCATATTTTTTGTTAAATTTTTTAGCTATTTTTTTTTCAAAAGTTTTTACACTAGTTGACATTTGAGTAGTTTGCTTAATTCTTTTTAACACAGCATTAATTTCTTCAGATCCGTAAACATTTTTCCCGTAAGATATTTGTGTTTTAATTATTTTATCCATGGTGCTTTTTTTAATTTTAATAAATTATTCAAAAATCTTTTATCTCTTAATGTATCCATTGGATGCCAAAATTTATCATGCTTAAAAGCCATAAGTTCTGAGTTTTTTGATAAATTCTGCAAAGGTTCTTTCTCAAAAACACAACTGGTTTTATTATTAATATAATTAAAAACTTTATTATTTAAAACAAAATAACCTCCATTTATCCATCCTTCACCCAATTGACTTTTTTCTTCAAATTTTACGACTTTTACTCCTTTTATTGTAATTTTTCCAAATCGTGGAATAGGTCTAACAGAACTCAAGGTAGCTATTTTTTTATGCTTTCTATGAAACTTTAAAAGTTGTTTAAGGTCAATATTAGATAAACCATCCCCATAGGTCATAAAAAAATCTTCATCTTTATTAATTAATTTTCTAATTTTTTTAATTCTTGCTCCAGTTTGTGTATTTAATCCTGTATTGACTACATTAATATTTTTAAAATTTTTAAAATAATTAAATATCTTTTTATATTTATACCCTGCACACAATATGAATTCATTAAAACCAAATGATGCATAATAATTTATTATATGATGAATTATTGGTTTTTTTCCAATTTTAACTAGTGGCTTTGGAATTTTATCTGTTTCCTCAGCCAATCTTGTTCCAAGGCCTCCACATAATATAACTGTTTTCATTAATCTGATTTAAATACACCAATAGAAATAAAACCACAACAAAAAGGGTAAATAAATTTAATTATGAAATTATCTTGAGTGTTTAAAATATTTTTTTTCTTTTTAAAAAAACGTAAAATAAAGGAATCAAAATCACATATAATCCGGTAGTTTGAAAAATTACCCTATCTAATGCTAACCACAAAACCCATTCCAAAGGTAAAGAATTTAATAAAAATGCTAATGTAAAAAAACATGTTCCAAAAATAAACATAAATAAAAAAGGTAAAACAAATTTATTTTTTTTATCATATATATTCATAATTAATAAACAGATCAATGTTATCGGATAAATAATATTATCAAGTAAATAAAAGAAGATATATTTAAAAATTAATAAAAATCTTGGAAAATTAACAAAATTAAAAAAATTGGATATTTGAAAATATTCATAGTTTCCTTTTTGAATTTCATGAGATAGATCAATATAACTAAAAATATAATATTTAATTAAAAGCAAAACCATAAAGACTAAAGCCATTGTAATTTTAACTTTCATCTCTATTTCTTTTAATAAAAGTAAAGAAAATAAAAAAATTGCTACTAAAGCAGTACTTTCACTTTTTATCCAAATTATAGAACTAATTAAAATAAATAAATGAACAAATTTATTATCAAATTTTTTAATAGGTAGCTTTTGAGTATAAATTTCATAAAATATTTTTGTTAATATAATTAAGAAAGAAAAATTTAAAATTTCTTGGTAGCCATTAAATAAAGTAATTTTATAAGTTAAAAAAATTATTACAAAAATTAAGATTATTTTTTCAAAAGTACTTACTTTTATGAATGATGAAATTGAAAAAATAGCTATTAAATATGTGAATATATAAAAAATTCGACCAAAATATTCGTAACCTAAAATAGAAAATTTTGAATAAATGTGCCAAATAAATGATCCCAAGTAAGGATATTCATTTCTTGGTGTATTTTTAAGATCAAAAAAATCACCACCATTTGTAAAAATTAATTTTTTTGCTAACCAATAATTTTGTGCATCCCAGCCTATTTTAAGATTATTTGAAATATCAATTGAAAAAATAAAAAATAAAAAAATAAATGTCAGAAATATATAGTTTGCCTCAAATTTTTTAATTTTATATTTCCTAAATATATCTATTAATGTAAATACAAAATTATTTAAAAAAATTATTATTAATAAATAATAAATTAAATTTGACCCACTTCTTAAAATAAAAGATAAAAGTAATAATATAAATATGTTTATTACAATCCCTATTTCCAATCTTTCTAAAATATCTGGATTATTATTATTTTTTAATAATAAACAGACTCCATTCGGAACATAACAAAATATTATAATCACAAATAGTTGAATAATTAATGAAAAAATTTCAATCATTTTTTTTCAAGAAAATAACAATTATTGTTTTTGTACAAGATTTTATAATCTTCTAGCCGATGTGAATGACTATTTTTTGAATTATAATTAAAATTTTTATTAGTGAGTGTATAATTCAAAAAAATTATTCTATTGGTTTTCTTATTTTGTAGGTTTGAAAAATACCAGCTAGAGTCTGGAGAATTCCCATAATTTATTATAGGTAAATTATAATCCACATTAAATTTTTTCTTTACATCTGCTAAAAACCCAATGGATTCGTGCCCACAATACTCATAGCTACTTATTAATCTCGACTCATATGACCTTGTAAAACTAAAATAGAATTTTTTAAAAAAATCTATTTGTTTGAGTAAAATTATAAAAATAACACCAATTAAAATAATTTTGAATAAGTTTTTTTTTATCTCGAAGTAAGAAATCATTTTTTACATTTTATTAATTTTAACTACTTGATCACAAATATTTAAATTTTCAGATTTATGTGAAATTATAATAATTGTAAGTTTTTTTTTTAATGTTCTTAAAAATTTGAAAAATAACTTTTCACTTTCACTATCTAGTGCATTTGTTGCTTCATCTAAAATTAGGATTTTAGATTTTCTATAAAGGGCTCTTGCTATAGCTATTCTTTGAAGTTGGCCACCTGAAAAGTTAATTCCGTTTTCTCCAACTCTAGTATTAAATTTATTTTTAAGTTTATTAATAAATTCAAATATTTGAGCTTTTTTAGCAGACTGTATAATCATTTTTTTATCAATCTTATTATTTGGTAAACCAAAAGCTATATTTTTTGTCAAAGAGTCATTTAAAAAGAAAGGTTGTTGAGAAACATAACTAATGTTGTTTTGCCATAAATGGATATTTTCAGTTAAATTTTTATCATCTATTGTTATTTTACCAGCGGTTGGTTCCAGTAAACCCATAATCAAATCTGTAATTGTGCTTTTGCCAGAACCACTTTCTCCAAATATTCCAATACAAGAATTTTTTTTTATTTTCAGATTAAAATTTTTAATTACAGGTTTTTTTATATGATAACCAAAAGAGACATCTTTGAAATTTATTTGATTATTAAATGGTAAAAGTTCGTTTTTAAGATCCTCTTCATAAGTATCTGAATAAGTTTCTGAATTAATCGAATTATCAAATTCTTTAATCAAAATTTTATTTAATGGCTCACTATATTTTAATCTTTGTATACTTGATACAATTCTTACCGAGGATGGCATTAATCTAACAGAGGTTAAAACAACTAAAGAAATATATATAATCATCTCAGATTTTTCATACTCAAGTTTAAACATCACAAAAATCATTAAAACGATTGAACATACAATTAATAATTCAATAATTATTCTTGGCAACTGGATAAGCAAATCTCTCATAAAATTATTGTGAGCTTCAAGTTTATTAGCATGAGTAAATTTTTTACTAAAAAATGACTCTTTTTTTAAAATTTTAATTTCTCTAATACCTGAAAATGTCTGCAAAATTTCTTTCTTGAAAAGTTTTGCAAATTTTTGACTTTTTACACCTAATGAATAAAATTTTTTATTTGAAATTCTTTTCGAAAGATAGATTATCATTAAAGAAATAATCACTATTATAATTGTTAAATTAAATTCTACTGATAAAAGAAATAAGATTAATAAAAACAATATCAAAATTTCAGAAAAAAACATAATTAATGATACCACTATCATTGAGAATGATGTGGCAAGATCAATGTTACGTAAAATAGTCGGTAAAGTTTTTTTGAAAAAATAATTATATGGAAGATACATATATTTGTTTATCAATTGATTTGATGACCTAAGTCTTATTATTTGTACAAATTTATTTTGATGATATAGAAAATAAAAATTGAATAAATTTTTTACAAAAAAAATTATTAATATTGTAATTAAAAAAAGATATAAGTAACCCTCAAAACTTGTTATTTGATAATTAAAATAATTCAAAAAATTATCAATTTTTTCAAAATTATAATCTTCATCAAACAATAATGTTAACGTCGGATAAAATATTGCTAAGGAAAATAATTCAAAAATTGAATTAATACATAATAGAAGAAAAATAAAGTTAAAATAATTTTTTTCTTTTTTCGTTAGTAATCTTAAAATAATTTTAATCATTAACAATTTGATTTTTGTTCAGATACAACTTTTTGAATAATCTTTTCATAATCTAAAATAAATTTTTTCTTTTTCAAGATGGTTTGATTAATTGCTTTTTTTATAAAAACTGAGTCTTTTTTAAATGTAAAACTTTGATGCAATTTATATAATTGTTTTGATAAGTTGGAGTAATCCTCCTCGTTAAAATAAAAAGCCCTTAATGGACGTTGCTCTAAATGAACCCTTAAATTTGACAATAATACAAATTTTCCCATGGATTTGGCTTGCTCAACTGTGCTACTCCATCCTTCTGATTTTGATGGATTTATAACAGCAATTGAAAATTTCATTAGAGACATTAATTCAGAAAAATTTACTATTCCAAGTATTTTAAAATTATTTTCTAAATTATTCTCCTTTATATAGTTAATTATCATCTTTTTATGACGAGGATTTCTATAATCATTAAACAAACCTGTACATATAATTTGAATATTATTTAATTTTTTTTTCTTTTTTAATTGAATTAATGATTTTAGGACCAATATATGATTTTTATGTGTCCAAAAATGATTTGGCATAAAAAAATATTTTTTTTGAATCTTAAACTTCTTTTTGAGGTAATTAAAACTTTTATATGATTTCTTGGGTAAATTAGAAAAAATGGGTTTTAAAACTATTGATTTTTCATAAGCTTTTAGATTAATTTTTTTTAATTCATTTTTAACAGTGTTGCTGCTTAACAATATACGGTTAGAATGATTACTGAATAAATATATATTAAAGCTTCTAAAAATTTTCCTTCTCAATGAAATATAATCTGGTTTATTTATCTCTTGAAAATCTGGTTGCCAATATATACTTGGAATTTTACTTTTTTTTCCTAAAACACTAAAATGTGACATCACACTTATGTTATTTTTTTTTAAAAAACTTTGAACCAATAAATTGTGACCAAAAATAGAGACTATAATTTTATTAAAAATCCGGTTTAAATTTGACCTATCAAAAAGTTCACTTTTAATAATTTCTATATTTTTAAAAAAAGATAAATCTTGTTTTGTGCATTTTTTATCCGTAATTAAAACTGGTTTTATATTTAATTTTTTATTTTCTTTAATCCCATCAAATAAATTTTTTAGATATATAGTTCCACCAAGCCAAGAATTTTTGCTAAAATTATAATGAAAACCTACTCGGATCATTTATTAAATTTAACATTAGGCTTAATTTCTTTTATAATCTTAATTAATTTATTTCTAATGTGTACGATATCTTTCTTATTTAAAGAATAATTCGACGGCAAAACAATCGATTTATTATAATTTTCTAAACTAATTTTTTTTTCTCCTACATAAACCGACTCGATATTTTTTGTATTAATTAAAGGCCAAAAACCTGATCTAACCTCTATTCCTAACTCCATTAATTTTTTTCCCACTTTTTTTACTTGATTTGAATTCAAATTACCTAAAATTATACTATTAAGCCAATGTACACTTAAAAAGTTTTTAGGAGGGATTTGTGAAAATTCAAAATAATTTTTAAAAATTTGTCTATATAATTTTCCAACTCTGATCTTTTCCTTAAAGATTTGTTTATATCTCTCTGTTTGTCCTCTTAACATTGCTGACAATAAATGTGGCATTAAGTAATTGTAACCTTCTCCTTTTGAAATATATTTCTTCCAATAAGGATCTTTTCTTGAGCGAAACGGCATATTTCTAGAACACAAAAGCAAAACTTTTTCATATAACCTTTTATCATTAGTACAAATTATTGCGCCCTCCCCAACTCCTAGCATTTTTTCTGAACGTAAAGAAAAAATACTTGCATCACCAAATTGTCCAACTTTTTTACTGCCAATTTTCGCACCTAAAGACTCACTTCCATCCTCTATTAAAATTATTTTATTTTTTTTACAAAAATTCACAATTTTTTGTGTATCACGAGCAGGACAACCATAAATATGAACTAATTGAATAGCTTTAGGTTTATATTTTAAAAATGCTTTTTTTACTAAATTAAAATCCAAACCTAAAGTTTCGCTTTCAACCTCGACTACTATAGCTTTAGCATTGCACTGTGAAACTGAATTTATATTTGCACTACAAGAGTAATTTGGGATAATTACTCTATCTTTTTTCTTTATATTTATAGCTTTTAAAATTACGTGTAATGCTGCAGTTCCACTTTGAACTGTAATTGCATATTTTTTATTTACTAATTTTGCAAATTTTTTTTCAGCAATCTTATTATGTTTTCCATTTGATGAAATCCAGCCAGAATTCATAACATCAATTACATATTTTTTTTCAAGCGATGAGATATTTGGTTTATTTAAGATATATTTCATTTTGATTAATTAAGCTTTTAATTATATTTATTCACAATTCAATTTATATTTTCAAAAATAATAATAATTTTCTTTTGATAAAATAAAAAATTCTATCGAGGGTAAATAAAAAAGAATTTACGAAAACTCCATGACTTAATTTACCATTTTTTTCAATATCTATAATTCTATCTTCCCAGTTTTGTGGGAAAGAATTTTTTATCTTACCATCTTTATCCATCTGTTTTATTACTTCTCTCATACCATCTTCTAAGGATATTTTGGGTGAGAATTCAGGAAAGGCATCCATTAATTTTTCTGAACTAAAATATAAGTCTTTAGAAAAAATTTCTCTACATAGTTTAAAACCAGGTATTTTAAATTTTTTCAAATACTTGAAAGGAATTTCAATCAAATTTACATTTTTACCAATTACCTTCATTGCAACTATATGATATTCTTTCCACGTATAATTTTTTATTGAAACTAAATTATAAATTTCACCAAAACATTTTTTTTTTCCTATTAATATTGAAATACCTAGTGCTACGTCACTAACATGCATAAATTGACATCTAGCACTTCCATTGTCACATATTATTATCGGTTTACCTTTTCGAATACGATCTATCCACGAGAAATCCGTTGATATTTGCCTTAATAAACCTGCATCCGGGCCATAAGTTTGTGAAAGTTTAACAATTGTAACAGGAAAATTTTTTTGCTTATAGCTTTCTAAAAATATTCTATCTGCCTCAGCTTTATTTTTTCCATATGAAGATGTGGGTTTTAATTCCTCGTCTTCTTTAACTGGATATATTTTATGAACAAAACCATATGTACTTATTGAAGAAATAACAATTAAATGCTTTACTGATTTAAAAGCTCTTATACTGCTTTGAGCATGATTTGAATTCATGCAGATCATATCAATCGCTATATCAAAGTAATGATTTTGTATTAATTCCTCAAATGATTTTTCTTCATTACGATCTCCAATAATTAAATGAGCACCATCAGGAACTTTATTTTTTATACCTCTATTAAAACAATAAACCTCATGACCTGCCTTCAGTAATTTTTTAACTATAGCCTGACCAATATTACCGGTTCCTCCTACAATACAAATTTTCATAATTTTATAGATAAGCGACTAAAAAACTAAACAAAGAAGTTATAATATCATTTTATCTGAACATAAGGTAGTGGAAATATAAGTTTAGTACCATTTGCTCTAATTTTTTTCTCTCTCTTTAGAATTTCTTTCTTAAAGTGCCAAGGCAAAACTAAATAGAAGTCAGGTTTTAAACTTCTTGATTTTTTTTCATCAGAGATTGGAATTTTTGTTCCAGGAGTAAAACATCCTTTTTTTAAAGGATTTCTATCAGCTATTAAATCGATTAAATTTTTATCAATATCAAAAAATTGAAGTAGCACATTACCCTTTGTTGAAGCACCATAGCCATGAATAGATTTGTTTTTTGACTTAATATCAATTAATTTTTTTTTAAGCACTTTTTTTATATTCAAAATTTTATCAAGAAAAATTTTATAAGTTTTTTTTGACTCTAATTTGAACTTTAGTTCGAATTTAACATGTTTCTTAATTTTGTCTTTTTTTTCCTTATAAAATGCTTCTTTATGACAAATATAAAAACGCGTGCTTCCACCATTTACCTGATTTTTTTTTATATCAAAAACCCTCAAATTATTTTTTTTAACCATTTTCAAAATTATTTTTGTTGAATAATAACCTAAATGCTCATGACAAATTGTATCAAAAAGATTATTTTTAATTATTGATAATAAGTCCTGAAATTCTAAAATAAAAATACCTTTATTTTCATCAATTATTTCACCTATATCTCTGAAAAATTTATTTGGATCTTTTAGATCATAAAATACAGCAAGTGCAGTGATTACTTTAAATTTTTTTTTTTTAAATATTTTAGTAAGTTTTTTTTTCTCAAAAAAATTACTAAATTTATAATTAATTTTATTATAAAATTTTTTATATTTATTAATTGTTGGATCTATACCAGTTGTAATAAGACTTTTATCGTAAAAATTTAATAACGTACCATCATTGCTTGCAATATCTAAAACATAGTCACCTTTGTTTAAAAAATTTTTTTTTAAAGAAAGTTCGTTGACAATGCCTTTTACATGATCGGTCATTGTTTGGTTAATTCCTGTTCGATAACCGTAGTTATCATCATACATATACTTTAGATCAAATTGTTTACTTACTTGTACTAATTTACATCTATTGCACATCACTAGTTTAATTTCAGATTTAGGTATGTTTGTTTTTTTGTTGTTAGGAAATTTTCCTGTATAACTTAATTTACCTAAAGAAAATAAATCAGAATAGTTTTTTTTTTCTTTACAATTTCTGCAAGGGCATGACATTTTAAGTAATTTCTTTTATAATAATTTTAGTTAAGTATATTTATTTATATAATTTAAATTAATCTTATTTATATATATATTTTATTTAATTTCAAAATTAAGAAATTTTAAATTGAGAAAAATAATTATTACAGGAGCTTTGGGTCAAGATGGTATCATCTTATCTAAACTATATCTTAAAAAAAAATTTAAAGTATTTGGTCTTATAAAACATGCTAAAAAATTCAAAGTAAAAAATGTAAATTATAAAATAAACAATTTAAAATCAAAGAAAAACTTGGAAAAAGATCTAACATCTATCAAACCAGATGTTATCATTCATCTAGCATCAACAAATAATAATTATATTAAAAGGAAAAATAAGGAAAATTATAAAATTAATTATTTACTAAATATTAAAATTACTAAAAATATTTTAGACATAATAATTGAAAAGAAATTAAAAACAAAATTTATATTTGCTGGTTCATCTCTAATGTTTGGGAGAAATAAAAGAATTGTGAATGAAAAAAGTAAATTTTTCTCAAATCAATATTATGGCAATTATAAAATTGACTCACATAAACTTATAGTCTCTAAAAAAAAGAAAAATAATTTGATAGCTTCTACTGCTATTTTATTTAATCATGACTCTATCTACAGAAATAAAAAATTTTTGATCCCACAAATAATTAATTCATTTAAGAATAAAAATATTCGTTTTTTAAAAAAAATTTACAAATTAAATATTAGTGGAGATTTTTCGCACGCTGAAGATATTTGTTATGGAATATATAGATTATCTTTATCAAAAAAAAATATAGATAAAATAATTTTATCTAGTGGAAAAAGATTTTATATAAACGACATTATTCATTTTTTAGAGAAAGAATTTAAATTAAATATTAGTAAAAATATTATTATCAAAAACAAAAATAATATGAATTTGATTGGGTCAAATAAATATGCAAAAAAAATTTTAAATTTTAAAACAAAAAAAACACCTTTAAATGCATGTAAAGAAATTTTAGGGGATTATTTATAAATTTTTGTTTGTTTGTATATTTTATTAAATAAATTTGAATATTTTAAATTAACATTATTTTCAGATAGATTTTCATCAAAATAAATTTTAGCTAATTTAACTTTTTCAAAAATTTCTTTTTCATTATTGTCAAAGTTAATTATCTGTTCAATCAAACTATATTCATCATCTATGTCAATTTCATTCACATATTTTATAAGTGATTGATCAAGTAAATTTTTTGTGTAAAAAACTGGTTTTTCAAAATAAAAAGCTTCATACAATGGTAGAGAAGAATATCCAACTAGAGATGGCATTATTAATGCTTTACAATTTTTATATAAATACTTTATGTCATTGTTGCTTAAATAATCAAAAAAAACAACTTGGTCTAAAAGACTCATTTCTTTAACCTTACTTTTTAAAAATGAATAATTATTTTTTTTATTTCCAGTAAAAACGCAGTAAATTTTTTTATCATATTCTTTTTTCAGTTTGTCTAAAACACTTAAAATATAGAAATGATTTTTATGTGACCAATATTGAGCTGGATAAAAAAAATATTCTTTAGATTTTTGAAAAAAAATATTTAACTCTGGTGAACAAGTATAGTTTTGATAATCTATTTTCTCAGTTATATTAGGTGTAAGTGGAATAACGTCTACCTTTTTTTCATAGCAATTATAATATTTACAAAGATCATTTGCTTTTTTTTTGGTATCAACTATTAGTGATAGAGATTTTTTGATATTAATTTTTAATAAATCTTCCCTAAATTCAAAATCAGACCATTCTTTATATTCTGGTAAATCAGGTCTTGAAATATGATGAAATTCATAAATATATGTTACATAATTTATTTTAGTGCAAAATATAGATAACCTGGAACATCCTAAAAAGAAAACTAAATCAATTTGATTTTTACTTAAATATTTTTCAAATCTATTTTGAATTTTGAATTTTTTAAGTAAAGATTTTAATATTTTTGATGAATAAAATAAAAAGAATATTTTGTCTAAAAAATTTAAATTATAAAAAATAATATTTTTTTCTAATTTTTTTGAGTCATTATTTGAATTTATTAATAAAAATTTAAAGTTAAAATCTTTTAAATTCGATAGTATCTTATAAATTTTAGAAGATTGATGATAAGAACCTCCTCCTTTAACACTTTGTTCACCAACTACAGCAATATTTAACATAATAAAAGATCTCTTAATTAAAGTATTTCAAATAAACAAGTTTAATTTAATAAATTTTTTAAATTAATTTTTTTATCATATTTTTTTTCAAGAATATAATTATCTGTATTAAGAAAATCATTCAATGTTTTTAAAACTTTTGTTTCATCAACTTTTTTTGAAATTAAGTTATAAATATCCTCACTTTTAAAATAGCTTGTTTTGTCTTTTGAATTTTTGATTAATTCCCTCATATCAATACCAAGCCAGTTATAATTTGTGAATATTTGACTCATAAAAAAATATTCAAGAATTTCATCTTTTTTTATTCTTTTTTTTAAATATGGTAATTTTAAAATTATTTTTTCGAGTTCTTTTTTGCTTCTTGGATGATAATTAAAATTATACATCATATGTGGATTATTTTTGGAAGCATTAACTATAGGCACATTAAAATATGGATATTCTGAACCAACAGTACCGTGAATCGTTAGACCAGCATTAATGCCTTCACTGATAATTTGCTTATGGGATACACTAGGCGATAACCATTTTATATTTTTAAAATCTTTTAGAATATTTTTTACAATTGTGTAATTCATATAATCCCATTTAATTAAAACATCTGGATGCAATTTGATATACCAATCATAATTAGTCTTTAAACTTAATTTTAAAATGAAGATTAACCAATCATAAAAATCATAAAAAAGCGATCCTCCATATCCACTAGGTGAGTCATAAAAACTAAGTGGGAGAATTATAATCTTAAAATTTTTACTTTTTTTTATGGCTCTTTTTTTTGAAAATTTTTTCCCAAAAGGTGTTTTGAGCATGTAATAAACATTTCTTAAACTTCCCTCAAATTTTTCTTTTATTCTCTCATTTGAAAGTAAAAGTGCTTCTTTTTTAAATTTTTTACTAAATTTATTAAAGTTTTTTCTATAATCTTTAATTTGAAGTTGTGGTTTTAAGTTATTTTTGGATAATTGAAATAATTTAAAATCTTGATCAATAATACATTTAATTTTTTTATAAACTGCTATTCTGGCAGGTATTCCGGTTAAATATGTATTGTGATGAGTAATCACTGCTTTCACATTATTCATTTTAAAATAATCTTCCCAATAAAAAAAGAGAGATAAAAAATTTTGTAAAAAAAGCCTAAATTTTTCACTTTTTACATTTACTGTCGGTTCATTGTTGCACTTAATGTAAGAATCAAACAACAAATCACCAATATATATTTCTTTTATCTTAAGTTTGAAAAAATAACCTTTAGAAGTATTTTGATTAAATATTTTTTTACAATATTTTTTAGCCTCTATTTGATATTTACTTCTTATTATTGGTTGAAAAATTCTATCTACATTAAGCTGCATCTTATAAAATTTAAAGGTTTTTATTTTAAAAAAAGTTCCCAATATTATAAAAATATAACTTAAAAAATTTTGATATAAATTTTTAGAGAAAAATGATGGATAAGTTATATATGCATCAACCTCGACCGTTTGATTAAATTTCTTTTTTAAAGATTTCAGTAAAATCTTATTAGAATAATGATTAATTTTCCAACCATGAAATTCTATTAAAATTTTCTTTTTTTTCATTAACTTATCATTAATTATTTTTTAAATTTTCTTAATAAGTTATTTTGAGATTTTTAATTAGATTTTTAAGCTCATTTACTTTTAAAAAGTGTTTATTATCTCTTGAATTGTAAGAAAATAAGTTATTTATTAATTTTCCATTAAATTTTTTTTTATAATATTTTTCTTGATTAGTATTATCTTGTTGTAAAATTACATATTTATCTTTTAGTTCAATCGTATTTCTACTCTCTTCTATACTAACCATTTCTTCATGCCTTTTTTCTCCAGGGCGTACACCAGTATAATTTAACTGACAATCTTGGCAAATGCTCTTAGCTAAATCAACTATTGAGTATGAGGGTAACTTGGGAACTATTATTTCAGATCCATATGAATTTTTTAATGCCCAAATTACATTCAGCACTCCTTCTTCTATTGTTATATTAAATCTTGTCATACTTCTATCGGTAATATGTAAAATTTTTTTTTTACTATCTTTAATAAACTTAGGTATTACGCTACCTCTGCTTCCCATTACATTTCCGTACCTTACCACTGAAAATTTTGTATTTTTTTTTCCTGCAATATTATTTGCAGAAATAAAAAGCTTATCAGCACATAACTTGGTTGCACCATATAAGTTTATTGGAGAAGATGCTTTATCTGTTGATAAACTAATAACTTTTTTAACACCACTTTCTATCGATGCCTCGATAATATTTTGTGATCCAATTATATTTGTCTTAATAAATTCAATTGGATTATATTCTGCAATAGGAACATGTTTTAATGCAGCAGCATGTATTACAAAATCAACATTTACTAATGCAAAATTCAATCTTTGTTTATCTCTAACGTCACCTAAAAAATACCTTATATTTGGGTACTTTTTTTCATTATAAACCTTTGATAATTCATATTGTTTGAGCTCATCTCTACTAAAAATAATTATTCTTTTAGGTTTTGCTTTTAAATTTAATAGATATTTAAGCAAGTTTGATCCAAAAGATCCTGTACCTCCAGTGATAAAAATAGATTTATTTGCTAGAAATTTCATATGAAATTACGTAACAGTTTATAAAATTTATTGCAATACATTTAGTTTAATTAAATTTTTTTCACTTTTAATATATATTTTTTAATTGTTTGAATTACATAATTGATTTGCTTTATTGAAATATCATGAAATATAGGAATACTAACAGATGAATTATAATATTTCTTTGAATTTTTGAAATTTTCTTTTTTATCTTTAAATATTTTAAAATTAACAATAGGCTTATAGTGAAATTGAACAATTATATTTTTTTTTAATAAAAATTTAATAAATTTATTTTTACTTTTTAAATTTCTAAAATTTATATTTATTATTACTAAGTGGTATGAAGGATAATTTAACTTATTATAATTTGGAAAAAATATTTTATTATCAAAACCATCCAATTTTAATTTGTAATAATCGTATACTTTTTTTCTTTTTTCTAAAAATAAATTTATTTTTTTTAGTTGGGAAATTCCTAATGAGCAATTTATATCACTAATCCTATAATTAAAACCCATTTTAATAACATCATAATCCCAGTGATTTTTTTTTAAAATACCATGTGATCTAAATAATTTTGCTAAAGAATAAAATTTTTTTATATTTGTTGTTAAAATACCACCTTCTCCAGTTGTAATTGGCTTCAGAGGGTGAAAAGAGAAAGTAGAAATATCTGCATGCTTGCAGGAGCCAACCATATTTTTTTTTTTATTTATAATGTATTTTGCCCCAAAAGCATGGCAAGCATCCTCGATTAATAGACAATTATATTTTTTTTTTATTTTATAAAATTCAAAAACATTTTCTGGGAATCCCCCCATATACATGGTTAAAATTAATTTGATTTTTTTTAAATTATATTTTTTTATACATTCCAAGAGAGTTTGGGGTGTCATTTGTCCAGTCTTTGAGTCAACGTCTGCAAAAAAAATATTAGCTCCCATATTTGATGCCATATTATAAGCTGCAACAAAATTTATTGAGGGCATTATAACAACATCATTTTTTTTTAGCTCGACTGCACAAAATGCTAAATGTAAAGCTGATGTACCGCTATTACATGATAAAGTATATTTTGTTTTTAAAAATTTAGACAAATTATTTTCAAAAATTTTTACGTACTTTCCTGTGGTAATTAAGTCTTCTTTAAGAGACTTTGAAACTAAATAAAAATCTGACTTATCTAAAAACTGCCTTCCATATACTATATTTTTTTTCATTTTTTAAATAATTAAATTTATAATTATTGACAGCAAAATATTTCTGTTGAAGTAAACATGATACCAAATTTTTCTTCAAAATTAATTATATTTTTTTTTTTCAAATTTCTTAGAAAATTTTTTTTATTGTTTAAATTTTTTGGTAGTGGCCACATTTGTTTATCTAAAATTTTATAAATAATCTTCTCCTTTCTTAAAAAATTGATCAATTTATACCTATTCGACAATCCAATAACAGGAAAAATGAGTTTTCCATTGTTAAAGATATTTTTTTTGTAATTTTTTAAAACCTTGATTGTAAAATTTATACCATCACGTCCACTATTATTTGGAGCGAATTTAAACCATTCAGTTATATGATTTATCTCTGATGAAATTCCCGATATATCATTTACAATTAGATCAAATTTTTCATTTTCCCACGCGCTTAATAAATCAGAAGATCTTATGTCAAAGTTTTTAGTTAATTTTTTAGAATTATAAATAGCACAATTTACAGCTAATTTTGATAAATCTGATCCATAAATTGATTTTATCTTTTTAGTTTTATAAAGATAACATCCAACAATCCCCGACCCGCAGCCAAGATCTAAAACTTTACTATTTTTTTTTATTATCTTTTCAATATTTTTAATTAGAAGATTTGTTGTTAAATTTGGCTGAAAAATATTTTTATTAAGAAAAACTGAAAAATTTTTTTTTTTAATATTAAATAATATTTTTTTATACTTTGGCATTAAAATTAATTAAAGCCACCATCTATAGGTATAATTGATCCAGTGACATAATCAGATTTGATTAAAAAATTTATAGCATTTAAAATAGATTCATAATCACCGGTACTTCTTGTATCTGTATTTTCTAATAACTGATTTTTAATTTTCTTACTTAGTTTTAAATATAAGTTGGTTGGAAAAAGACCTAAACTTAAATAATTTGATGTAACTCCATATCTTGCATATTCTTTAGATAAAGTCTTGCAATAACCAAGTGTTGCATATTTACTTGAAGAGTATCCAGCAGAACCAATATCGGTTTTCAAGGCTCCTGAAGAACCACAAAATATTATTCTACCCCAGTTTTGTTTAAGCATAAATGGAAGCATAATTTTAATAATATCATGAAAGTTTAAAAAATTTGATTTCATTTCTTCAAAGAGGTCTTTGGAACTTTTATTAATTATAATTTGTGATTTTGAATTTGCTTCCATAAATATTAATACAAAGTTTTTATTTTTTTGTTTGCTTGCATATTTTCTTATAGAATTTAAATTTTTATAATTTAAAATTTTGTAATCTTTTATCGATTTTTTTTTTGAAAACCTGGAAAAACCTATAACATCGTATTCATTTTCAAGCTTAAATACTTCACTAGCAATTTTTGATCCAGCTCCAATCAATATTATTTGAATTTTTTTGTTGTTCATTTTGATTTATAAATTGTAATAAAAATTTGATAATTAAACATTTTAGTATTATAAAAATAACTATATTTAACTCAAAAACCTACTAAATGATATCGGAAAAAAATGTAATTAATTGTATTGCTAAAAGTTTAAAAATTTCTAGTAAAAAATTAACAATTAATTCTAGTGATAAAGATTTCGAGGAATGGGACTCTCTAGGTCATTTAAATATTATGCTAAACCTAGACAAGCTTCTTAAAGGCAAAGTTTTGAAGTTAAAAAATATTTCGGAGTCATATAGTGTTAAAAAAATTATATTAATTTTAAAAAAAAATAAACTTATCAAATGAGTGGTATTGCAATTGGTAATATAAATAATCAACTTGGTTCAATTAAAATTACTACTTCAACTATTAAAAAAAAATATCCAAAGTGGGATATCGATAAAGTAAAAAAAAAGACTGGCATTAATAATTTATACATATCTAAAGAAAATGAAGATGTTTTAAATTTATCTCTAAAAGCTTGTGAAAAAACTTTAAAAAATTTTGATAGAAAAAAAATTGATTGCATTATTGTTGTTACACAAACAGCAAAAAATAAGTTACCTTCTGTATCATGTATTCTTCAGGATAAACTAAAATTAAATTCAAATATTATCGCTTTTGATATTGGTCTAGGTTGCTCTGGATTTGTTTATGCCTTAGCAACAATTAATTCTTTTTTTATCTCTAAAATGGCTTCAACGGCTCTTTTAGTTTGTAGTGATACATATAGTAAATTTTTAAATGAACAAAACAGAACATGTAGAACAATTTTTAGCGATGCAGCATCAGCATGTATAGTTAGCAAAACAGTATCTGATCAAAATATACATTTTAATTTTTTGACTGATGGATCTGGTGCCAATGATTTAATAGAGAAAAATAAAAATATTGAGATGAAGGGATCAAATATTTTTCAATTTACAATTAAAAATATTCCTTCAATGATCTTGAATATAATTAAACAAAAAAACTTGGATATTAATCAGATTGACCACTTTGTTTTTCATCAAGCAAGTTTTTTAGTTATTGATAATTTGATTAAAAATCTAAACCTGAACAAAAAAAAAATTCATACTAATTATGATAAAATTGGAAATACAGTATCCTCATCTATTCCAATAATTTTAGAAAACTTAAAAAAAAAAAATAAAATTAAAAAGAATCAAAAAATTTTACTTGTAGGTTTTGGCGTTGGTTTATCTGCAGCTGCTAGTATCCTTATTTGGAAGTAAATATGCAGAAACTAAAAATATTTGCTATAGGAGAAACAATAGATCTTTACAAACCTAATTTTGAATTTGCTAAAGGAAATATTTGGTACAAGTGGTTAAATAATCCATTGGTTGTAAAAAATTTAAGTGTTGATTACAAAAAATTAAATAATACAAAACAAAAGCAAATAAAATTTTTTCGTGAGAGTAAAAAAAATCGATTGCTTTTAATTATATCTACTAAGAGTAAAGTTTATAAAGGTGTAGTGTCGTTATCAAATATTGATGAGAAAAGGAAAACGTGTGAAATAGCTGTTATTAGCGATCCATCTATTGAGCCAAGTTTAGCGCCTTTTGTTGGATTAGAGGCTATAGCAATTATAACTAATCATGCTTTTGAAAAATTAAAAATGAAAAGAATTACTGGAGCAGGAAGTTTAAAATTAAAATATTGGCAAC
>MDSZ01004108.1_pt1 | contig 23745 bp, 22 predicted proteins | sample 811201 | NCBI WGS metagenome assembly MDSZ01 (sample SAMN05326647, study PRJNA326480) | marine metagenome | isolation source: seawater | place: Indian Ocean: North | collected 2010
ACGTTGATAGGCTGGATGTGGAAGCGCAGTAATGCGTGCAGCTGACCAGTACTAATAGCTCAATTGGCTTGATTTATGCACTGAAAAAAATTTTTTAGTTTATTGTTTTAATATCTCCATAAAATACCAAAAATTTTTATTTTGTTATGAGGACCATCTTATTCTTAGGATACAAAAAAAGTGAAACAACTTTAATTAGTTTCTTAAGAAAAAAAAAATTTAAAGTTGTTGAGTATGGTCAGAAACCTTTAAAAAAGGAAGTCTTAGATAAAAAATTTCATATAATTATATCATTTGGATATAAAATAATTATTAAAGAAAGTTTGTTAAAATATATTAATAGACCAATTGTTAACCTTCATATTTCTTATTTACCTTATAATAGAGGAGCTCACCCGAATTATTGGTCTTTTATTAACAACACACCTAAAGGTGTTTCTATTCATGAAATTAATTCAAAAATAGATAAAGGTAATTTAATTTTAAGAAAAAAAATTAATTTTGGAAAAAAAAAGGAACACACTTTTAAATCAACACACAATACATTGATAAGTGAAGTTGAAAATTTATTTAAAAAAAATATCAATTTAATATTTTCTAGAAAATATAAAAAGATCAATACAAAAATACTTGGCTCTTATCATTCAAAAAGCCAGCTTCCAAAATCATTGATTTCATGGGATGTAAAAATTTCAGAATATTTGAAAAATTATTTTAAATGATTTTTAGTTAAAGGTGTAAAGGGTTTTAAATCCTTTTTTGCTTTTTTTCCGATTATTTTAAAATATTCACTCGCAGGCAGACCGATTTTTGGTCTATAAGTTTCAATATTGTTATAGGTTATCTTATCATTTTTTTTAATTTTTTTTGTTGTAAATATTGATCTTCTAAGTTTAAGAGACTCTTTATTTATTTTTTGCAATTTATTTTTTTTAAAACTTTCAAATATTCCAACACTATTCTGTTTTAATTGTAGTAATTTACTTGGTGTTATAGAAAATTTTGAATCTGGTGTTTTTTCTTTGTCTGAAAGCTTATAATGCTTCTCTATTGCAACTATTCCTAAAGGCATCGCAGCAATTGACGAAAAAATATCATTGGTATGGTCAGATAATCCTATTGGGTAGTTCTTAAATATTTTTTTTAAATTATTTATTCTTGATGGATTTGTGTCTTTAATGTGTGTAGGATAATTTGATACGCAATGTAATAATATAATTTTTTTGTGAAATTTATTTATTATTTTGATAGCAGATTTTATCTCCTTAAGTGATGACATTCCTGTAGATAATATGATTGGTTTTTTTTTTGAGGCGATATAGTGAATTAACTTTAAATCTGTAATTTCAAAAGACGCAATTTTATATAATTGAACATTTAATTTTTCCAAAAAATCAACTGCACGTATACTAAAGGGACTACTAAATATCGTTCCTTTATGTTTTTTTGCAATTTTAAATGCTTCCCGATGCCATTTAAAGGGAGTGTGTGCTTTTTTATATAAATCCCAAAGATAGGTATTTTTCCATATTCCATTTTTAATTTTAAAATTTATATTTTTATTATTAAGTGTTATGTCTACTGGTTCGTATGTTTGAATTTTTACTAAATCAGCTCCATTTTTAAATGCAGATTCAATTAATCTCAAAAATTTTTTTTTATTTTGTTTATGATTTCCAGATATCTCCGCAATGATAAGGGGTGCTTTTTTATAACTAAAAGATAATTTTTTATTTATTTCTATCATTTTAATTTATCTTAATGTAATTAATAGAATATTTAATAATATTCAAAAAATTATTTTATTTGAAGTGAAAAACAACAAAAAAAACGAGTCATTAAAATTAATAAATCAAATTCAAAAAATAAGATCCAAAAATAATGTAAATTGGATGGATATATTAAGATTAGCTTTTAAACATGACCCAAAAAACTCTTCAAATATAATGGCAAAAATTTATTTTGATGATCAAAAAATAAGTAAACTTGTTAAAAAATTATCTAAAATTAATAAGAAATAAAAGCTAAAAGATAATAGTGTATACAAAAAAATTTTATAATTTTGCATTCAAAAAACTATTTAAGCTAAATAGAAGCATAACTGGAAACGGCACAGCCAAAACACTTTTATATATTAAAAAATTATTTCCATTGATAAAAATTAAAAGAGTAAAATCAGGATCTAAAGTTTATGATTGGACAGTTCCTAAAGAGTGGAATGTAAGAGACGCTTACGTTTTAGATAAAAATGGTATTAAGATTATTAATTTTAAAGAAAATAATTTGCATTTAGTTAGCTATTCAATTCCAGTTGATAAATATGTTTCCAAAAGTGAAATACTAAAACATTTGCACACATTACCTGATCAAAAAAATGCTATTCCTTATGTGACTTCTTATTATAAGAAATATTGGGGATTTTGTATAAGGTTTAATGATTATTTAAAAATACTAAAAAAGTACAAACAAAAAGATAAGTTTAGAGTGGTTATAAAATCGAATTTTAAGAATAGAGGAAATTTAATTTATGGAGAGTATTATTTAAAAGGAAAAATAGACAAAGAAATATTAATAACAACATATATATGTCATCCATCTATGGCTAATAATGAATTGTCTGGACCAATAGTCAGCATGTCTTTAATTAATTTTTTTAAAAAACAAAAATTAAATTATTCAATTAGATTTATTTTTATACCTGAAACTATAGGCTCAATTACATTTATAAATAAAAATTATAATAAACTAAAAAAAAATTTATTAGGCGGTTATAACCTTACTTGTTTAGGGTATTCTAAAGTTTATGGTTGTATTCTATCTAAATATGAAAATAACCTGAGCGACAAATATCTTCTCCAGGCTTATAAGAATTTAAAAATAAATTATAAGATATTTTCATTCTTAGATAGAGGATCTGATGAAAGACAATTTAATTCGCCAAAAGTTAATCTTCCAATAACGACAATTTTTAGGTCAAAATTCAATAATTTCAGACAATATCACACATCATTAGACAATTTTGATATAGTCTCTAATGATATTATTGAAAGTTCATTTAACTTAGTTAAAAAAACAATTATAATTTTCCAAAATCAAATCATACCTATCGCAAAATACACATGTGAACCAAACATGGGTAAAAGAGGCCTTTATTCCCTGATATCAAAAAAAAACAATAAGAAATTCTATAACACAAAAAATTTAATGAATTTCTTACAATATGCAGATGGAAAAAATGACATAAATGATATTGCTAAAAGGATCAAGTTATCCTCAAAAGAAACAATCAAAAACTATAATTTATTGAAACAAAAAAAACTTCTTGAAGTTTAATGATTAACAAAAAAAAAATAAAACCCAATTGCATTATTGCTGCTAGGCTAGGTAGTAAAAGAATAAAACAAAAAAATATTAAAATATTTAATGGGTTACCTTTTATTGCTCATTCAATCTTAACTGCAAAAAAAACAAAATTATTTGAAAATATATACGTATCTACTGAAAGTAAAAAAATAGCAAAAATAGCTAAAAAATTTGGTGCGGTCGTTCCAAATTTGCGACCTAAAAAATTAGCTGGAGACAATGTTCCTATAAGGGATGTTATTGTAGATTTTATTAAAAGAAATAATTTAAATCATTCAAAATTTAATTTTTTTCTTTATCCTGTTGCACCACTAATAAAATATAAGGATTTAATTAAAGCATATAAAAAAATAAAAGATCTTAATTATGATTTATTAATATCTATTAAAGAATTTGAAAAGAGTCCTGAAAGAGCATTTATTATAAAGAATAAAAAAAAACTAGTTCTTTTGGATAAAACAAAACTTTATAAAAGATCTCAAGATTTAAAATTACAATATTTTGATTCAGGAAGTTTTTTTATTTTTAATACAAAAAAATATATTAAAAATAAATTTTATCCAAAAAAAACGACTTTTTATTTATACAAAAATTATGAAGCCATAGATATAGACAAACATGAGGATATAGAAACTTTAAAAATTTTATATAAAAAAAATTAACTTTATTATAAGTATAATTTTTAAATTTAAATTCTATAATATATAAATTCACAAATAAAAAATATGATATGTAGAAATTGTAAAGGGAAAAGTAAAAATATTTATACCACAAAGATACTGCCAGAATGTATTTGGCCAAAAACAGGTGTGAGTTCTCACTCCAGATGTAAAGTATATTCATGTAATAAATGTTATCATTTGCAGTTGCAAAATTTTTCGAAAAATAAAATTTCAAATTTTTACGGGGAAGTACAATCTAATTTAAATAAAAAAACATCTCAAAATACAAGGTTGAAGCTGATAAAAAAATATTATGGTCAAAATTACTTTAAGAAAAAAAAAATTCTTGATGTTGGAGGTGGCATTAATCCAATTCTCAATGGAAAAAATATTTATATAGTGGATTTTAAGATTCAAAAAAAAATTAAAAAAATTTTTAAAAAAAAGGTTTTTGAAATTGATATTGAAACTAAATCTATTAATACTAAATTTGATATAATATTTTTAATGCACACATTAGAACATTTTAAGTATCCAGCTAAAGCATTAAAAAATATACGTAAATCATTAAAGGAAAAAGGTAGATTATTTTTAGAAATTCCAAACTTTGAATTTTATACAAAAAAAAATGCTTTTTATGGAATTTTTCACCAACATTTAAGTTTATTTACCATGAAACATCTTGTTAATTTTTTAAATTTATCAGAAATGCAGGTAGAAAAAATTTTTTTTAAAAAAGACGCTATTTTTTGTTCAATTAGAAAAAAAGAAAATAAGCAGTCAGTAATAAAATATATAGATAATATTAAACTTATAAATCAATTTAAAAAAAATTATAAAAAAACAAGTGATAGAATTTCTAATTTTTTAAAAAACAACGTTTTTGATATTTACGGAGCTGGTGGATCTATGGTGTTGGCTTTAGCCTCAATAAACAAAAAAAAACAAAATATTAATAATGTTTTCGATAATGATCCTGTTAAGTGGAATAAACTTCTACCTGGTACAAAAAAAATAATACAAAGTAATAAAAAAAAAATATTAAAGAATAATATATTTTCTTTATCCACATATAATTTAAAGAAAAAAAATAATTTAAATATTCATAAATTATAAAACTTATGTTGCGAGAATTTCAATTGATTAATAACAGGCATATAAAAGAATTGAATCATATCGTTTATAAAATAAATAAATCTAAATATGAAAAAATATTTTTTTTCCCTTACAATATTTATTCAATGTTTATACAAAAAAAAATATATAAGAAAAATTCAATCATTATTGATAATTATTTTAAAAGTAAAAATTGTATTTTACCCCATAAGTACATTTATGAAAAAAAAAATCTTTTGGTTATTACAGATAAAGATTTATACAATTCTGAAAAATTCGGAACAAAATCAAAAAAAATTACATTTAATCCAAAATTCAGAATTAATAAGAAAATACATTTAGATAAAAGAAAAATAATTAATGTAGATAGCTTAAGCAAATTGTTTGTACATTTTAATAGCGACAAAGGTAAAATATATAAAAGGCTTAATAGTATTGATAAAACTCACAATTATGGAGTTTTTTATGAAAAACATTTTAAACCTTATAAAAATAATAAACTAAATATTCTCGAGATTGGAAGTTTTAAAGGTTCTTCTACTGCTGCATTTTTAAAATATTTTAAAAATTCAAAAATTTTTTGTATTGATATTAATCATAGGAATTTTTTATTTAAATCAAAGCGAGTTAAGCTCATTGAGTTAGATTATATGAAAAAAAACCAGATAATTGAATTTAAAAAAAAATATAACAATTTTTTTGATATAATTATCGACGATGGAGGTCATTTCAAGTCTCATATGTTGAATAATTTAAAAAATTTTTATCAATGTTTAAAAAAAGAAAAATCTTTATATGTTATTGAGGATTTTGGATTAAAATTTAACTATCTTAATGATGTTGAAAATGAGCCTAGTATATTCAGGGTTCTTAAATGTTTAAGAAGCCGACAAATTTTTAAAAGTAGAATCTTAGATATAAATATTCAAAAAAAAATTATGGACAATCTGGAAAAAATATCAGTATACAAGGGAAATTGGATAAAATATAAAAAAAATATATCTGATATATGTTTTTTAGAATTAAAAAAACAAATTAAAAAATAAATGAATTTTATCAAAAATGGAATTGAAAAGTGTGGCAAAATTTTTAATGAAAAGGAATGCAAAAAACTCATAAATCAAATTTATAAGTTAAGAGATTTCAGAAACTTGTTTATAAACAAAATAGATTGGAAAGTTAGTAAGTTCAAATCTTTTAAAAAAAACCCTGGACCAGGTAGAAACTTACTTCATAAGCTGGAAACAAAATTTATATTTGAAAATAAAAAATTTATTAAAATTTTATCTAAAACTCTAGGCAGTAATTATAGAATATTAGACGCTAAACTTGTGATGGGTGTGCCTAGACATTTGATACCAAAATGGATTCTTGATCAAACTAATAACAATCATACAGTTAATTTGGGAGAATTTATAAAACCTGAATACAGAGACCTTACTTACTTTAGAGGTATAGATTTTCACCAGGATATAATTGATTTTCCTACTAGAAGTGCAGATTTTATCACAGCTTATTTATATTTAGAAAATGTTGACCTTAAATCCGCCCCACTTTATTTAATACCTAATTCACATTTGCTAGGAGCAGATTATTATCCTCATAATATAAAAAAATTAGATAAAAAAAAAATTAGATATCAAGTAAATAAAAAGAAATTAACTTCAAGTTTTGAAATACTCAAGGGTAAGTCAGGATCATTGTTTTTTTGGCATCCATTTATCCTTCATGGAACTCAACCACACAAAAAGGATGTTGCAAGAATTTCAGTCAGAATATTAGCAGAAAAAAACCGTCAAGTTTTTATAGGTTGTGACTTGGATAAAATTAATAAAAAAATTAAAGGTAAAATGAAACTTAAAATCTATAATAAAGAAATAAATAAGAAAGGAAATAATAAGAAAAAAAATTTTATTAACAGATTAAATTAAAAGCTAAAAACTTTATTTAATTACCAAATGAGCAAAATAAAAATTGTAGAAGATTTATCAAAAAGATGGGAAAATTCAGGTTTATCACTTGGGGACAGTTTTTTATTACACAGCAATATTCGAAGGTTGCTTTTAGAATTTAAAAAGAAAAAACTTGATATAAATGCTGATTTAATAATAGATAGCTTTTTAAATGTGGTTGGAAAAAATGGAACAATTTTGATACCATTTTTCAATTTTGATTTTCCAAAAACCAATTATTTCTCTTTAGAAAATACAGCTTCACAAATGGGAGCGTTAAGTGAAAGATTTAGAGTAAAATATTCTCAATTAAGAACAGGCCATCCTGTATATTCATTTGGAGTTTATGGTGAAAAAAAAGAATATTTTGAAAATATTGATAATTATAGCGCTTATTCTGAAGACTCTCCATTTGGTGTTTTAAAAAATTTGGATGGAAAAATTGCCATCTTGGACCTGGAGGATCAAAATTCCATGACTTTTTATCATCACATTGAGGAATTAAATAACGTTAATTGGAGATATTTTAAAAAATTCAAAGGAGTTTATGTTGATAAAAACGGCGTTAAACAAGAGAAAGAATATTCGATTTTTGTTAGAAAAATTGAATTAAAAATCCAAACGCATGTAAACCCAGCTGGAGAACTGCTTTGGAAAAATAAATTATACTCTGGCAGCGAGCCATTTTCAGGAACAGGTTTAAGGGTAATAAAGATGAAACCAATGTTTAACTTTATTAGTGATTTAATAAAGAAAGATAAGGCTCTTGGAGTATTATATAAAATTGAGAATTAAATAAAAAAATCAAGATTATTTATCCAAGACCAATATTGTTTTTCATTATTAGTAAGGTTCATTACTTTTCTTTCACAAGTATATCCACCATTATGAAATGTCATAAAATTCATTGGGTATTTACTCAATAATAAATTTCTAATTTTTGTACTTTCTATATTTATTTTTAAGTTAGAATTTTGATCAATTTTATTTTTCTCCTCAACAATTTTCTTTTTAAAATCAATTGATATATATTTATTTTTTTCTCCTTCTTGTATATTAATAAAAGTTTTAAAATTAAAACTTTTTGAATTTCTAATATTTCTTTTTAAATTATTCACAAAAACTTTGGTTAATTTATTTAAACTGGGTTTATTAAGTAAATTTTCTTTGGTTTTATATTTTTTATATTCTTCTGACATTTCATTGGAAAATTTAATTAAGGACTCCGATTGATTATATTGTTTTGCGTTTTTTATGCTCATATGTGTCTTATTTCCAGAAAGTTTAATCCAATCACCAGGATTCAATATAACAGGATTTGTTTGTATTTTCTTTTTTTTTAATATTTTAACTAAATCTTGTTTGTTATGTCTATGTATTAAATTGATATGAAATTTTTCACCTAAGTAACCCAAATCGCAAGCATATGGAATTGTGTACTTTGGCTTAAGAGATCTAACAATATCAGAACAATAGTTTAAAGATTTTTTAATTTTTTCATTTGATAATTTTATTAAAGTATCAGAGTCCCATTTATAAAAACCTGGAAAAACGCCTGTTAAAAAAGGTATTACAAAAGCTAAATCAATTTTATCAATTTTAGATATTCTTGTTGCCTCTTTTCTTCCCATTAAATTATCAGTTTGTAAAAAAATACATTTTTGAGATTTTTTTATCTTTAATGAACTATCAAATTCACCATCTTGATTTTTAAACATTTGGAACTCTATATTTTTTTTAAAATTAAAAATTTCATTGTGATCTAAAAAAATTACATTTTTAAATTTTTTTTCAATTTCATTTTCCCACCATGAAACTCCATATTTTGGGGCTATTATTTTTGCACCAAACCAATTTTTAGGGAAATTAGAGATTGTTTCCTCGTGAAAATGATCATCGTGAGCATGGGAGAAAAAAATAATATCAGGCACCGGTAAATTATTAGGTGTATATTTATGAGTTGGATAATGCCAAAGTGAGCCACCCCAGCTTGGACCTGTTAACCATGGATCTGTTATAATTTTTGTTTTACCTATTTCAATCAATAAACAAGCATGGGTGATGTATGTAATTTTCATGCTCACTAAATACTTGATAATATGTTAATTATCAATATATATAAATTTCTACTTAATTTTGCTATTCTAAAATTCAACGCAATTATAAATGTCAAAAACTAAAAAGATTTTCTTTTTTGAAAAATTAAACTATTTTAATTTATTTTTCATAATAATCCTTAAGATTTTTTTTTTTAAAAGTAATTTTTTTTACAGAAATATCACAGAAAAAATAAATACGAATTTTTTTTTAAGCATTTTTAAGATTTTTGGTTTGCAACATTTAAATTATAAAAAAATTGGTTATGGTATTTTTGTAAAAGATTTTGCAAAAGAGAGCGTTAATCTCACAAACCCGGTCTTACATAAATTAAAAAAAAACGGTATTTATAAAAACATACTAAAGTATTACAACTTAAATGAAAAAAATAGTGAAGTTTTTGACATATATTTATCGAGAGTTCTTGCAGGGAATTACCTAACCGAAGGTTATAGTTCATTAAAATTATTAAAAAATAATTTTAATAATACTCACAAAATTTTATATTTTCCAGAAAATTTAGGAAATTTTTTAATTATTAAAGAAAATAATAATAATAAAATAATACCAATATTTATTTTATTATTGATTAAAAATTTTATTAAAATTGTAATTAATTTTTTTACTTTTGATAAAATAAATCTCAAAAAAAATAATAAAGCAAAAGTATTATTTTGTCCTCATAGAGGTCTTTATTATGGAAATTCATATAAAAAAAATTTTATATTTAAAAATAATTTTATTAAAAAATTTACAAATGATGAAATTTTAGTAACGGATTATGAGCATGATTGTCAATTAACCTATAGATATTACAAAAGATTTGGAATTAATGAAAAAAAATTTTCAAATTTCAAAAAAATAAAGCTATTAAATATTATTATTTTTATTTTTAAAATTTTAAAAGTTAATTTTTCAAATTTTTATTATATATATTTTTTATTATTCAGTTTTAATGATATCCAAAATTGTTTAAGATTTTTAAATAAATTTCAAAATATTAAAGCAGCAGTTTTTTCTTATGACATTAATACTGATATTTCGATTATAATTGCATGTAAAATTTTAAATATAAGAACCTTTTCTTTTCAAGAAAGATCTAATGCGTATTTTTTTACACCTTATATGTATTTTGATGAATACTATGTTTCAGGACCTAAAATTAAAAAATTATTTTCATCTAATTTTTTCAGATTTGATAGTCTTAATATTTTATCTTTATCGAGATCAAAATTAATTCATAATAAAAATAAAAATTCTGATAAAAAAAATATAATTTGTTTACCACCACCTATTTTAGATGAAAATACACGAATAAATTATGGAGATATTTTTTCTCAAGATAAAATAAAAAACTTCTATGAAATAGTTTTTAAGTTATCTAAATCTTTTCCTAATCATATTTTTTGGATTAAAAATAAATTTACACACAACAATTTATTCACAAATGAATTTGGTGACTACTTAAAAAAATTAAATGTAAAAAATATTTCAATATTAGAGGACAAAAAAAAAAATAGTTTATATAAACTTATTAAAAATGCTCAATTATTATTTGGAAATTACTCTTCTTTTTTTGATGAATGTTTTTCAGTAAATGAAAAAATATTACTCTATGATAAAGACTTCAGTGCATTTGATCATCCCTTAAAATCTACGAACATATTTTGTAATGACTTTTTTGAAATAGAGCAACGAATGAATTTAATGTTGTTGGATAAATTTAACTACGATATTAAAACTTCTGAAATTAAAAATGATTATTTTCCAACATTTAAAAAAAACAGTACTGACGTATATTCGCATATTATTTCAAGAATAAATGATATAATTTTTTTAAAATGATAAATTATAATAAACAGCATATAGATAAAAAAGATATCGCCTCTGCAGTAAATGTTCTGAAAAGTGACTTTTTAACACAGGGAAAACAAATTGCTAAATTTGAAAACAAATTAAAACTTTTTTTTAATTGTAAATATGTTTGCGCAGTATCGAGCGGAACAGCTGCTCTTCACTTAAGTGCTATATCTTTAAATTTTAATAAAAATGATCTTATATTGTTGTCTCCTATCACTTTTGTAGCGTCTGCAAATTGTGTGCTTTATTGTAATGCAAAAGTAGATTTTATTGATATAGATCCAATTTATTACACTATAGATCCAATCGCACTAGAAAATAGATTAAAATTCTATAAAAAAAATAAAAAGAAAATAAAAGCTTTAATTGTTACTGATTATGCAGGTCAGCCAAGTGATTGGAAAAAAATAAAACATTTATCAAAAAAATATAAATTTTTTCTTATAAATGACAATTGTCATGCTCTTGGAGCTAAATATTTAGGGAGAAAAGATTACGCAATTAAATATGCAGATATTGTTACTCAAAGTTTTCACCCAGTTAAAAATATTACAACTGGTGAGGGAGGTGCAATTATTACAAATGATAAAAAAATTTATAAAAAAGTAAAATTGTTGAGATCACATCATATCGAAAAAAGTTTTCATAATTGGTTCTATGATATTAAATCCCTCGGTTATAATTATAGAATTACCGATATACAAAGTTCTTTGGGAATAACTCAATTAAAAAAGTTAAATATTTTTATAAAAAAAAGATCAAAAATTGCAAAAATTTATAATGTTTTATTTAAAAACAATGAAATAATTAAACAACCCAAGGTAAGAGATAAATGTTCGCATGCTTATCACTTGTATCCTATAAGAATAGATTTTAAAAAATTAAAAATTTCAAAACCCTTGTTTTTAAAATCTTTACTTAAAATTGGAATTAATCCTCAAATACATTACAAACCAATACATAAATTAACACTTTATAAAAATAGATATAAAAATAAAAATTTATCTGAGTCCGAAAAATATTACAGACAAACTCTATCTATTCCTATTTATTATAACATGACTTTAAAACAAGTTAAGTTTGTGGCAACTAATATATTAAAAATTATAGATAAATACAGAAGAAAAAAAAATTAAATGAATGAGTTAGATTTAAAAAAGTTTCAGATTGATGGATATTTTATTTTAAATCCAAGAATTAACAGTCAAACCTTAATAAAAGCACAAAATAGTTTTGAGGACATTTTTAAAATTTGTCAAAATCAAAAATATAATTTTGTGAGAGTTTACGATGATTATTCAAGAAAAATTAATTTAGCTGGAATTGAAAAAATATTTGATCAAAAAATTATTGATCAAAATATAATTAACTTAATTGAGGAATCAAAAATTTTTGATATTGCAAAAAAATTATTAAATGAGGAAGAAGTGGTTATGACACTAAGCAGGTATCATGTTACTAGAAATTTTAGTCATTTAGGCATTTGGCATAGGGATGAGAAACCAGGGGAAATGAATTCAATTCAATTAAATATTTATCTATATGACGAAACAGGGATGGAAATAATTCCTAATAGTCATTTGAGAAATAATAATGATGCTGAAAATCATGTTTTAAAACAATTTCCTTATAAAGATATTCCATTACAAAAACCTATAACTGTAAAAGCTGGAGATGTATGTATTTTTAATCCCTCTTTAATTCATAGAGGCAAGACTTTAAAAGATAGAGCTCATTTACATTTTAGATTTAAAAAAAAAAAAAATATTCATGAAAATTACACCTCAGAGGAAAAAAATTATTTAAAAAATTTTGTAATAACTAAGGAAATGAATAAGATTTTATATAATTCTCTTGATTATGAAAATAGATATTCATCAAAAGAATATTATTTTAAAAATGATCTTAAATCTCAATTTTTAAGATTAACAAGATATATGATACATAAATTTTTATTTTTTTTACCTTTTAATAACAAGTTAAATAATTTTTTTAATGTAAGACCTTGTTTGAATAATAGATTAATTTTTAAAAAATAAATAATTTTTGATCATGAACATAGTTTTATTTCTAAAAAAAGTTTTAAACACTTTTCTTACTCCAAGATATAAATTTTGGTATTTTGATTATGATAGAAAATTTGTAAAAAGTAAAAAAAATCAAATTTTATTTAATTTATTAAGCAGAATTTGGTTTTTACCAATAGATATCCAGGCTAGATATTGGCATAATATAACTATTAAAGATAATCATAATTATCATAAATATAAAAAAATTGATAAGAGAGCCAAAATTTTACTAAAAGCAGTTATAGATTGTTCAAATAAAAAAAATGACAAAATTTTGGATTTGGGATCTAATGTAGGAAGGCACTTAAACTATCTTACAAAAAAAAAATTTATAAATTTAAATGGAGTTGATATTTGTAAACTTTCAATAGATAAAAGTAAAAAAATTTTTCCTAAATTAAAAAAAATAAATTTAAGATGTAGCTCTTTTGAAAATTATTTAGTGAATTCAAAGAACGGAGAGTTTGATATTATTTATACTCATGGAGCAACAATTGAAATGGTTAAACCGACTTTTCCATTAGTATCTGAGTTATTTAGAGTGTCTAAAAAATACATAATTCTATTAATAAATGAAAATGGTCACAAATTTCCTCGTTTTTGGAGATTAGAATTTAAATTAATGGGTTTAATTGTTATTCAAAATAAAATTTTTAAAGACGGACAATCACTTGTAGTTTTAAAAAAAACCGATGTTAAAATGAATTAAGAATAATTTACTTATGATCAATAAAAAAAAATTTAAAACATATTTTGAGGTTTTAAAAACATTTGAAAAAAATCACAAAATAAAGATTTTTTCAGTTTTTTTTTTTCTTATTTTCTTATCTTTAGTTGAAATTATTAGTTTAAGTTCAGTAATACCTTTTGTTATGGCAATTCAAGATCCTAACTCGGTTTTGGATTCAATTTATTATAAAGAATATTTGGGAAGTCTTAATTTAAACGAAAATAATCTAGGTACTTATTTTTTTATTTTTTTTATTATTTTAGTAATTTTTTCGTTGATATTAAAAATCATTTTTCTAAGGATTAATTGTAATATCTCTTATGACATAATAAGATTTGTTGGCGACCGTCTTTTCAAACAAGTATTGTCAAAAAACTTTTTAGATTTTAGAAATTTAAATTCTAAAGATATAGTCACAACCGTATCCTTGAGATCTCAAAGCGTAGGAGAGTCAACTTACTGCCTAATATCTAGCTTAGGATCAGTGGTAATCATTTTATTTCTAATATTTAACAGTCTTTTATTTATTGGGAATCAAATAATTTTTTTATTTATTATTCTGTCTTTCTTATATTCTTTTTGGTGGCTTATTATTAAAAAAAAAATTAATAAGTATGGTAAAATATTTTCTCAAAATTACGAAAAATTAATTCGAAATACATCAGAAGCCATGAATATGTTTTCTGAAATTAAATTGTACAATTTAAATAGTTTTTTTTTAAAAGATTTTAAAAAAAATAACTTTGACTTAAGGAAGAGTCAGGGTAGAAGTACATTTGTATCCAGCTATCCTTCCGTAGTAATACAATCATTGATAATTTTGGGTCTTATAATTACAATTTATTTTTGGAATAAGTTTGGTGATTTAAAACAGCAAATACCTATTTTTACCTTTTTAATTTTAACATTACAAAGATTGATACCAAATTTTCAAAACATTTTTGCTAATTATTCTAATTTAGCATACCAGTACGAAAATTTTAATAAAACTGCAAATTTATTATTGGAAAAAAATAATATTACTAAAGTTTCAGATGAGAATTTAATTTCAGAAGAATTTAAGGAAATTTCACTCAAAAATATTTTTTATAAAATTTCAGAAAATGATAGTGAATATTTATTAAAAAATATAAATATTAATATTAAAAAAGGTGAAAAGATTGCCTTAATGGGACCGTCTGGTTCAGGGAAAACAACTTTAATTAATATTATTATGGGCTTTGTAAACCACGACTCGGGAGAAATAAAAATTAATGGAAAAAATATAAAATCAATTTTAAAATCATGGCAGCAGAAAATAGCCTATGTCCCTCAAAAAATTTTTATGATTGATCAAGATATTTACACAAATATTTCTTTTAAAAGTGATATAAACGACAATGAAAAGAAAAAAATAGACGAAATATTGAATTCGATTAATTTAAAAAAAGAAATTACAACAAATGACGGTTTTTTTAGAAAAGTAGAGGATGAGGGCAAAGGTTTTTCTGGAGGTCAAATCCAAAGGTTAGCGATTGCTAGATCTTTGTACAGAAAAAGAGAATTTTTAATATTAGATGAAACATTAAATGCTCTAGATGAGGCAAATTCTATAAAAATAATCAATGATCTTAAAAAAAATAAAAATCTTACAATATTGCTAATATCTCATAATGATATAATAGCTTCTCAAATGGATAGAATAGTAAATATAAAAAAAAATAGTGTAAATGAATCTTAAATTTTTAAAAAATAAAACAATTTTAATTACAGGTGCCACAGGCTCCTTTGGTAAAAATCTTGTATATTTTCTTTTAAAAAATTCTAAAGCAAAAAAAATAATCGTATATAGTAGAGATGAACTTAAACAACATAAGCTTAAAAATAAAATAAACTCAAAAATAATCAGATACTTTATAGGTGACGTGCGTGACTATGATAGGCTAAATTTTGCGTTAAAGAATGTTGATATAGTTATTCATGCTGCCGCACTAAAGCATATTGATATAGCTGAGTATAATCCATTTGAATTTATAAAAACAAATATTTTAGGGTGTCAAAATATAATTCAGGCATGTTTTGAAAATGATATTAAAAGTGTTTTAGCTTTAAGTACCGACAAAGCATCCTCTCCCATTAACCTTTATGGAGCAACGAAATTGATTTCAGATAAATTATTTGTTTCAGCTAACAATTATAAGGGATCAAAAAATATAAAATTTTCTGTTGTCAGGTATGGGAATGTTTTTGGAAGCAGAGGTTCTGTAATACCGTTATTTTTAGATCAAATAAAATTAAATAAATTGACTGTAACAAATCCAGATATGACAAGATTTAATATAACTCTTGATCATGCAGTTAAATTTGTTCTCAACGCATTAAAAAATATGCAAGGTGGAGAAATATTTGTGCCAAAACTTAAGTCTTATAAAGTAAAAGATGTAGTTAAAGCAATTTCTAATTCTAAGACAAAAGTTAACATTATTGGACAAAGACCAGGAGAAAAAACTCATGAAGAAATGGTTTCAATAAATGATTCTGAAAACACTGTAGAGAAAGATGACGCTTACATAATTCTCCCTAATTCGATTTATAATTCTCTTAATGTGAAAAATTTTTTAAAAAAAAATAAGAAGGCAAAACGTGTTAAGAAAAACTTTTCATACAATAGCTTTGAAAATAAAAAATTTTTATCAGCAAGTGAGATTAAAAGTTTAATTTCAAAAAATAAAAATAAGTTAGAAATTTAAAATGAAGAAATTAATATTGCTTGGAGCTGGCGGGCATGCCAAGTCATGTATTGAGGTAATTAAAAGTAAAAGAGAATATGATATTGAATTTTTAGTTGGAAAAAACAACATCAAGAATAACAAAATATTTAGTAGTAAAAAAATAATTTCTCAAGCAAATTTAAACAAATTTAAAACAAATAAAAATATATTAATAGCTGTCGGACAATTAAAAAATGGTTTGAAGAGAAAAAAACTTTTTGATTTTTATAAAAAAAAAAAATTTTTTTTCCCTACAATAATAGCATCAACTGCTTATGTTTCTAAAAGTTCGTATGTGGATGAAGGAACAATTGTGATGCATAAAACATTTATTAACTGCGGTTCAAAAATTGGAAAAAATTGTATAATTAATACCGGTTCAATTATAGAGCACGACGTAATTATTGAAGATAATGTACATATCGCACCTGGTGCTACAATTTTAGGAGGTGTTATAATTAAAGAAAATTCCTTTATTGGTGCAGGAAGCATAGTTAAGCAAAATTCAAAAATTTCTAAAAACTCAATATTAAGTTCAAACAAATATTATAAAAAATGAAAAAAATATTAATTATTGGAGGAGGAGGATATATCGGAACAGTATTATCAAAATATTTAATACAAAAAGGTTATGATGTTGTCTCTTATGATAATTTCATATATGGACATGAAAAATCTATTAGTAAACTTAAAAAATCGAAATTCATAAATATAAAAAAAAATATTTATAAAAATTTAAATAAAAAAGATTTTATAGGTTTCGATTCTATAATTGTTTTGGCTGGATTAGTTGGGGATCCTATAACAAAAAAATATAAAAATTTATCTAAAGCAGTAAATATAAAAGGCATTAAAAAAATAATAAATTTTTGTAAGAATATTAATGTTAAATTTATTTTTATCTCAACTTGCTCTAATTATGGTTTCTTAAAAAATAAAATTGCAAATGAAAAAACAAAGTTAAACCCTGTATCAATTTATGCTAAACAAAAGGTAGAGATAGAAAAATACATATTAAGTTTAAAATTAAAATCAAAATTTCAACCAGTTATTTTGAGATTTTCAACAGCATTTGGCTCTTCAATGAGACCAAGGTTTGACTTAACGATTAATGAATTTGTTTTGAGAGCATATCTCAAACAAACACTGGAAGTTTATGATCATGAAACATGGCGTCCATATTGTCATGTTGATGATTTCTCAAATGTCATTCATAAATGTATAACATCAAAATATAAAAGTATTAATTTTCAAGTATTTAATGTTGGGTCAAATAAAAATAATTTTAGAAAAATAGATATTGTAAAAAAGATAAAAAAATATGTTCCAAATTTTAAATATAAGATTGTAAAAAATTCAGTAGATCCAAGGGATTATAGAGTGAGTTTTAATAAGATTGAAAAATTTTTTAAAATTAAAAATTTCATTACTGTAGATTATGGTATTAGAGAAATTATATTTTTTTTAAGAAAACAAAATAATTTAAAAAAATTTTTAACTTTTGGAAATTTTAAAATAAAAACAAAATGAGGAAATATTCATTACATGAACCAAAAATGGGTTCTGATGAGGCACTATATGTCCAAAAATGTATAAACACAGGATGGTTATCACCATCTGGCAATTTTGTAAAAAATTTTAAAAAAAGTTTAAATGATTTTACAAATTCAGATATAGTTCTGACCAATAGTGGTACTTCAGCTTTACATTTAAGTTTAATACTTGCAAATGTTAAAATGAATGATGAGGTCATAGTTCCAACCATAACTTTTGTAGCTACTATAAATGCAGTATTGTATAAAGGTGCATCTCCAATTTTTATGGATTGTAAAAAAAATAATCCAAATATTGATATAGAAAATGTTATCAATTTTTTAAAACAAAATACCTTTATTAAAAAAAAAAATTGTATCAATAAGAAAAGTAATAAAAGAATTTCAGCCATTATATTAACCCACGTCTTTGGAAACGTATTAGAATTTTCTAAGTTAAAATCTTTATGCAAATTAAAAAATATTAAAATTATAGAAGATGCGGCAGAGGCCCTTGGTTCAAAATTTGAGAATGGGTTTGCTGCTGGTATCAAGGGTGATTATGGAATTTTATCTTTTAATGTAAATAAAATAATTACAAGTTCTGGTGGTGGAGCCTTATTTGTAAAAAATAAAAAAGATAAAGTTTTAGCTGAACAGATTATAAAACAAAATAAAACAAATGATGTCTTATTTCATCATTCTGGTGTTGGATATAATTACGGTATGTCCAATATTTCAGCAGCTATCGGTCTTGCTCAACTCAAAAAAATAAACTCAATACTGCTTTTAAAAAAGAAAATTAATCAAGAGTATCAGAGAATTTTTAAATTTAATGAATACATAGACTTAATTGATACAGGTAAATTTTCTAATTTTTGGCTTAATGCAATAATAATAAAAAAAAATATAAGTTATTTGAAGTTAAAAAATATTTTAAAAGAAATTGAAGATAGAGGAGTTCAGGTAAGGCCATTGTGGTATCCTTGCCATAAACAAGTTTATCTTAGAAAATATGAAAAATTTAATTTGTTAAATTCAAATATTTTATATAAAAAAATTATTTGTTTGCCGAGTAGTTTTTTTTTAAAAAAAAGAGATATAGTGAAAATTTCGAAAATTGTGATCGATGTTGTTGAAAAAAAAATTACATAAAACAATTATAATTGCCGAAATAGGGGTTAACCATGATGGTAATCTTAATAAAGCAAAAAAATTAGTAAAAGTTGCTAAAAATATTGGAGCAGATTACGCAAAATTTCAAATGTATGAACCAGATGAGATAGTTACACCACTAGCAAAAAAAGCTGAATATCAAAATTCTAGCCTGGGAAATTCTATTTCACAAAAAGTCATGCTTAAAAAATATTACTTTTCAGAAAAAAAAATTAAAATACTCAATCAGTATTGTAAAAAGTTAGGTATTAAATTTTTAGCTTCGGTTTTTGATGAAAAAAGTTTAGAAAAATATATTAGATTAAAACCTGATTATATTAAATTACCATCTCCTGAAATAAATAATATTTTTCTCCTTAAAAAAATAAAAAAAATAAAAAAAAATATTCCAATAATTTTTTCTACTGGGATGTCCACAAACAAAGATATTTTAAATGTTTTTAAGATATTAGGAAAAAATAAAACCTTAATTCCAATGTATTGTGTTAGTTCTTATCCAACCAAAGTGTCAGAAATCAATTTAAAAAAATTTATAAATTTAAAAAAAAAATACAAATATATAGGTCTTTCAGATCACACAAGATCTTTAGAAACATCAATAATTTGCACTTATTTTAGTGCTAAAATTATTGAAAGGCATTTGACACTTAATAAAAAGCTTAAAGGTCCAGACCACTCTTCAAGTCTTGATCCTATTGAATTTGAAAAATTTATAAGATCAGTAAGGAATACTGAGATTTTAAGATCTAATCATATCAAAGACAATTATGAAGTTAAAAATAAAAAATTTGTAAGAAAAATTTTAGTTGCAAGAAAAAAAATAAAAAAAGGTGATTTATTCACAATTAAAAATGTAACATGTAAAAGATCTGGTTTGAATGGCATTGAGCCTATGCTCTTTGATAAAATTGAAAATAAAGTTTCAAAAAAAAACTACCTCAAAAATGAGAAAATTTAATATTTTAATATTTTCAGGCGGAAGATCAGATTTTGATCTTTTATTACCAGTAATTAAAAAATTAAAAAAATATAAATTTATAAATACCTCTTTGATTGTAACAGGATCTCATCTTTCAAAAAAACATGGATTAACTTTGCAATATGTTAAATCGCAAAATTTAAGAAAAGTTATTCCAATTAACATTAACTGTGAAAATGTTACTGAAAAAAATTTGCCATTAGTTTTTAGTCGTGCACAAAAATTATACTCTGAATACTTATTTAATTTAAAGCAACAAGTTGATTTATCAATAGTATTGGGTGATAGATATGAAGCTTTGGCATTTGCAAGCGCTTGTTTTTTTTCAAATATACCTCTTGCTCATATACATGGTGGTGAAAAAACAAAAGGTTCTAAAGATGATACAATTAGACACGCTATTACAAAGTTTTCTAATATTCATTTTGTTTCTAACAATGAGCATAGACAAAGAGTTTTACAACTAGGTGAAAATAATAGAAATATATTTATATGTGGTTTACTTGGTTATGAAAACATTAGAAGCATTAAATTAATTAAAAAAAAAAGTTTAGAGAAAATATTGAAAATTAACTTGAACAAACAAAGTCTACTAATTTCGTATCATTCAGTCACAACTATATCAAAAACCCAAAATATTAAAGAATTCAAATCTTTATTATTTGCTCTAAAAAAGTATAAAAAGCTTAATATAATTTTTACCTCTCCAAACATTGATCCAGGAAATTCTGAGTTAATAAAATTAATAAATAAATTTATAAAACAAAATACAAATGCATATTTTTTTAGTTCACTAGGTCAAAAAATTTTTTTTTCATTGGCCAAACTTTCAAATATTTTTTTAGGAAATTCATCAAGTGGAGTATTAGAAATACCATTTCTTGATGTGCCAGTAATAAATATTGGTGAAAGACAGAGTGGTAGATATCAATTTATAAAAGTACTTAATATAGCGCCAAATAAAAATAAGGTTATTAAAAGTATAGATTTAATATTATCAAAAAAAATTAAAACAAACTACCCTGATTATAATATGAAAAATAATGCCAGTAGTTTGATTGTAAAAAATATAATAAAAAAATTAAAAGATAATAAGAATATTGATTTAAAAAATAAAACTTTTAGTGATATTAATTTTTAAATAAATTAATAAGTATTAATCTTATTTAAAATTTGATAAAAAATATTTAACAATCATATTAATTTTATTAAAAAGTAATGTTTAAAAAAGTAAAGCCAGTAAAATTAAAATCTATAAGTTATGCTTGGCCAACAAAAGATAAATATATTGGATCAAAAATAGAACAGTATTTTGTAAATTATAAAAATGGAAAAAACGGATTACCAGACTCTATTGAAAAATTAGAAAAAAAATTTTGTCAATTTAACAAAAGTAAGTACTCCTTAGCTTTATCTTCATGTACAGCAGCATTACACATAGCTTATCTTTCCCTGGGTATTAAAAAAAATGATGAGGTTATTATTTCCAACTATACTTTTCCCGCAACAGCGATTCCTTTATTTTTAATTGGTGCAAAACCCGTTTTATGTGATGTGGATAAGATAGATGCAAATATTGACCCAGATAAAATTGAAAAACTAATCACAAAAAAGACTAAAGCTATTACTGTTACTCATTGGTGGGGACAGCCATGTGATATGGAAAAAATTTCCAAAATAGTTAAAAAATATAAATTAAAATTAATTGAAGATTGTGCTCATGCACCTGGAGCAAAATTTAAAAATAAATATGTAGGTACTTTTGGTGATTTTGGTTGCTTTAGTTTTGATAATAATAAACTTTTAGCATCAGGTGAAGGAGGTATTTTGGTAACTAATAATTATAAATACCATCAAAAAGCTATGCTTTTATCAGATTTTGGTCCAAGAATTTATAGAAAAATAAAAATTCCTTCATTAAAAAAATTTATAGAAACTGGAGTTGGAACAAAGTACAGAATACATTTTTTGGCCGCAAAAATAGCATTAATTAAATTAACAAAAATTAATAAATTAAATATGGATAGAAAAAAAGTATTTGATTATTTTTCTAAAAAATTAAAAAAATCTAAATTATTGATTGCCCCAGATAACAAGAAAAATTTTATAAGAGGAGGCTATTACGGTTATAAAGTTATAATGAAAAAAAATAAATACATCAGTATTAAAAAATTTTTAAAGATATTAAAAACAAAAAATGTTGATGCAAGAAGAACATTAACACCACCATTACACTTAACAAAAACTTTTAAACATCAAAACTTAAAAAATTTTTATAGTAATTATAATTTTAATTATTCTAGAAAAAATTTAAAAAACTCTGAATGGTTTCACTTAAATCATATAAGTTTTCCATCTTTTTACGAAGAAAAACATAAAAAATTAATTGATGAATATGCAAGAGTCATTTTGTCTATTGAAAAAATATTAAAAATAAATGGCAAAAATTTTATTCATTAATCCATACGCTGAGTCATCATTTGGCAGACAATCAATTCCTATGGCATTGATATATAGTATTTTAAAAAGGGATGGGCATAAATGTGATATATTTGATACAACATTTTTAGATAACTCACAATTACTCGTTGAAAGACCCAATCATGATGAAGAATTAGCAAGAAAAAATTTCTTTAAAAAATGGGACGATACAGTTTTCAAAGAAAGTAGACAAAAAGGAGATATCTATGCTCTTTTGCAAAAAAAAATAAATCAATTTCAACCTGATTTAATAACTTTTTCTTTTTGGGGCAGTCATTTGCATGCAGAGGGTGAGTATTATTCTTATCACAATGGATTAAGATTAATTAATAATGTGGAAATTAATAAAAATTGTCAAATAGTTGTAGGTGGAACTATACCATCTTCTAATCCCAAAAAAGTTTTAGAAAAAAATCCAAAGATAAATTATGTTTTAAAAGGTGAGCCAGAACTAGTTTATGCTGATATAGCTAAGAGTATAGATCTGAATAAATCTCTCAAAACTATTGATAATCTTAATTATATTGAAAATAATAATTTGATTTCAAACTCGTTGAGACCTTTAATTGATCCAATCGATGATCTACCTGATGTGGAGATGGATATATTTGATGATAAAAATTTCATTAGACCATTTAATGGAAAAATAGTTAGAATGGCAGATTTTGAACTAAGTCGCGGTTGTTGGTACAGATGTACTTTTTGTTTAAGTCCATTTCAAAGAGAAACAACTTATCATAAAGCAAAAAATTTTAGACGTGAAAAGAGTATTGAAAAGATAGTTCGAGAAATTTCAAAATTAAAAAAAAATCATAATCTTGAATATATTAGATATCAGGATGAAAGTTTTAATTCAATTAAAGAGGATAAGCTTGAAGAATTATCAAAAGAGTATAAGTCTAAAGTTGATTTGTCATTTATAATTGAAGCAACTGTAAATACGTCTACAGAAAATAGAATTAAGTCTTTAGCAGAGAT
>MDSZ01129383.1_pt1 | contig 23744 bp, 37 predicted proteins | sample 811201 | NCBI WGS metagenome assembly MDSZ01 (sample SAMN05326647, study PRJNA326480) | marine metagenome | isolation source: seawater | place: Indian Ocean: North | collected 2010
AGATCAAGTGGTTGGCTGTTGGTTCACTAGGTGAGAAAAAGATGAAGTCTGTGCTGAATGAACTCAAAGCAAAACTGGAAGAACAAAAGACACAGCGACGTGGTGAGCGGTGGGATTATTGGGTGAAAGCAAAACAAGAACCAGCACAACGTATGTTTGAAAAGGCAACCAAACGCTATTTGCAAGAAGCATCACAAAGATATGCAAGGAGAATCAGAAGATATGTGCGCACAAAGTCTATTATTGATCTGGGTGAACTGGAAGCGATTGCAGAAGAAAAACGCTTGATCTTCAACAGTATTGGTGGAGTATTTCAACGTGTTTGGAATCTAAATGGAACAGCAGAACTTGATGCCATATTTAGGCTTGCAAAAATGCCAAGACCAATGGATCTAATGTTTGGTGGTAACGATATAATGGAAGAATTGATCACCTCATTATCCATGGAGATTTCACGAACGACTGCAAATGCAGTTACTAAATCAATACAAGATGGTTTGATCAACGGTCAAAGCGTTAATCAGATTGCATCGAACATCGATCAAATTGCAGCTTTTGGTGCTGGACGTGCCATGATGATTGCCAGAACCGAATCAACAAGAGCCGTGAACAGATCTGCAGTTGAAGCATACAGGCAAGGAAGTCAGGAAACCGGATTGACTGTGATGAAAGAATGGATCAGCGCAAGAGATGGCAACACACGTGAAACCCATTTGGATTTAGATGGTCAGATCATTGGTGTAGATGATGCGTGGGAAACCATGAACGGTTCCACCATGTATCCATCTGGATTCGGTGATCCGGCAGAAGATATAAACTGCCGGTGTACTGTAGCACCGGTGGTCAAATGAAAAAGGATGGTGAGATGTTAACTGGGTATATCATTGCAAGTTTAGCAGGTTTGATTATTGGTGGCGGTTCTGTGTTGCTTATAAATAAAAAGGCAGATCAAGACATACCACCGGTGGTTGTATCAGATCAAGTTGCTAAAGATCAACAGGAAATAATCAAACAGGTGACCAGTCCAGAGTTGGTTGCTGTTAGTTGTTCACAAAACCATATTGATAAACATGGTGACCTTTTATGCCGTGAAATGTTTTGCAGATTGCAAACCCGTGGAAACGATGCACAAACTTCTGGTGCAGAATGTGAGGAAATATCAAATATTTCAAACACATTAAAAATATTAGATGCCTGTGTGTCATCTGTAGAAGTTGAGGGTGGCACCGATCCTGTTGACGTTTTCAATGAAGATTGCACAAGGCTGTTCAGAGAACGTAAATGATGTTACAATATTCTTTTTTGACAAGAATCCTAAATTGGTGTAAAGTCAAATCATTATTGTAGGTTAATTATGATTCAAAAGTTTGCTGAAATAACAGCCAAAGAAGTTGGCACCGCTTCGTTCATTGCATCTACTGCAAATTCAGATCGATATAATGATGTGATAGATCAAGATTCTTGGATTCTTGATGGATACCAAAACAATCCAGTCATCCTGTTAAATCATCGGCAAGACATGTTGCCCATAGGACGTGCCAAAAATATTGGTGTTGTTAATGGACAACTTGAGATTGATGTGGAATTTGATATGGAAGATGAACTGGGTGCAACAGTAGCACGTAAAGTTGAAGCCGGATATTTGAAAGCAGTATCAGTTGGATTCCAACCACAAAAAGGAATCATGAGATCAGAACTTCCATCGGACCATAAAGCATTTGGGAAATCTGGAATGTATTACAGCGATAATGAATTGCTTGAGGTTTCTGTGGTAACGATACCGGCAAATTCTGAAGCGATTGCAAAGAACTTTACACCTTTGCAAGAGATGATCAGACAGATGGTGAGAACAGAACTATTGTCAAAACCGGCAACTCAACTTGAACATGTCAAACACATTCTGGATATAGAAGAACAGGCAGATAAATTCATTGTGTCTTTTGCCAAGATGGATAAAGAACCAGAAGAAGTTGAAGAAGTCGAAGAAGTTGAAGAAGTCGAAGAATCTGGATATGGTCACGATGATGACGATGAAAAAGACAAAGACTTTTATGACGATGAAGAAGAAGATGAAGAAACCAACATTAAATCATTAATCAAATACTTACTTTCATAAGGACAGGAGAAATCCCATGGAATATACAAACCCAAAGCAAGCACGTGAAGCGTTAAACAACTTGATTGTGCGACAGCAAAATGCTGAAGAAAAAATGAATCAATTTGATTCTAAAGTTGAAGAACTTAAAAAAATCCAAAAGGCTTTAGTGGAGAACAATCAGCAAAGTGTTCAACCTATTGGTGATGATTCAATTCTGTCACGTTATCGTGAAGAAGATGGATCGATTGTTCTAAAAAATAAGACAATCAAAAAAAGTATTGAGGGACGTGGATCTGTACCTGTACAGCAAGAAGGTTTGTTGGATGCAAGTGTTCCAGCCAACGACTGGCATGCAGAACTTTTAGACATGACCCAAAAGAGAACTTTGGCACGTCTATGTATGCGTGACCCATACACACCAAGGGCAGATGCAAATTTGTACAAGCATCTAATGAAAGCACCCAAGGTCATTCTTCCAGCGATTCAAAGAGCATTCAATGATGTAGCCGGAACCGGTGCGGAATTCATACCAGATGAATTTAGTTCTGATTTGTTTCAATCGTTCCAACAGCGTGGTGGATTGCGTCAGTTATTACAAGTTCAAGAAGTAGAAAGAAACACCTTGCTTTTGCCTAGAATGGATCGTGGTTCACGTCCATACTTAAAAGGGCAGATCACTTCTAATGATCCGGCATTATATACTGCAAGTGATGTGGCAACAAGTCAAAAATCAATCAGCATATCTGGTTTGGCATCACGTATTATTGTAGACGATGCAGCTAGTGAAGATGCAGCTTTTGCCATGACATCACTTCTTCAAAATGTTTTAAGTCAAGACATCGAAGATGCCTATGAAGATGCAATTATTAATGGTGATACTACTGGCGCACAAGATGCTTTGGCTTCTTGGAACATTCGAGATCGATGGGGCACCGTTGGTCTGGGTACAGCATCTGATCATCGTCGTTTGTTTCATGGTTTAAGAAAGCATGCCTTTGATCGTTCATCTACACATGACATTGCAGCTGCTGGTGCGACCACCCTTGAATATGCTGATTTGATCACCATGCTTGGTAAAATGGGTGAATTCGGTGTGGCTGATAAAGTCATTGTGGTGTCTCCAGAGGTTATGGTGTCTGGTATTATGAACATGACTGAAACCAAAACACTTGATGTGTTTGGAGCAAATGCAGCTATTCTTAAAGGACAGATCGCAAGTGTTATGGGTATCCCCATCATCATGTCACGATTCCTTGGTGCCGATCTAAATGCATCTGGTAAATATGACAACGTGACCAAAACCAAATCTGGTGTTTTGATCTTTGCTCGTGAATCTTACTATCAATATTTGCGACGTGGCATACTAGTAGAAACACAAAAAGACATCCGTGCTGGAGCCATTGAGATCGTTGCTACTTTACGATCTGTGATGGATACACCAGACAAAACAGACAAGAAAAATGTTGTTTTCGGTTACAATAGTTCATACTAATTTAGGAGTTTATAATGTCAGATAATAAAACATACAGGCTATATTGTGAAGCAGTCAAAAGCGCATCACTAGGTAGTTCTGGAACTTTAAGAAATATCCCATGCGATCGCAATGCAAAACTTGCTAGTGTGGTGATTTGTTCAAGAGCAGGTATAACTGCAAACAATACTAACTACTCAAAATTGCAGATCAAAAAAGGATCAGATGTTTTGTTTGAGCGTTCTTTTCAAACAGACGATCTTGCAGCTGTAACCAATGAAGCGTTGGCACCCTTGCTTGATTCAACAGTATCTGCTACTGATGAACTGATCGTGCATTATGCTCATAATGGTACAGGGTTGGCAATCGATCTGGATTGTTTGTTGGTATTTGAATTGGCGCGTGGATAATGTATGTCGTTAGTATCAGTTGCGACTCTAAAAGAGTATTTAACCGAAATCGGTGCAAACACCGGATCTGATACTGAACTGCAGAACATGCTGAATCGTGTTGAAGCCGTTGTGGCAGAATTCCTTGGTTTTCCAAAGCCATCGAGTTCCACCACAACGGCTCAACTTTCTCAAACCACATACACGTTATATTTTGATGCACCGACAGATAGTGACAGAACCGTTTTACAGTTAAACGTTAAACCGATCAATTCTGTTGCATCTGTACACAGCGATGTTTTAAGAGTCTATGGAAGTGACACCGCTTTAACACTTTCAAATATTGAGATAGACAGCATCAACGGTCGATTGATAATCAAGCCATCAAAGCCAGATACATTTTATCGTGGATTCAGAGCAAACAAAGTGGTTTGCAATGCCGGTTTTGCATCTGCTCCACCGGCATTAGAGCATGCCATTTGTGTTTTGTGTTCACATCTACAACGAGCAAAACAAAGCCAAGGAAAAGAAACCATGGCTCTTGCCGGAATATCTGTGAATCTATCATCCAGAGTTATACCAGAAGAAGCAAAACAAGTTCTGTGGCAATTTAGAATGCCACGATCAATCTTATAGGTGACAACGATGCTTGGTGAAGAATTTGAAAAGATGATGAATGATCGTGCAAACACATTTAATCGTGACTTTAAAAAAGGACTGCACAAATTCAAGTTTGATCTGGAACGACGTGGTAAAAAAACAGCCACACAGGATTTCTACCAACCAACAACACGTGCCGGTTTTGAACGTGACTACAAATTGACTGGTAGGTTGCGATCCAGTATTGTTAGTGGATTCATAGACACCAGAGATGGGTTTGGGATTGCCTTGCAAGCCGGTGGAATGTCACGTGGTGGTGTGGTAGACTATGCAGATGATCTTGAGTTTGGAACAAGTGGCATAAAGCCATTCTTTTTCCTTGGCAGATCAGTCAAAGAAGAACAAGAGAACTTGCCAGACTTTTTAAGAAAATTGCTAAAACTCCAACTGTCTCCATCTGGAATCTGAAATGCCCACACCAATCATAGTAGAAACATGGAATGCGTTGGCAACTAGATCAGCACATGATTATTCTGGTGGTGGAGATTATAGTGGTCTTGATATGTCTTTGGCTATTTACAAAGGGCGATTTGCAGAAGCACCGGCTGTTCCTTCTGTTTATATTGGTTATATTTCTCAAACTCAAGAGAATGGAACAACCTTGACAAGATACCAAGGCACCATGACTTTTCAACTTTACTGCTTTGCAAGTGGTTCAAGTAACTATGATCGAACCGTTAATGCTGTGAATCTTGGTGCAGATGTGCAAAACAGAATACTAGAAGATAGAACTTTGGGACTAACTGCCGGAAGAATTGACAACATCGTATTCCAATCTGCAACAGTTGATGGTGATCGCTATGGATTCAATCAAGTTGGTGTGTGTATATTACAGGCAGAAATTAGTTTTGTGTCAGATAGAGGTTTGTGATGGCTTTCTGGTTTAATGAAGAATATATTTATAGGAAATCTATAACGCTTGACTTTAGCACCACCAACAGTATACCGGCAAACCACGATGTGGAAATCACCGTGCCATCTGATTGGGATCTGTTTTGGGATACAATCAGATCAGACTTTCTGGATGTAGTTGTGACAGATGCCAATGGAGTTGTGCAACAATTCCAGAGAAAAGCCGGTGCAAACTATGCAAACAAAAATTTGGTTCTACAACTTGATAACATCCAAGTGCCCGCACCGAATAGTTTGGTGCAATTCTTTGTATATTATGGATATGCAACTGAATCAACAGATCGATCTTCTTCTATAACGATCAGCACACCAAAAAACGGATACATTTTTCTGGGTGCGCCTTTGGCACGTATTGTCGATGGGTATGGATTGGTGCCAACAGCAAACGCACCCACAACTACATTTGTGAAACAGACAACAGAAGAAATTGATGTGTTCTTTTCATTTCGTGGTTTATTAGAGACAAGAACAACGGAAAGCAACGGAAGATTGCTTTTTGAAGAAGTTGAATTTGTTATCGTTAATTCGTTAGATAGTGGTGGTAGCAATAGTGATTCACGTTATGACCTTGCATCCACAAGATTCCTAGGTGGATATGTTGTGGCACGTGCAAAAGGTGGTGCTAACAATACTGACTATGCGTTTCTTGTTAGGTTATCTACAACAAACAAACAGATTTATGATATAAGATGTTTAATGAAAACTAAAGATTTATTGCCAACCTAGGAGATTGACATGGCAGCTGTATTAACTGGGCATGGTGCCTTTATAAAATATGCAAAAGAATCAACATGGGGTGTGGCTGTATCCACAACCATATCAAACAGAATCAATTCTGTTTCAATTCAGAAAGTACAGGAACGTGGTCAAAAGGCTAATTTGTCTGTACCGGCAAGTGGTGTGCTGGGTGGATTGTATGACGGATTTTTGAGAGTTGAGGGATCTATCGAGATGCCTGTGATGTATCAAGGATTGGGTTTGCTATTTGAAATGGCTTTGGGAAATCTAGCCAACAGCGGAACGGGCCCATACACTAATGAATACACACCAGATCTGTCATTGCCATCTGCAACTCTTGAGGTGCAACGTGGTACTGGTATAACCAACCAAAAAGAACGATTTACAGGAATAAAAATTAGCACCTTGGCAATCAGTTGTGAAGCCGGTGGTGAGATGACTGCCACTATTGACTTTATTGGAAAGACCTCTTTGGCACGATCTGCAAACATCACAAGTTCTTTTGGCACAGGCACATCTGTTCTTCACTTTCATGCTAGTCAGTTGAGTTTTGATGGAGCAAATTATGATGTGAGAAGTTTTACTTTTACTGTCAACAACAATCTGGAACGACGTGATCTGTTAGGTAACAAGGAAACAGGTGAACCGGCTGTGGGTGATGTTAGAACAATAACTTTAGAAGCCACGTTGGATATAGAGAATGATGCTTTGCAAACTGCTTTCATAGCCGGTACACAAAGTGATGTGCGTTTGGAATTCACAAGTGGGGCTGATCGGATTATATTTGATTTAACAAACGCAATCATCACAGATCATTCAGATCCTGTTAATGCGTTTGGACGTGTAGAAAGAACCTTAACTTTCACAGGACTTGCAGACAATGCAAATGTGGGTGGAAAGATTACATGTGTTAACAGCGATGCCACAGGAATAGGAAATTAGATGAAATTTATACAAAGGATTCAAGAAGTCACCACAGTTGATGTTACAGCGTTTGGTGGTCAAGTTATTTTTAAAGTCAAATCACTGTCACCGCTTGAAGCGGAAGCAGCTGGTTTGGCTTCTTCTCTTGTAGCGTCAAGTGTTTTAGATGTTAACGAGATAAAAAGAATTGCAAAACAAAAAGACATCTTTGAACGTGTTGAAAGTGAAGATGCAACTGAACAGGATCTTGAACAGTTGCTGAACATCATGCATGGTCTAGATCCAACAAAGTTCAAGCATATTGAAGATCACCAAAACAAAATATTGAAACAGGTTGTGACACAAGCAAGTGAAGATCAAGGTGTAACATTTCAAGAGATCTTGTTGGTGGATAATGCAGAAGATGAAAGCTGGGAAGATCAGCCACCAAGACTTTGGTGTGGTCATATCCAAAAAGAAGATCGTGATTCTATTATTGAGGTGGCTTTAAGTGCGCACAAGGAGGTGACCAAACACCTGCAAACCTTTCAGCAAACTGGATGAATCATATTTGCATCTTCTTGATGTTGTTGGCAGATCGTATGGAACGCCACCAAGTGAACTAAGACAAATGGAATGGGCTGATCTTCTATTCAACTATTATTGCATTCAAACACGTGCGTTAAGAATCAAAAAGAGTCTGAACAAACAGAAGAACAAAAAAGGCATGATCTTTCCAAATATCTCGATTGGTGACATGGTTGATCTGTTGTGATAGGATAATAGTATGGCAAATGTAGTAAAATATATACTGGAAATCAACAGCAAAGATGCCCAGCAAGGTCTTAAAAAAGCCGGCAAGGAAACAAAAGACCTAAGCAAAGACATGAAAAAAGCAGAACGATCTGGTTTGGATATGGCATCCAAAGTTGGATCTGCTGTTACTGGTCTTGCAGCTGGTATTGGATTGATAAAAGGTGCGTTCTCAACATTAACAAACGTTATTGAAGATACAGCCAGAGCAAGTTTTGAACTATCACGTTCTGTGGTTGATAGTGTTAATGAACTAAACGATTTGAATGCTGTTAGTGCTTTATCAGCACAATCTATTCAAGCAATTACACAGGCATTTGTTGGAAGCGGTCAAAGTGCATCTTCAGCTGCATCTTTTATTGCAAGATTTCCAAAGGTGCTTGCAGATCTTGAAGTGGGTGCAGCTCGTGCCACAGAAGCAGCTGAACAGTTAGGTGTTAGTGTTAGAGACTCAAGTGGCAACATGAAATCTGCAGATGTTATTCTGAAAGAAATGATTGGCAGATTGCAAGCCGTTGAAAACGATACAAAAAGAACCACAATTGCTTTTACTTTGTTTGGACGTGGTGCTGGTCAACTCTTGCAAGCATTTGGAAAGACTGCAGAATTTGAAAAGTTTCTGGAATTCACAGAAAAGTTTGGAGTAAAGACGGGTCCAGAAGCAAGTGCATCTGCAGCTAGATTTCAGGAAATCCTAAGTGCTTTGGAAATAACGACTGGACGTGCTAAGCAGGCATTTGTTGAAGCGATAGGTGGGATCGGATTTTTCAACAATTTGATGTTCAAAGGTGTGACGTTGCTGGTGGCTTTTACAACAGCCATGGAAAATAACAAAGATGAAGTGAGCGATTTTGCAAATGCTCTTGTGAATCTTGGTTCAGAAACCTTTGGTTTCTTTCAGTTCATGTTGATGAAGTTCAACAATATTGTGGCAGAAGCGGTTGCGTTTCTGACCATGAAGTTGTTAACACCGGCATTTGCTCTAAATAAATTGGGATTGATGTCTGATGAAACATTCCAGAAGATGGAACAACTTGGAATGAAAACCAACGAAGCCGGTTTGGCTCTTGAAAATGTTGTGGCTGGGGTTAATGATTCAATAACAAAAAACACCGATAAAGCAGAAGAAGCCGGCAATATTTTAGAAAGTATTCTGTCTGGGATTGATAAAGAATCCGATGATTTCAAAGATCAGTTAGAAGAATTGGCTAAAAGCATGGACACAGCAAACCAAGCAAGTGCTGATCTAACAGCCCAGAATAATCAAATATCTGGAAGTGCAAAACGTTTAAATTTTGCCATGGATTTTGTGTTAAAAACCATGGATACTTTTGATGAAACTCCACAAGCAGTAAGAGATGCACAGGAAAATGTTAGAAGACTTGAAAACTCCTTAAAAGCATTTGCAGAAGCAGGATTTTTAGAAGATGATTTTTTCAACGTTACTGCAAGAGAACAACTGATTGAAGCACAGAAAAGGTTAGATCAAGCAATACAAGATACAACAGAAACTGTTGAAAAATCAGCATCTAGTTTAGAAAAGTTTAGTTCTAAGTTCACAAATTTTATTAGTAAAATATCTGATCCAAGTTCACTTCTTGCCGGCATTGTTGCTGGTAAATTTGCAACTAAATTAGGTGACTTAATTACAAAAGATTTACTGCCAGCATTTTTAAAATCGGATGCCAGATCAAAATTAGGTGGTGCTGGCACAGTTATTGGTAAAGGCATTCAAGGACTTGGTGGTGCTGTTGGTGCCGTGGCACCAGTTATTGGTCCTCTTGTTGCAGTTGTTGGTGCCCTTGAAAAATTAGGACAATCGACACCAAAGGATTTAAGAAAACAATTTGATGATTTTGTTAAAAACTTTAAACGTGGTGCCAAAATATTGCCAATACTTCTTGCTGATATATTGCCAAGATTTATTGCACAAATGGTTGTGGCTATAGTAGAAGCCGGCATCAATTTAGCATTTCAATTACCACGTGCAATTAGAGATGGATTGTTTGATTTTGTTATTTTCCTTGGCAAGGAACTTAAAAAATCACTGTTTGGTTGGTTCGAACGTGTATCAAATTTTTTCAGTAACTTTGGTGAATTTTTTAATAACATATTCACCAGAGAGGGTCGACGTGAAAACAGGCAGAAAGTTTTAGGCTTTGAAAGTGGTGGAAGATTTGTGCCCAGTACCGGTTTGCGATTCACCGGTGCTGATGATGGATTGGCGATGCTCCACCGTGGTGAAACCGTGGTGCCAGAGTCAAACAGAAGAAGTCAAGCGGTTGACAGAACCATGAACAGTATGACCGGTGGCGGTGTCACAGTTGTTGTAAATGCAGAAATAGTTGAATCAAACGCAATCGATGAACTTGTGCGACGGATAGAACAACGATTCCAAGACTTTGGTGGCGCACGATCAACCTTGTTTGGAGTATGACATGGGAAACCCTAAATTTTATTTTTTCCCAGAACCAGACGGATCAAACAAAGTCACTATTGATCTTGGTGAGGGACTTGCAGAATTCTTCTTTGATTTTGAGGTTGAAAGAAATACAGGTGTGGCAATGGATGGTGCTATGTATCGTGCAACCACAACACATAGACAGATAATTACAATACAGCGTGACCGATTCACAGCCGGTGAAGATTTAGCCATTAAATTTGCAGCTTTGCAGAATCATCTAGATCGTGGCTTTAGTTGTGCGTTTGCTGTTGATAGTTCAAAAGCATGGGCATATCCTATAACGATGCCACCAGTTGGTGGTATGCTAAATATGGCTGTCCATGGTGACCCATTCCGTGGCATGATCGGTGGTACAGTTAAACCAAGTGCAAATGACTACTGCACCGTGATTGCTCAGAATCCAGAACTAGTGTATGAACAAAATAAAATCAAATCAACATTCAATAATACAGCATGGGTAACTGCAAATGGTGGAACACTTCAACTTGAAAACAGAATGGCATTCACATATTCTGCACCAACTTTTATAACACATTACAGATACTTCCCTGTTTTGAAAAGACCAAATGCTGATGTTGGTCAAAACATAATTACTAATGAGGGTGGCAGATTGTTTAGCCTGTCATTGCGATTAGTTGTGGACACAGCACAAATGTTTGCATTTCATCCAGATGTTGATCAAAGTGCCGGACAGGCAAACAGTTGGATAGAAGAATCTGGTTTGGCAACGATTGGACCGGCTGTGGGACAGGCAACTTTAGATCGTCCAAATCCAAGTGGAGTTGTGATCGATATACGACAAGAAGGTCAGACAATACCACAATTGCGACGACCTTGGTGGGCATAAAATGGGATGGTCAAATGCGTTTATTTCTGAACTATACAAAACAACGATTCAACCAGTATTTGAATTACGTTTTCATGATCTGGGCAATGGGATTGGGCGTGATTATAGCGTTTATAGTCATGGCACCGGCAACCTAAAGATCGCAAGATCTGGTGTGAATGTTAGCGGTGTAACTGTCACACCAAGTTCTTGGAACGTATCATTTGGTGGGTTTTCAGTTAGATTAGTTGGTGACAGCACAAATTTATTTTTGGCAGTTCAAAAAGGTTCTTTTGCTTCTTTATATTGTAAATTGGGATCAAGCAATTATGAACGTATTGCAATAGGTCAGTTAAAGGCAATACGAAGAACAGGTGTGTCAAAAGAACTTTTTTTGCAGTTTGTTGATCTGTTATCTGCATTGCAGAACACAGTTAATAGTGAGATCGGTTCTTTTCCATCTTTATCAACTTTGAACCCACCACAACAAGATTGGTTCTATGAACTTGGAACATTTACACAGTTAACAAGCAATTGGACAGTTGGTGATTCATCCATGGCTGTAACAAACACAACTGCTATAAGACGTGAAACAGGTCAAAATGGAATCATTAAATGTCAAAGCAACTCCAGCAGTGATCCGTTCTTTCTGGAATTCAATAATACAACAGGAACCAGTATATCAACAACACCAAACAGCGGAACGGCTGTTTTTCCGTCAATCACATCTGCATATAATTTGAACACCTCGACTGGTTCATTTGTGACTAGGTGCGCACAACTTGACGATCATCCTGTTGATATGATTGGCAAAATATTAGAGTCAACAGGGACAGGTGGCAATGGACTATATGACACACTTCCATCTGCTTGGAGTATCGGTGGTGTGTTTGGATCTGGTTTGTTTGATTATAATGATGGACAAACACAGAAAAGTCTGATCAGCGGATCAGCCACAACAAACTACAAATGGCGATTGGTTCTGGATTCACCACTTAATCGTGGTTTTCGGTCTATACTAGATAAATCAAAAGAAGTAGGACAATGGGCAGTATTTAGACAGGGATCAGTAAGTTGGAGAAGTTGCACCGATCCAAATACTGCACCATTTGTTGCTGGCAAATTACAGAACAGAGATATTTTTGCAGTTATTGCCCATGATATATTTGATCCAAATCAATCAAATATATATCCAATAAGCAAATTAGAATATTCAAGTTCAATACCTTTAAATTCATTGTATCGTCACAGTATTGGTCAGACTTCTGGACGGGTCTCAAGTCTGCCTGCAAGCCGTGAAATAATTAGATCAGCACAAACATTATATTCTCCAGACACTAATGAATCCGATCTGGCTTTGGCAGATCTGACTCGGATGGCAAAATGGGATCACTTCACTTATGAGCGCGTGACTTTAAGATGCAAAATGGTGACTGCACAATTTGTTGCTGGTGATATTTTAGAATTAGATACAGATTTGATTCAAGGTTTGAATGGAAACTATCGAAATACACAAGGAATGGTGGTGGCATCTGCATTTGATTTTTCTACCAATTCCAGTATGATACAAATATGCGTGATTAGTGGTGAGCGGTGATGTTGGAAATTAGAGGTGATGAAAGACCCAAAATATTGGATGCTGTTGACAGCCATGGATTCTTAACCTTTGATGGGAAGTGGGATCTGAATCTTATCGGCTTGCGCACACCTAATACAGAAGCAAATTTGTTTGATGATTTTCTATTTGTTGTTTGTAGGGATTCTGAAAACAAATGGTGTACATGGGTTTTGAGGTGTACAACAGATGCTGGCACATACTGGTTGCGCAACCCATCTCGTGTCGATGGCACAGCCATTCTAGTTGACCCACAGCAATGTCGTTCCGCATATCAACTAGATCTGCATGCCGGTCGATATTTAGCATTATGTCAAAGGAAACCTGTCAAGGTTTGGAGAGATGCAAACCGTGATGAAATACTGGATCGATATGGGGCAGAACACGTTGGTTATTTTGGTATAAATATTCACCGTGCAAGTCAAACAAGAATCGTGAATGAAGTGGAAAGATACAGCGCTGGATGTACTGTGATTCAAGATTTTGATGAGTTTGATTTTTTGTTGAGTCTTTGCAAAAAGCAAATTGCCGTGCTAGGATATGACAAATTCACGTATACTATAATTAAAGGTGAACTGTCTGATTTTTGTGAGGAAGAACCATAATGGAAGAACACATGCTAAATGCTTTAATGCAAGGTGGTTCAAATGTTGCTTTTGCGATGTTTCTGCTTTGGCAATACAAAGAGCAACAAAGGCGATCAGATAAGAGAGAAAAGGATCTGCGTGATCGTTATGATAAAGTTATTGTGGATTTACAGTCACGTGAAGATAAAATGCGGGAAGAAGTCGTTAAAGAAATATCAGATCTTGACAAACGCATGTCACTTCTTGAACAATCACTGCAAAATATACAAAGTATTGTTGAGGAAATCAAAAGGCAATTCGTGACAATTCGCAATTAAAATAGTATACTGTAATTGCATTTTACACCTTAGAACCTCATGTGCAACGGTCAGCCACATGAGGTTCTATTTTTTTAGTTAAGATTAAATGCCCAGTAACCAAGATTCATAAGAATTGGAACCCATAAAGGAGCAAAGACAAAGACCATGACAGCCGTGGTTGGTACTTCTTGATCATTCATTCTGCACCGCCATTCATATCAAAGCAGAATTCAAACGCTTGATGTAATTCATGTTTTTCATTAGTTGGAACCATTTGTAATAAGTCACAAAAGATCAATCTTGCTTTTGCACGTCCAATCCTTTTTATTGACTTTCTCATTAATTTAGTCCAAATTTGTTTTTTTCTATACGATTCAGATGGCTGTTTCATTTGTACACCTTTTGGTTAATTGTTGTTATCGAGTTTTTATGCTCTTGACATGAGTATAGCACACAAGTAAGAAAAAATGGCGTTTTTATTCATTATATTTTTTCTTGATAGTCTAAGCAATTTGGTGTATCTTAAAACGAACACCAAAAATGATGAGGTAAATATCATGGCAATTCAAATTACATCCGAACAAATTAAAGCGCAAAACATTATCACTTCTTTGCTAGCTGCTGATGCAGTTAACGCATCTAAACTTGATCTAACAGACAACTATACATTTTCTGGTGCTGTTGGTGTACCAACACCATCTGCAGATGGACATGCAACCACAAAAGCCTATGTGGACAACTTGATCGCTGGATTGCATTGGAAAGATTCATGCCGTGTTGCAACCACAGCTGCATTAGTTGCTACGTATAACAACGGATCATCTGGAGTTGGTGCAACTTTAACAGCAAATTCAAATGGTGCCATATCCATCGATGGAGTTGGACTGCAAGCAGATGATCGTGTGCTAGTTAAAAATCAAGCAGTAAGTGATCGAGAACAAAATGGTATCTACAAAGTAACGACGGTGGGTGCTGTTGGTGCTCCATTTGTACTAACGAGAACCGATGATGCAGACACAGTTGCAAAGTTAAACCATGCAGCTGTTTTCATTCGTGAGGGATCTGCAAATGCAGATGCCGGCTATACACTTGAATCAGATGGTGTTAGTGCTATCGGAACAAGTGATCTAGTATGGGCACAGTTTTCTGGTGCCGGTTCCATAACTGGTGGGAATGGAATTTCTAAGACAGGCAACACAATCGCTGTTGATCTTGCATCTGATCCTGCTTTAGAATTTGATGGTGGTGCATTGCGTGTCAAAGTCGATGGTTCTACTATTGCACGTGATTCAAGCGGTGTAAAAATCGCAAACGATGGTGTGGGCACCGCTCACATTGCAGCTGCAGCTGTTACTCAAGCAAAGTTGGCAAATAACGCTGTTGGTTCTTCACAAATTGCCTCTAATGCAGTTACTTCTGCAAAAATCACAGATGCAAATATCACAACTGCAAAAATTGCTGATAGTGCTGTGACATCTGCCAAAGTTGCAAACGATGCAATCACAACTGCCAAGATTGCTGATGATGCAATTACAAGTGCAAAAATTGCTGATAATGCAATTGCCAATGCAGCTTTATTTGATGCCAGTATTCTTGCTGGTGGTCTTAAAAAGAATGGTGCCGGTTCTGCATTAGAAGTAAATGCAGATGATTCAAGTATTGAGATTAACGGATCTGGACAGATCGCAGTTAAAGCAAATGGAATCAGTAACACCGCATTGGCTGGTGGTATTACAGCAAACAAGTTGAATCTTTCTGGTGGTCTGGCAAACGATGGTGGGTCACTTGCTATTGCTTCAAATGTTGCCGGCAACGGTTTAACATTAACAGGTCAAGTATTGTCTGCTGATCTTGATGGTGCCACTTTAAGTGTTGGTGCAGATGGTTTAAAAATCACCGACGCTGGTGTGAACACCGCACAGTTAACTGATAATGCTGTAACAACTGCAAAAATAACCGATGCAAACGTGACAGATGCAAAGTTGGCATCTAATGCTGTAACAACTGCAAAAATTAATGCTGGCGCAGTAACAGATGCAAAGTTGGCAAACAACGCTGTAGTAACAGCCAAGATCAATAACCTTGCTGTAACAGGTGCAAAAGTTGCTGATGGAACTTTGACACTTGGAAAGTTGGCATTTGAATCACGACAGGAAAAATTCACCGGTGATGGTTCACAGACCAACTTTGATCTGGCAAGAACATCTGCCGGTTTGGATTCAGTATGCGTCTATCGAAATGGACTACGTATGGAAAAAGCCGGAAGTCCAAGTGATGCCGATCAATATTCTGTTGCCAATAGTGGTGCTGGTTCTGTTGGACGTGTTACATTTGGTGTGGCACCAGATTCTGGTGACATTATTCTTGTTGATTATCTTGGATAATGATTGTTAATTGATTCCCTTATGTCCCTGTGACATCCTACCTTTGATCCTGTCGGTTTATCCTTTGGCTGACAGGATCTTTTTTTATGCTTGATTATAATCTACAAATAGATAATCAGATGCCTGTGGTGTAAATGTGGTGCTAAATGTGGTGCCGTTGATCACCGTTATTGTTTCACCCAGTTGTTGTCTGATTCCGTTCCAATATACTCGAATCGAATCACCATCAAAGGCTTCTTGAACCGTAAACGATTGTGCAGAACCGTTGCATTGTGCAGACAAATTCTGTTGTTTCATATCACCTCCACCTGTTGGTGTTGTTGCCGTTCCACCTTGGCTATTGAATGGGTCTATCAATCCCATGTTAATACTCATACGTGATCAAGACTTGATCCATGGTTGCTGTCTGTGCGTTAAGTTGAAAAAGCAGATATATCTTATTTTCATCATTTGCCGGCATTATTGCATCCGGTCTATATGACGCACATTTGATTGTTGCTGTTGTGCATCCCTCAAAATTCACAGATTCAGTTGAAGTTATGATCTGCTGATCGCCTTGTGGATCTCTTGATGCAACCATTTTGATTTTTGTAGCTGCAGAATGGACACCAGAAAGTTGTACAGCAATGATGTTGACCTTAACCAAAAAATGTTCAACGTCCAGATCAACCTTATACCAACCTGTGGAATCCAGAGATCCACTAATATTTTCAATCAACTTTCGCCCAAACATGATTCACCTCAAACTCTTTACAATATAACAGTTTTCAAGGTTTATACTGGGATCAATAGATCAAATAATCTCACACAATCTTCAGCATCTTTGGTCGCTGTATGATTATTCTCTAATGACCAGCCAAGGAATCTTCGAATGTTATCAAGTTTCATGCTGTTACAGCCACGTGGTTTTAGGTGAATAAATGCCAAACTTACTGTGTCTATAGTCCTATAAGGTAAGTTCTGATCTACTCCATAACGCTTTAAGAAGTGACGGATAAAGGATGCATCAAATTTGACATTATGTGCAACCAGCGCAGTTTCACTTGTGCCATATAAGAATCGTGCCATACGTTGTGCTGCTTCTTTTGGTTGTACAGCATCGTGCCACTTTTCAGATGTATAACCATTAACAGCCATGGCTTGACTAGATGCCTTTGACAGATCATCATCTGTTGGTGCGATCTTCATGTATAGCCTTGCCACCTCACGTCTGTTCTCATGTTTAATTCCACAGAACTCTATAATCGTGTTTTTCTGGGGTGATAGTCCGGTGGTTTCACAGTCAACAAAATAAAGAATCATTGGATCTCCTTGGTTATTCATAGTATACTGTGATTGTCCGACAAACTCAAACAAGAGGTGTGAAATGTACTATGGGCTATTATATCATTCTGACCATAAACGACTGAAATCATTGAGCAAATCAATGATTCTTGTTTATACAACTTTAATCAGCCATGGAGGTAAAGATCGAACGTTTACAGGCAGTCAGTCAAAACTTGCAACCATATCTGGTGTGAGTCTTGGAAGCGTCAAACGTGCGTTGAAATTCTTTGAGAATCAAAACTGGTTGACTTCTTCTGACTACTACCAGATCAAGAGATATGTGCTAACGATAGATCAAAGCCTTGAACCAGCCATAGTCCATAGCCCTGAACCACCGACGATTAAAAAGGTAGATCAAAGCCTTGATCCATCTATAGTCCAAATGGATGATCTACCTATAGATCAGAACTGTGATCCACATGTATTAAATAATAATAAAGAACTAATACAATTACATGACATGACAAAAGAACAAAAGCAGTTCATTAACTTTGTTGAAAGATGGCAACGGTTAAACGAATGGAGTGATGATGTTCCTTTGGATGCATACACAGTCCTGTGTGAGCAAACCAATAAGGTCGATCACTTTACCGAGTTGCAGATCGTTGATTCTTGGTTGATGTTACAGCACCATAATGAAACTGGCAGATGTTGGAAACATGGATGGTTTAACCGTTTACAGTCATGGTTTATACGTGAGCAGAAGCAAGGTGGCAGAAAGGGTTTGAATCTTAACAAGTTACAGAGATACTTCTTGAACTTTTCGGTGACGGATTCACACACCGATGACCCACCGATTTTTACTGAAGAAGAAGAACAGCCCCACTTGGTGTTAGTAGAAGAACCACCGGTGGATGTTGATGACATGATTGAACAGGCAAAACACAATCCGACGCTGTATGCCATTTTACAATCACAGGGATTGGTATGAATAACAAAGTAACATTCAGAATAGATGACCAGACTTTGGATGACTTGCGACTGATTGCAGATCAAAAGGGGATCACTTTATCCAAGTTAATTAGAGAAATATTGAAAGCAAATACTAACAAGATGGTGAATCAATATGAATAATATGAATTATCTAAATGATGACTGTTTGAATGCCATGGATAGATTCATTGCTAATGGTATGAGATATGACTGCATTTTTACCAGTCCACCCTATAATTCAAAAAGGTTTAAGAAGTATGACAATTTCAAAGATGAGTTCAAATGTTACTATACCTTTTTGAATGAACTAACTGACAAAATGCTGAAAGTATCAGACAAGGTTATTCTGAATTTACAGGCAAACTATTATAATAGATGTGATGTGTATAAGTTCATTGGCAACTACAGCAAGAGTATTCAAAGAATTATCATTTGGAACAAACGAAATCCAGCACCAAGTTCCATGCGCAATAGATTAACTAATGCACATGAATACTTTCTTATATTGACCAATGGGCAAACGATTCAAACCAATAGTGTTTATGTCAAAGACGTTATTGAATACCCAGTTAATTCCACAAAAATATCTGGACACAACGCTGTTATGAACAAAGATGTGTGTGAGTTCTTTATTAGTGAATTCACAAATCAAAATGATCATGTTTTGGATGTCTTTATGGGTAGTGGCACCACCGGTATTGTTTGTGTAGATCTGGCAAGAGATTTCACCGGAATAGAGATCGATCAACAATACTTTGAGAATGCAAAGAATAGAATCAATCAAAGAATGGATCATAAAAGGATCGTGCAGTTAAGTTTGTTCTGAATATATGAGTTATTTGAGGAATAAACTGGCACGTTTTTATTCCTCCATGATATACTATATATATAGCAATAAGGCTATTCTAAGAGGTGTAAAATGAAATACAAAGATTGGTTGGCACAAATAGTAGAATATCGAGTGGAAGATCGTGGATCGTTTGTAACAGAAACTGGTAAGAAGTATCCAGACTTTCGTGTGGTCATGTATATTGATGGAGAATGGGAAAACGAGTGGGATAATGGATGGAGTGAAAAAGAAGCGAAAGCCATTGCTGATCGTGCAAACACAAACGATCCACGATCTTTAAAAAACAATAAACAACAAAATAATGAGGTGTAAAATGAAATACAGACTGGCAGAAGATTGGTTGGCAAGAGAATATGTGGAATACTATAGTTTTTTCGTCAATCTAACCATGACAGGTATTATGGGTGACTTTATCGAATATAGAGATGAAGATGGAATGTGCATATTGAAAGTGATGTGGAAAGACGATGACCATGCTTTGGTCTGGAGTCGATACCGTCACGATGATTTTGATTCGATGCTAGAAGATGAGGTTTAACATGGAAAAGGTAACAAAGATCAAACTAAATAATAGAATCAAAAAACTTGGCTATGACCTAGAATTCTGGTGTGATCGATCTGGTGGTCAGTGGGTCATAGAGGGATTCGATAAAAATGGCACATGGTTTTCAAGAGGTACCTGTGTCATGTGGTTGCACCATCTAAGTTTCAAACAATGGATTGAAACGGCAATCCGATTCCACAACAATTCTGAGGTGTAGCATGACATTATACCGAATCAAAAAGGAATTTCAAAAGGAATACAAAGCATCAATCAGACATTCGATTTTCAAGCGTGTTGACACACAACTCGTATCTGGTACATACATTCACACCTATGCACCGGTGGTTGCCATGTCCGGTACTATTGAAGAGAATGGCATGGTCTTTAAAAAGGTGGTGGCTGACATGTCTGAGAAGTTTCCAGATCTTTTTCAAGAAGTTGAGGAAATGTAATGATCCTTTTTTAACAAAAAAGATCAGTTATATGGAATAAAACTGGAACGTTTTATTCCGAATCGGTTAAACTATATATATAAGGTAAGAACTTAAAGAGGTATAAAATGCAAAACAAACTAGAAATAACAAACACACTAATCAATCAAACCATCTATGGAAAGAACGGTGCCAGAAATCAAATCAAATTGATACAGCATCAGTATGAATCTTGGATGCTTTTAATTGACAGCGGATGCGTACAATCCGATGTGGATGATTTAGAAGAACTTATCATGGATCTGCAAATGCATGTATCTTGGATTAAAGAACAATATAACTTGTAACAACCCATAACTATTCGAGGTGTAAAATGAATAGACATGACAACCTACCAGATGACTGGAATTCATACTGGACAAAATGCAACTATCACAACCACACATATCATCAATCTGAATGGTGTATGTACTGCCAGATGGAAGATGAACAAGAACAAGAACAAGAGTTGATCGCTGTTGAATTGACAGCAAGACTCATGATCTATGTTATCAACTACCATGGCGGTGAAGATTGTGAGATGACCAAAACCAAAGATGCCATTCTGGCATTCAGTTTCACAAGTGAAAACCAAGAAGATAAGAAAGAACGTTTTCACATCTTCCAATCAAATAATAAATTCTATATTTATCTAACAGAAGATGATGCAGAATGTATCGACCCACCAAGTGATAACTGGTGGAGAACAGCAAGATTATCAATTCTGGAGGTTGAATCAACTGTGGATGATGTTGTGCAAAGTGAGTTCTCAAAAGGAATCGATCAAATCTTTGGAGGTGAGTGATGGGATTGGGACTGATAAAGAAATATCCAGAAAATATTGATCTTAGTAAACAACGATATAAACTAGTGCCGATCTGGCAGATACGACACCACATGCAAAACTTTGATCTGTATGAAAATCTAAAACAGGTGCGATCTGCGCATCCAGATAATGTACCGATCGGTGAATACTCCATTGCCTATGTGGATGATCAGGGAAGGGTCTACTGCAAATTCATATATGAAAAAAGGAGAGACTTGCATGGTGATGCATCTAGTTTCCTGTTCTGGATGGTAAGTGAGGTGCAAAATGACTAACGCAAAATTGATTGCTTTATGGTTTAACGACGATGGATCAAACTGGTATCTTGATGGCAATAAACTAAGTGGCATCACAAATTCTTTGAATGTATGGTTCTTGGGTATACGAACAGGTGACCATTTAGATGAGGTGTGCAAAGCCGTCAATGATTTCGCATATTCAAAATCAAATGTTGAAACCTATCACCCAGAATATGGAACAGGAATGTGGGATCAGATCTGGGTATTTGATGATGGTTCATACATAGCAGAATCAAACGGATACTGGGATGTGTCTGAAGATGATGGCACCTGTTGGAATGGGTACCGACTTGTGGAGGTGCCATGAAATTTGAAATGAAAAAAAGAATGGATCAACTCAATAAATATTCACATCTAATCTTGACCACTATTCTGTCTGGATACTGGGTGAACAAGTATGGACGAAATGAAGATGGCAAGATTGTCACCGGATGGAATGACCACCTGATGGGCTACAGTTCTGACTATCTGATCGCCTGTATAATCGTCTATGAGTTTGGATGGTATCGTGTCCAGAAGCACGATCTGTTGATGAATAAACTAATTGCAAATGTGTTCAAGTAAATTCGAGGTGTAAAATGAACAAAATATATCAGTACAAAAATCATACAATCATAAAAACTAACTTTAAAAGAAGAACCATCAAACGTTGCTTTGATAACTTCTATTCATCATGGGCATGGCTATATGTTGTAAGAGGTGCTTTGATCAATCATCATGTGATATTTGGGTGTACTTCTATCGACCAATGCAAAGAGGAAATTAATGAAGCGATAAGGGGTGCCAAATGAATAGCATGAGAATAGTGGAACGCATGAGAACATGGCGTTTAAAAAAACGATATACACAAACTGAAATTGCAAAAATGTTGAATGTTGACCAGAAAACCATATCCAGATGGGAACGGCTACAGATCGAACCAAAAGAAGAACAACTTGAAATGATTCAGGCATTAATAGAGTATGAAGAATTGCAAGATTGGTTGATGCCAACAAACAAATTTGACGTGAATGAAGATCTGTTGACTTTTACTGTGGTGGAGAATGTTGAATACTTTGTGCCATGGTACTACGATAAAAAGAACATGATCAGTTGCATAAATTGGAAACAACTTGAACGTGATCAAAATAAATCATTCAACTTTAGTGATTGCCTAAAGCATCTGATAAACACATGCAGTAGTAACTTGCCATTTTTAAAAGTATCAAACGTGGTTGAAATGGTTGAAATAGATTATTTTTGGCAACAACTTGAACAGGTAAACCTAACCTGTTGGATAATCGTGCAGAATGGAACCATATTGAAAGTGTTTGAAAACTGGGATGCTATGATGAAATTCATGGAAGAAGTAAAAGACAAAGGTTTTGTGTATGAGGTTGGTTGGAACGATTCATTAACAGTAGTTCCAACTACTGAAAACTTTATACTTGAGATCATCAATCATACAGATGATGGTCAAATCAATTATGAGATTAAAGAATTCAAAAACATCAAATATATCAAGGAGATAACATGAGAAACGTTAACAGTCTGCCAAATGGAAGAATTGTTTTGGCTTGCTTGGATTGTGGACACAAGCACGATCTGGCTAAATTTGGATGGAGCAAAATAGTGTGTTCTGGTTGTAAAAGAATCATTCACAATCCTGTACATGAAAACATAGAAGATGAAACCCGCAAAACCAATCTGATGCTGTCCAGTATGGATCGCCAGTATATTGGAACGATTGCAACGATTCATGGTGTTTCTAAATCACGTGCCTTGACACAGATCCTTGAATACTCACGTCAAGAATATCAAGCATCCGGTGGTCAACTCATAGAAGATTCATTCAAGGATGATCCCAAAAGAAAGAAAAGGATCAAGCAATAAAAAAAGATGAATAAAACTGTCACGTTTTATTCCCGAATCGGTTAAACTATATATATAGCAATTAGGCTATATCTAACCAAAAGGTGAAAAATGCAAAACACAAAAACAAAACGTAAACTTCCAAAATGGATTGACAAGTTACCAACAGGCTTTGATCATTCTCACATTGTCAAAGGTAAGAAAAGCGAGAAAAACAAATTGCTTGTTTTAAAAACAATAACAGGCGACTTCTTAATTCTTAAAGCCTACAACTGGCATGTAAAGTATCCCAGAAGAGACATGTATAAAGGTGACTTTTCAAATGCTGAATACAGATTGACTGATTCAGAAATGGAAGTGATTGAAAGAATCATTACAAAACTACAATAACAACAACCAAGGGTGGGGGAAACCCCACCCACTTTTATAGGTGTAAAAAATGGAAATAACAACAAGACAAAAATTCATAGTTAAAAATGAATTGGA
>MDSZ01182708.1_pt1 | contig 23731 bp, 15 predicted proteins | sample 811201 | NCBI WGS metagenome assembly MDSZ01 (sample SAMN05326647, study PRJNA326480) | marine metagenome | isolation source: seawater | place: Indian Ocean: North | collected 2010
TGAACAGGATCACTGAAGTGTTTTTGGTACCATGGAGCATGTGCAGGAGTATACCTGTACACATGAATGAGTGATCCACATGAAAATGCTCATTTTTTCCAGCCTGATATGTTACTCGGAGTCAGAATCATGGTCCAACAACGACATTCCTGCAGCAGCCTCAAGATAGGATGTATCTGCGTTTCACTCTTCGCTTGTGTCTTTGGCGTCGTTCATGGTGCACCGCAAGACCGTTTGAATATCTTGTTTATTGTCGTTGATGATCAATCACCATTCGATCTGCAGGTTTACAATCCGTCGTCGAAGCTGCAGACACCAGCGATTAGCAAACTTGCAGCCGACGGCATGGTCTTTGATGCTGCCTATCATATGGGGGCATGGACTGGCGGAGTCTGTACGCCGTCACGCCATATGATTATGTCTGGACGAACGCTTTGGCATATCCCAAACAAGCCAGGGCGGGTGAATAATCCTCATATCACCAATCCACAACTCGTGCCACCAGACCTTCCTCATCATACGTTGCCAGCGATATTCAACCGAGCTGGATACGATACGATGCGAACCTGTAAGAACGGTAACAGTTATGAAGCCGCCAACGAGCTTTTCACCGTCAGACGTGATGGAACTCGACGTGGTGCCAGCGATGAAAATGGAAGCACGTGGCACGCGAATCAGGTTCTTGACTACCTTCAACAGCGGCAGGCTTCTGCAGATACAGATCCATTTCTTATTTATTTTGGTTTTTCTCATCCTCACGATACCCGGGATGGACGGCCAGAACTGCTTTCGAAGTACGGGGCTACCAACCATACCGATCAGGGGTCGGTTCCCTCAGCAAACCCTCTGCAGCCACCGTTGCCTCCAAACTATTTGCCGGCTCATCCATTCAATAACACCCATATGACGGTTCGTGATGAAGTGGCGGTTAGCGGTGTATGGAAGCATCGTGATGAACAGACAATCAGAAATGAGTTGGGGCGTGAATTCGCATGTAGTGAGAACATCGATAACCAGATTCAGCGAGTGCTGGATCGATTACAGTCGATGGGCGAACTCGACAAGACGATTATTTTCTATACAGCTGATCATGGCATGGCTATCGGCAGGCATGGATTGCAAGGGAAGCAGAATCTCTATGAACATACTTGGCGAGTCCCGCTTATTGTGAAAGGTCCCGGTGTCCAGTCAGGCTCTCGGGTGGATGGCAATGTCTATCTCTTGGATGTGCTTGCAACACTTTGTGATTTGACGGGTGTGCAAGTGCCAGAAACGAATGAAGGTATAAGTTTCAAGCCAGTGCTTGAAGGGAAGAAAGATAGCGTTCGAGACGTACTCTATGGAGCCTATTGTGGGGGGGCGAAACCAGGCATTCGCTCACTCCGAAAAGGTGAGTGGAAACTCATAAAATATGATTCTCCAAAAGACGGAGTGCAAGAAACACAACTCTTTAATCTTGCAGAGAATGAACATGAGTTGCTTGTGCAGCATCATGCATCAGGCGTGAGGGAGAAGGTTGGTACATCACCGACCATTCGTCAGAGAAACCTTGCAAAAGAGGATGACTATGCAGATACGCTTGCAGAAATGGAATCATTGCTGTTAGAGGAGATGCGGCGTCTCGATGATCCCTACCGTTTATGGAATCAACCGGATGATGGTCTTGTTGAACCTCAACTTCGCGTGCCGTCACCGAGGAAGAACAAGCGGAAGTAGACATTCGTCCTACCAATGGACATTCAGTCGCATTCCAAACACGCTAGCGGTACTTGTTCCAGTGTTTGGTTCCGTTGGAACGGCATAGTTGTAATTGAAGAGAATGCGTAGTCGGTCAGCGAGATACCAGTTCAGGCCAAAGGTTGCCTGACTCAGTTGAATACCGGATGTAGTTCCAGACGGACTCAGCGGTGTATTGGGATCAAAATAGTCAAGATAGGCGTAGCGAGCTACAAGTTCCCAGCCACCTCGGCCATATGGCCTCCCTTGAGCGTGTCCGCCTCGTATGCGAGGCCGATCGACTTTCAGGGGACCAAATACACCGTCGTCCTTCTGATATTTCCTATGTTCTCCAGTAAGGAAATAGCCTGCACTCACATAATACCCGTGAAAGAAGAGAAGTGATCCTTGATGCTGCGGGATGAGCGTCCCATACCATTCTGCTTGGGTCCATAAAGGGCCCCAGACGCGAGCACACTGCAGATTAAAGAGTTGTTGGTAGCTTGCCGGAATTCTGATGGTTGGCACAAAAGGAGACGTTGTGGAGTCAGTGAATTCCAACAGGGGTGAGTTATCGAGTTGATTCAGAACAACGACACCATTTTCGGGTATCCTTTCTGATAACACCAGACCGAAATGAAGCACCTGTTCACCTTCATTTTCAAAAATAGGTGATGCTGTCAATCGACTTGTCAGGCCAATCGCAGCACCATCGCCACCCTCAAAACTGGCCTGTCCAACTCCATCATGAAATAAGCCAGTCGCGAAGGTTGTGATATCGCTAATACTGTCACTAAAGAGTGAGATCCCCCAGCTTCTTGCCGGATCAAGGTCATTGACAGGTGATCGTTCCATGAACGCATAGAAGTTTGCACTGGTGCCACCTTCAAGGCTGAATGGTTCACGGTAATGCCCCAATCGCCACTCAGGTTGCCCATTGTATTTTCGTGAACCGATAAAAATATCACGTGGAACGACGGTGCCAGATGCCAAATCAATTTCAAAGATATAGCGACTCTCTGAGCCCAGATAACCCTGGCCCCCGATACGGGCGCGACGAAGTCCTACGATGTCGCCAAGGTCACCAAATGTTGCAGTGTTGAGCGAGTCTTGAGTTGACCACAGTGAATCGGTGTCGATACGACCACGTAGTCGAAACGTGCTGCCGTTGCGGAACTGGTATCGTTGTGGAAATCGTTCGTTCTCTCCTTTGGGTGAAACGGATGTTCCAAACGTTGAGAATTCATCGGCTTGGCACGGCGCACAGAACATCACACAGGAGAGTGATGTACTCATTCCAAGCATGGCGGTGCCGATTGTTGTATAGAGCCACGCCATTGATCCAGTACCACACGTACAAGTACAGTTGGTCCACACTTCAGTAGACGGAATACTTTTTTCTTTCGGCTTTCTCTCAAAATGTCTCAAGGCTGCGTGAAAGATCTCTGAAATGCATCAGAGAACGTCGTGTAACAGGCATGTGTCACAGTTTGAGCGAGGCAGTGAAACGAAAGCGGCGTGGCGAGCAAGGAAATATAGGCGGGCATCGCTGGTGCTGAGTCGTCGGACGCATATCACTGCATGCAGAAAAAAATAGCGGCGGCCGGACTTGAACCGGCGACACCAGGCTTATGAAGCCTGTGCTCTAACCAACTGAGCTACGCCGCCCTTGTTTTGAGCACTATACCTCGCGTGGGGTGGCGCGTCAGCCGGAGCAGAAAAACTTCGGAACTTAGGGTGGTCATCAATGCTCAGCGTGTGTGTGGGAAATGACAATTACGGCTCGTTTCCCATCAGTAAAATAAGGATCTCCTGTGAGATTTCTTTTTGGTTTTGTTTGTTCACACCTGCCAACACCATTCACGTATCCTGCAGCGATAACGCGTCCTGCTTGAGTCAGATCCTCAATGCAATAATCACGTGATTCATCAACATTCGGATCAATGCGGTGCGTCGTCAGATTCCAGGTTTTCGTTGTAAATCGGACACCGATGTCACGACTGACCTGCCCTGCCCATACCGGTTCTCCAAGGAATTCCATGGGAGTCATCCAAAGTCGCAGATGAATTCGTTCATTAATTGAATGGCGTGTGCGTTGAAGTGCAATGTCCTGAGGGCGTTCAAAAAGATAGAGGGGGCTTACCGGAGAGTAACGGTAGTTTTCCCCAAGAAGAAAAGCCTTTGCTGTTTTCCAGCATGTCTTCAGGGAAATGGTTTCACTCTCATCCCAGCGAGCTGTAAAGGCACTCAGGATTGTCTGAAGGCTCCCAATCACTACAAGATTCACAGGATCCCCGTGTCCTGTTCCTTTGCCATTAGACGTTGCAGATGGAAGATTGTTTAAGTGGTCTGAAAGTTCATCGATGGAGCATGGATGGGTATCCTGTCTCGATTGAATGGTTGTGAAGTCTCTGTCGAGATAGTCAGCGTCAATGCCAGGAACAGGTATGGTAAACAGCATGTTGACAGAGGAAGTAGAGCGTGCTGTTGGAGCTTCGCGAATGCTGCCCGTATGGATGAGGCGATCCACTGTTTGCCTGAGGTTACCAACTGAAGCCAATTGAATGCGCAATGTCTTGGTGCCGAGGTCAAGTGTTGTGAATACGAACCCCGAAACCGTTTCATTCGGCCGGATGCCTCCAATGCGAAATCCTTTGTCACGAAAAAATGCATCCATGCGCTGGTTAGCCCAGTGCGCTGTGATCATTTTGAACGGGATCAACCACACAAGCGGCAGGAAAAACCAGGACATTGCACCGAAGGCACTCAGCCGTTTTCCCATAGAAAAGTGCGTGACAGCAGCCGCTTCCATCGCCGTGAAATACCGTGGGTCAATGTTGACCATCTGTAATCGAAGGGTTACTGCGGACCGGTTTTCAATTTTGAGAAAGACAGGCTGAATCCCTCGATGAGCAAGATCAACACCAAAGAACCTTCGGCTTTCTTTTGCCGTGAGAACAGCGACGGTTGCACTCGCGGAGTCATCTTCTTGCGTCACGGATCGATCCATGAAGGTACGAAACTCTGGATCTGGTTCGTACGGTGTGATGAAGAGTCTCTTGATCCGATGGAAAAGAGATGGCATGGGGGGCTTTCACAAAAAAACAGCGACCTAGGGAAATGAGCCTAGGCCGCTGTCCAAAACATATTGTCAGATCCAATTACTCAACCAAGCTGCACGAAGCCTCAACAATGGCTTCAATCTTATCATCAGTCAAACCACCCTTTGGAATGGCATGGTTTGCTTCAACAGTGCTTGCTTTATAGCAAACAACAGTTAGGTCGGCCTCTGGAGAAATATTGAACTTTGGCGGTCCATTTTCATTGTCATTCGGAACAACAAAGGCAATCTTCTTGAGGTCATGCTTGCTGACAAAGTCAGATGCTGCCTTCTTCATGCTGTCAGAATCAGCACCGATCATGTTTACGAAACTAACCAGTTTCTCAGACTGATGCTCTTCAACCTCCTCCTCAATTTTCTTGAGAAGTTTGGCAAGCTTTTCATCGGCTGAGCGAGCAAATACCATCACAACAGGACGCTGTCCCATTTTGCAGCGATAACAGAGTGACTTGCCGTCGGCAACGCCGTCATCAGCATTTCCCGTAACCTTTGTTACCGTGAATGCACCTACTGAATCGCCTACTTGGGGACCACTTTTTAATTCGGCAGATGCTACGGTGGCTAATCCAAGAACAGCCACTGCTGCCATTACAAAACTCACTGAACGCATTGAAGAAACTCCTGAAATATCTTGATGTTCTGACACAAGCGTTGATTTTGCTGATGCCAATCATCGATCTTGAGATACCGCACCCTACGGCATCGAAACAATCCTTGCGAAACAGATGCTACCGCAGGTACGATTCTTGAGGCAACCAAAAACCAAATTTCATTGCACTTCGTACGAAAGTCCCGTGTTTTCATGACTCACTCAACACCACCACAGCCGATCCGTACGCCTCAAATCCGCCAGACACAGCTCTTGATCGATGGGCAGTGGGTGCCATCCAAGAGCGGAAAGACCTTTGAGACACTCAATCCAGCAACGGAGGATGTTATTGCGCAGGTTGCCGAAGGAGATGCCGCAGATGTTGAAGCTGCGGTCCATGCAGCTCGACGTGCGTTTGATGAAGGGCCATGGCCACGCATGGATGCTCGTGAACGTGGGCGCTTAATGTTTCGGCTGTGTGAATTGATTGAGGAAGAAATAGACGAGCTTGCATCACTTGAAACACTTGACAATGGGAAGCCCTTCGCCGATTCGCGACATGTTGATATTCCACTTGCCCTTGAGTGCTTGCGGTACTACGCGGGATGGGCCGATAAAATTCATGGCCAAACAATCCCGATCAACGGAAACTACTTTTGTTACACGCGCCGAGAACCAGTTGGTGTAGCTGGCCAAATAATTCCCTGGAATTTTCCAATCCTGATGGTGGCATGGAAATGGGGTCCAGCCTTGGCGGCCGGTTGTACGGTTGTTATGAAACCAGCAGAACAGACACCACTGACGTGCTTGCGTCTTGCACGTCTTGCACAAAAAGCAGGTATACCCGATGGTGTGATTAATGTTGTGCCTGGCTTTGGACCTACCGCCGGTTCAGCCATTGTGAATCATCCTGGCATCGATAAAGTGGCTTTTACTGGTTCAGGGGAGACAGCTCAAATTATCATGCGTCAGGCAGCTGACAGCCTCAAGCGTTTGACGTTTGAACTTGGTGGCAAGAGCCCCAACATTGTCTTTGCGGATGCAGATCTTGATGCTGCCGCCAACGGTGCTCATGTTGGTATTTTTCTGAATCAAGGGCAGTGTTGCTGTGCGGGGTCGAGGCTTTTTGTTGAAGATGCTATCCACAGCGAGTTTGTGGATCGAGTCGTGCAGATGAGCCGTGAGAGAAAAGTTGGGGATCCATTTGATCTCACGACACAGCAGGGTCCACAAGTTGATCAGACTCAGTTTGAAAAAATCATGGGGTATATCGAAGCCGGCCAGAAAGAAGGAGCAGTATGTGCCACCGGTGGGAAGCGAGTTGGAGATCGTGGTTTTTACATCGAGCCAACAGTCTTTACGCAGGTAACTGACGAGATGGCCATTGCGCGAGATGAGATTTTTGGACCGGTTCTCTCAGTACTCAAATTCTCAGAGCTTGAAGAACTTGTACGTCGTTCAAATGCCACCAATTTTGGTTTGGCAGCTGCAGTATGGACTCGTGACGTGTCACGGGCGCATGATGTTGCACGACGATTGCGGGCAGGGACGGTCTGGATCAATTGTTATGACGTATTTGATGCTGCCGCACCGTTTGGTGGCTTCAAACAATCTGGCTTTGGTCGGGAACTCGGGGAGCGAGGCCTTGATCCGTATCTAGAAACAAAGACCGTGACGGTCAACCTGGAGTGATTCCGTATCATGGGGCGTTTGTTTGGTAAGGCGACTACTGGTGGTGGTTGGCGGGCCGTTTGGTATTCGTTCAAAAAAGCTCGTGAGGCAGGTGGATTCTGGAAGCTCTGGAAAGCCATGCGCACAAAAAATACATGTAAGACCTGTGCGCTCGGAATGGGAGGGCAGGCAGGTGGGATGGTGAATGAGGCTGGCCACTTTCCTGAGGTCTGCAAAAAATCATTTCAGGCCATGGTTGCTGACATGCAGGGCGCGATCCAGCCATCATTTTTTGAAACCTATTCAATCCCCCAGTTGCGACAGTTTACTCCGAAAGAAATGGAGTATTCCGGAAGGCTCGTGCAGCCAGTGGTGCTTGAAGAAGGCGCTCAGCATTACAGGCCGATTGAGTGGGCCGAGGCCATGGAGAGAATCGCATCCAAGTTGATGGAAACACATCCTCAGGAAACGTTCTTCTACTTTAGTGGTCGCTCCAGTAATGAGGCAGGGTTTCTGTTGCAATTATTCGCAAGAATGTTTGGAACCAATCACATCAATAACTGCTCATACTACTGTCATCAAGCAAGCGGTGTGGGACTTTCGAGTGTGATTGGGACTGGGGCCGGAACCATTCAGCTTGATGACATGGAAAAGTCTGATTTCGTGATGCTCATTGGTGGAAATCCGGCAAGTAACCATCCGCGGATGATGCGTACGCTTATGACTGTCCGTCGTCGTGGTGGAAAAGTTGTCGTGGTCAATCCAATTGTTGAGACAGGACTTGTTAATTTTTCCGTTCCCAGTGATCCATGGGCACTTTTTTTCGGTGCAGAAATTGCGAGTTCGTATGTGCAACCACATATTGGTGGTGACCTGGCAATGGTCTACGGAATGATGAAGCGATTGCGTGAGATGTGTTCTGAGCATCCTCTCAACGCAGTTGGAGAGCCTGTGGTGGATGAAGTGTTTTTAGAAAATCACACCCATGGATGGCAAGATTTAGCCACGCATCTTGATGCTCTCAGTTGGGAAGAGATCATTGAAAAATCTGGAGTGTCATGGGAACAGATTGATGCAATGACCAGGCAGTATGCTGAGTCAGAGCGGGCTGTGTTTACCTGGACAATGGGAGTAACCCATCACCTGCACGGTTCGGCAACTGTGCAGGCCATTGCAAGTCTGGCCTTGATGCGACGCATGGTCGGTCGTCGTGGAGCTGGTCTTCAGCCCATTCGAGGTCATTCGAATGTTCAGGGAATGGGGACCGTTGGTGTTACACCGGTGCTGAAGAAAGCACTTTTTGACAGGCTTGAAAACACATTCAATATCACCCTGCCGACCACGAAGGGGTACGACACACTTGAGTGTCTTGAAGCGTCTGATGCAAACAAGATGCGTTTTGCCTGTTGCTTAGGCGGAAACTTGTGGGGAGCAAGTCCTGATGCAGGCTTTGCAGAACGAGCATTATCAAAAGTCGATACAGTGGTCTATTTGAGTACATCTCTGAACACAGGGCATGCAGGTGGCTTGGGTGGAAAAGAAACTATCATCCTGCCTGTGCTTGCTCGTGATGAAGAGCCGGAGCCATCTACTCAAGAAAGCATGTTCAGCTACATCCGCCTTTCTGATGGAGGATCGCCGCGTCATGTTGGACCAAGAGCGGAGGTGGATATTATTGCCGACATGGCTCGTCGTGTCTTAGGGGATCAAGGCCCTGTTGAGTGGTCAGGAATGGCGCATACAAGTACGATTCGCCAAACAATTGCCAAGATTGTACCTGGCCTTGAGCAGATTCATGACATTGATGAAACCAAAAAAGAGTTCTCTATTCCCGGCCGGGCCATTGATCGGCCCTCATTCCCAACAAAGGATGGCCGTGCGACGTTGTTTGTGCATGACCTTCCGAAGGTCGCATCGTCACTTCAGTTGATGACGATCAGAAGTGAAGGCCAATTCAATACCGTGGTGTATGAAGAAGAAGATCTCTACCGGAATCAGACACGACGGGATGTTGTGCTGATCCACCCGGACGATATCGCTGCTCTTGGCCTCACAGATGGCGAATACTGTCGTATTTCCAGTGAGATCGGCGAAATGCGTCATCAGAGGGTTTCTGCCTTTGATCAAATTCGACCTGGCAATGTGGCAATGTATTACCCCGAGAGTAATGTACTTGTTCCAAAATCAGCCGATCCACTCTCACGGACGCCAGCTTACAAGAGTGTTGCTGTGGAGGTTGCTGTTGATGAGCCTGTTGGGGGACAGCCCACGCTTCTCGATCCTGAGCAGGTTGGTGCTGGCACACCGCGTGACAAAATGAAACAGTGTTGATGACATTGTCGTTTCAGTGACGTTGCAGGTATGTCAGCGGTTGTGCGAGCCCAGATGATTAGTCAAAAAGTGTTGGCTGATTGCTTTTTTCTTTTTGCGATCGATTTCTTGTAGGGATGTCACTTCGTGACTCAAAGCCGAGAAGAAGATCGCGTGCCCGCTCGATCACCTGTGTTGGAACACCTGCGAGTCTTGCAACATGCACTCCCCAACTTTTATCAGCTGCTCCGGGGGCGACTTGATGAAGAAAGATGAGTTGATCGTGATGCTGCTGAACAAGGACCTGCACATTTCCAACACCTGGCAGTGCTTCCAATGCAGCGAGTTGAAGGTAATGTGTTGCAAACAGGGTCCTGCATCCAATGTGACCCTGCAGATGCTCAACGACGGCCTGTGCAATGGCCAAACCATCAAACGTACTCGTGCCGCGTCCGACTTCGTCCAAAATGACAAGGCTTTTTTCGGTGGCACGATTCAGTATCCGTGCTGTCTGAGCCATCTCAACAAGAAAAGTACTTGCGCCAGTGGCAAGGTCATCGCCGGCACCAATACGGGCAAAGAGTCGATCCACAATTCCAATGTTGGCATGCGTTGCAGGAACAAAACTCCCGGCCTGAGCCATCACTGCCGCAAGTGCAGCTTGGCGGATGTACGTACTCTTTCCGCCCATATTGGGTCCAGTGACTAACAGCATGGCAGGAGTTGATGGGCGTCGCCGAACAGATGGATTGCGAGAGGCGATGGCAAGATTGTTGGGGACAAGTGTTCCAGTTGGAAGAAGTTGTTCGAGAACCGGGTGGCGTCCCTGTTCGACTATAAGACAGCCATCTTCTGTGATGGTTGGTCGCACCCATTTGTTTGATCGTGCGACGTCTGCCAACGATACGAGGACATCAAGGCAGGCAATAATGTCTGTCGCTCGATCAAGTCGTTGGCGTTGCTCTGCCAGAAATGATCGTAGTTCTTCAAGTAACTGTAATTCTCGTCGCACAGATTCTTCTTCAGCACCAAGCACCTGTCGTTGTCGCTCATCAAGTTCGGGGGTCGTGTAGCGTTCCGCATTCTTGACAGTCTGCTTTCGAACATACTCAGCAGGCACTTTCTCAATATGTGTCCGACTGACCTCGAGAAAGAATCCAAACACACGATTAAAGCCGACCTTCATGGAGGGAATACCAGTGCGTTCAATTTCCTGAGCCTGATATTCGGCAATCCACTTCTTGCCCCCAGAGGCCAATTCAACGAGTTCGTCGAATGTGTCATCAAACCCAGCACGAATGAAGCCTCCGTCGCGGGCAAAGATTGGACAGCCTTCACGAAGTGTCGCTGTGATTCGAGAGGCAATATCATCACATGGATCAAGTCGGTCTCGAAGCACGCCCAGTAATCCGGATGCGTTTGAAAGTGTGGCGATCACGTCAGGTAGCACAGTTGTTGCAATACCAATGCGTTCAATGTCTCTTGGTCCTGCCCGGCCTGACATGATGCGACTAATCAGTCGTTCAATATCACCAATGCCCGTAAGGTTTTTTCGTAAGCGTTCAGAAAACGCTGGATCGTCCACAAGGACACCAACGGCATCGAGACGCTCATCAATGTGATGTTTATTGATCAGGGGTGCTGATATCCAGTCAACGAGAAGGCGGCTTCCCATGGGAGATTTTGTACGGTCAAGGACACCAACAAGTGATCCCTCGCGTTGCATTGCCCCAGATGCATTAGTTGCTCGAACAAGTTCAAGGCTTCGCCGTGACGCCTCATCAATTTCCATGCGGGAACCTGGCCGCCATGCCGTCATGGAATCAATCCGTTGAAGAGCAGCCGGCTCGTTTTCTTCTAAATACGCAACAATGCCACCAGCGGCAATGATGCCGAGCAGATCATCAGGAAGTTCAAAGCCAAACCCTTCAAGTCGCTGGCCATCCAGCGCTCGGCTTACCGCTGACTGCGCGGTTGATTCATCAAACCACCAATCAGGACGGTTGGTAACCGGACGATGAGCTCCGGCAGACTGCACCATATCTGCAACAGAGTCGCAGTCTTTTTCAGAGCATAAAATTTCTGATGGGTCTAATCGAAGAATATGATCAGCAACGGCATCGTGCGACACAACAGCTGACTCAAAGCGTCCAGCAGCAACATCAATCCAGGCAAGTCCTATCAAGACCTCATTTTTATCGGCCAGCGCCCGAGGCATGATAGCCATGAGATAGTTTGGTCGTTGTGGGTCAAGTAGCGATTCGTCAGATGCAATGCCGGGTGTGACAATGCGAGTCACTTCTCGCCGAAGCAGTCCTTTTGTGGTTTTTGGGTCATCAATTTGTTCACAAATTGCCACTCGTCGTCCCGAGGCGACCAGTTTCACAAGTTGCACATCGAGTTGGTGATGTGGGAAACCTGCCATTGGCGTAGCGTTTGGCCCTTTATCTCTGCTGGTGAGGGTGAGGTCGAGTAACCCTGACGCTTCCTGAGCATCCTCCCCAAAGAGTTCATAGAAATCCCCCATACGGAAGAGCACAAGTGCTCCCGGACATTTGGCTTTTGCCGCTTCGAACTGTTGCATCATAGGGGATGCCATGCGGCGAAATGTACCAGCCTTTGACCATATTGAGGTGGGGGCGTAAAAAACACCGAGGCGCGAGCGCCGATGAGGGGCCCCTGCGAGGGGGACCTGTGAACCTGGTCAGGGCCTAACCGCAGCAGCCATAAGCAGCCGTCTCTTTGTGCGGAGGGCCTCTCATCGGCACTCGAGTGCCACTATTGTTGTTTTGAGAAGTTCCGTGGCGAAGTGATTTATGGCTGAAACTGCCACCTACCAAGTCGTTGCTCGCCGTTATCGCCCACAACGTTTTGATGAACTTGTTGGGCAAGAACATGTCGCTCGTGGTCTTTCTGGAGCGATCGAGTCTGGGCGGATTGGTCATGCGTATCTCTTTACGGGCGCCCGGGGGGTCGGCAAGACCAGCGCTGCTCGAATTTATGCGAAGGCACTGGAATGTTCAGCAGGACCTTCTTCAGAGCCATGCAACACATGTGATGCCTGCCAGTCCATCACAGCAGGCCAAGATGTTGACGTTGTTGAGATTGATGCAGCAAGTAATCGTGGCGTTGATGAGATTCGTCAACTGCGACAAAACGTTGCAACGCGTCCCGCGCGTGGCCGATTCAAAATCTATATTATCGACGAAGTGCACATGCTCACGCGTGAGGCGTTTAATGCCCTGCTGAAGACGCTTGAGGAACCACCAAACCATGTGAAATTTGTGTTATGCACAACGGAGCCTGACAAACTTCCAATCACAATCCTGTCTCGTTGTCAGCGATTTGATTTTCAAACAGTGGGAATGTCATCGATTACCCAGCGATTAGCCCAAATAGTTGAAGCCGAAGGCGTGCAAGTTGAACCGTCTGCACTGGAGCTTATTGCGAGGCGAGCCGGTGGCAGTATGCGGGATAGTCAGTCATTATTGGAGCAACTCCTTGGTGCAGTCACTGACCGTATTGATGCCGATGATGTTCATGCTGTCATTGGCACTGGGCGAGAAGAGAAAATTGGAGAGTTGGTGGCCGCAATCGACTCTCGAGACGCTGCTGCAGCGTTGGCTGCACTCGATGGTGCAGTTGCTGGTGGTGCAGATCCGGGTGGTGTTCTTGAGCAACTGCTTGGTGCGCTTCGAGATTCCCTCCTCGCCAGTGTGGGGTGTGACAGTAACATGTTGCATGAGGGCGAGGCACTCGGTGTTGATCTTGAAGCTATCGGCAAAAAGGCCGGTGTGGAAACAATTTTGGCAATGCTGCAGATTATTGACCACTCGCTCGCTCGGATGCGAATAAGCGGTCATGCATCAGTGCTTGCTGAGATGGCCATTGTGAGGCTTGCGCATCTCGAAAATCTTGAAACGCTTTCGGATGCTATTGAAACGGTAAAGGGTTCTGCCCCTACCCCAGCAGCATTATCGCGAAAGCCAGTGGCATCTGCTGCACACGCTGAAGTGGCTCCGCAGCATCAGCGCGAAAAAAAAACGCCTGATTTGAAGGCCAGTACAAAAACAAAACTTGTGGAGTCGACCGAACGGCAGCCTCACCCAGCCAGTACGCCTCAGAATAGTGGTGATCTCCCTGAAAATGCTCTCAATGTGTGGCTTCAGGCTGCAGAGAATGTCGGAGGGCTGGTTGTTGATTATGCGGCTGAAGCAGTTAGTGCCCGCTGGTTGGAGCATGTCCTTGAGGTGACCTTTCCATCAACAGCAGGACATTCAGTGTCATTTTTGCAGCGTCCCAAGAATGTCAATAGCTTCAAGGAAGCAATTGCATCGATTGTCGGGTTCCAGGTGAAACACACCCTTGTGGTTGATAAGAAAGCTGGTGAGCCATCGACAGATGCCGCTCGGTCCGGAGTGAAGACGAAGCCGTCTGTTCCAGCCTCCTCGCACTCAGCGATGGTAAAAGATGTTATGAACCACCCAATGGTGGAACATGCCCGTCGTGTACTTGATGCCGCAATCCGAAAGGTTGAGCCTCCGCGTTCTCCATCTGGGGACATGGAAACAAAACCAGTATCTCCTACGAAAGAAGACGATGGCTGAGAAGAGAAACGCAATAAAGCGGCTCATTGATTGTTTTGCTGACCTCCCTGGAATTGGGAGGAAGAGCGCTGAACGGTTAACCTATCACGTTCTCCGATCACCTCAGGATGAAGCTCTGGGATTTGCGGATGCCATCCGAGCAGTGAAAGAAAACTTACGTCCATGCAAGATTTGCTTCAATCTCACGGAGGAAGAAGCATGTAGTATCTGTCAAGATTCTCGTCGTGATCAGGAGCTTCTTTGTGTGGTTGAGCAGGTCCGGGATCTTTTTGCACTTGAGCAGGCAGGTACGTATCGTGGCGTTTACCATGTTCTGCAGGGACGAGTGTCTCCACTGGAAGGAGTTGGCCCTGAGAAGCTTACCATTGAGGCACTTGTCGAGCGGGTCCGAACAGGAAGGTTTCGAGAAGTCATCATGGGTACAACCCCAAATGTGGAGGGGGATGGGACCTGTTTGCTCATTGCAGAGCGTTTGTCAAGCCTCCCGGTCGTATTGTCTCGGTTGGCTCGGGGGCTCACGGCAGGAGCCTCACTTGAGCAGGCAAATCGCGATATGTTGGCAGATGCTCTCACCAGTCGGCAAAAACTGTAACCCTGCGCACGATCACAGGGTATCTTTAATACAGGAATAGTGATTCGAGAGTTTTGGAAAAGTTACTATGAACATGCGGATGTCACTCGGGCAGGAAATGCGAATGGCGCAAAAGCAGGTGCTTGCGCCGCGTATGATCCAGTCGATGGAAATCTTGCAGTTGCCGATGATCGCCCTTGAGGAACGGATTGAGCAGGAAATCCAAAACAATGAAACGCTTGAGGTTGTTGAGGCAGAAACAGAATCTGAACGGGTGGGTGAGACACCGTCTGTGGAGTCACTTGCTCCTGCGCCTGCTCAGACGGTCGATGAAAAACCCCTGATTGTTGATCAAGACCATGACAATCAAGCTGATTTTGAGAGAACATATGATTGGGCAAAAGAGTATCCAGACTCTGATGATGACCGTAGCCGACCTTCTGTGTCACGAATCGAAGAATCGGCAGATAAATATCTTGATGTGATGGCTAATATGGAACAACGGCCAGAGACACTGTCTGATCATCTTCATGATCAATTAGCCAATTATGATCTCAGTGATGCTGAACGTGTTGCTGCTGATAAGGTGATCTACAATCTTGATGCGAACGGTTATCTGCCAATGCCGCTTGAGGAACTGGTTGATCCAGATGGGGCATCCGGTCAGCAGGCACATTTGGCGAAAGCCTTATCGGTTGTTCAGAGCATGGATCCGCCAGGGGTGGGTGGTCGAGATTTGAAAGAATGTCTTCTTCTTCAAATTACAGACAAAACGCCATTTGCAAGTCATGTGCGAAGAATCGTTTCAGATCACTTGGAAGATCTTGCCGCAAACAGACTTCCGTTGATTGAAAAGAAGACGGGTTTTTCGATTGAAGAAATTGAGAAAATCCGTGAGATTCTCCACGGCCTCCAACCGAAGCCAGGCAGCATCTATCAGATGCCATTTGTTCCTACTGTCAAACCAGATGTCTACGTTGATCAACAGCCTGATGGTAGATGGAAGGTACGTCTTGAAGAAATTGACTTGCCAAATTTACGGATTAGTCCGCTGTATCGTGACATGTTGTCGAATCCAGAGACTGATACTGCTACGCGAGACTATATCAAGAGAAAGATCAATGCGGCACAGTGGTTGATTGAGGCGATTGAGCAGCGCAGAAGCACGCTCCTCAAGACATCTCAGGCTATTGTTGATCATCAGACCCCATTTCTCAAAGAAGGACCTGAGGCAATCGAACCACTCAAAATGCAGCAAATCGCTGATCGTATTGGCATGCATGTAACAACGGTGAGCCGAGCTGTGGATGATAAATGGCTGCAAACCCCCCGGGGATTGTATGCCCTCCGACGGTTCTTTGTTGGTGGGACCGTGGGGGCAGATGGGGGAGAAGTTGCGTGGGACGCCGTTCGCATGAAGCTTCAAGAGATTGTGGATAGTGAGCCTAAAAATGCCCCGTTTTGTGATGACGCTCTCGTGACAGAACTTGCAAAGAGAGGCATTAAGGTCGCACGACGGACAGTCACAAAGTACAGAAAAGCCATGAACATCCCAAGTTCTCGGCAACGTCGGGATTGGAAACTTGCTCGTGCATCAAAAGTCTCTGAGGCAGAATAAGTCTGGAGCATCGAGTACCGAGAATGTCGGTCTTGTCGATCGAGGGCTAGTAATCTTAGGATTAAAAAATCCTAAGGAAGGTAATTCACCATGCGATGTCCTTTTTGTCGTAACGATAATGATCGAGTCATTGACTCTCGAGCTGGAGATGATGGTGCATCGATTCGTCGACGTCGGGAATGTGTTGAGTGCAAGAAAAGATTTACCACGTATGAGCGTGTTGAGCGACAGATGTTGGCTGTTGTGAAAAAAGACGGTGAACGAGAGCCCTTCGAACGGGATAAGATCAAACGAGGACTCGCAAAAGCATGTTGGAAGCGTCCTATCACTGAAGAGCAGATCGAAGTGGCAGTTTCAACTCTTGAAGGGGAACTGTATGGAGCATACGAGTCGGAACTTCCAAGTCGTGTGCTTGGAGAGCGTGTTATGGAGTTGCTTCGAGGACTGGATCAAGTTGCCTTCGTGCGGTTTGCCAGTGTGTATAGGGAATTTAAGGACATCCGAGACTTTGTTGAAGAATTAGAGCCTATCCTCGCCCAGACAGACCGGCATGCATAGTCACAAGACAGCCCAAAAGAGGAAGTCGATGTGTTACGTGCGGCGATAGTCTCCTCGGACGCCGCCCGTTTTTTTCTTCAGATATACAGCCTCAATCGACATGTCAGGATCAATGGATTTGCTCATGTCATACAGTGCTAATGCTGTTGCGGTGACCGCAAGCATTGCCTCCATCTCGACTCCCGTGCGAGCAGTGGCTTCAACAATGACATCAATAAGAATTTCTTGGGTTGTGCATTCGATTTCGACGGTGACGGAGTCAAGTGGGAGAGGGTGGCACAGCGGCACGATGGTACTGGTCTGTTTCGCTGCCATAATTCCAGCAATCCGAGCCGTTGCAATCGCATCACCTTTTTCAAGCGTTCCTTGCTGAATCCGATGAATGGTTTCAGGCCGTGCCTTAAGACGCCCAGCCGCGTGTGCTGTGCGATGTGTGACGGGTTTGTTCCCTACATTGATCATCTGTATGTTTGTTTGATGTGTCATGAGGCGTCATGATAGCAGGTGGGAACCGTCTGGCGATCCTCGAGGATGCATTTCTTTTCGAGCAGCGGTGCACAGACATTGGCTGATCAATGAGGAGCAGTTCGTGGAACGTACTCAGGACAGCGATTACGGGTGCTTGTCCTCGCTCCTGAGGGGATTTGTAGTAGGGTGAAACAGAATGTGGATTCGTTTCGATGTTCAAAGGTTGTATGATGTGAAAGCCGTCAATGCAGGATGCATGGATGGTTTTTCTTCGCGGTACGTGTTTTTTGTGATGACCTCTTGAATGGTGCTCAGGTATAGGCAGAGCATATGTGCATCAGCTTCATTCAATTCTCTTATTTGTGTCCTAAAATACAAAGAAGAGCCGCGGGCCGACATGCCTGTTGTACACATCGACCCGCGGCCAGAATGGAGTTTGGACGTTCCAATATGCGTTAGATCACACAAGTTCCTTGCGTGTGCTAATCAGCGTCCGTAATCGTTCTGCAAGTAATGCTGCATCAAAAGGCTTTTTGAAAACCTCGTTGACATGCGCTCGGTCCACTGTGATCTGTGAACCATCATCTGGCAACAGAGCAATCACAATAGTCTCGGAGTACTCAGCATTCCGCCTAAGATTCTGACAGATTTGCTGTGCATCTATGCGACCAATCGAATAGTCGACGACGATGCAATCAGGGTGAAAACTTTCGGCTTGGATACCAGCCTCAAATCCACTTGCCGCAACTTGGATCTTAAAGTCTTTGTCAGCAGGCAGCTGACGCTTCACGTTCTCGATCAAGACCTGATCTTGACCAACAAGAAGCACTTTTGCCATGGCCTCATCCTCAAGATCTCCCAGAGGCATGCCATGTTCCTTGAGAAACTTGATCAGGTATTCGCGAGGGATGCGGCGATCCTGCGAACCCGGAATGCGGTAGCCCTTCAGCCGCCCTGAATCGAACCATTTACTGACAGTTCGAGGAGCGACTTTACAGATCTTGGCGACCTGTCCAGTGGTAAATACCTTCATCGCGTGGACTCCATATTAATCATTCGTAGCCGGAATTGTCCTGGCTAGCCTCTGCATCCAAAAAAGGATTTAGAAAAAACTAGCCCCCCATTGACGCGGATATGTTCTCACGAGGACGACCGCGTCATCGCACCCTATGAGAAGTTAGCCAGACAGAAGGCGAGGTATGAGAGGCGACTCACAGGCAGTAAAGAGAAGTTCCCTTGACTACTTGTGGCCGGTACTCGCAGGATTCCCCCCCTGCTGCGTTCCCCTGTGAATGAAACATTTGAGTTTGAATCATGTCACACGGTAAGGCCAACATAGGTGTAGATCGAATGATCGTGTCGTGAGACTTGAGTCGTTCTTTGCGGAGACATCGATGGCACCGCATTTGTTGCTTCTCACGAACACACCGATTTTGGTTGCGGCGAATCCGTTTTTACTGCTTTAAGCCGCCTTTTGGCCACTTTTTTGGTCTGACTCGGTATCTGATTCAAAACGAACAGACACCCTTTTTGATACCCCAGATTCTTCCATTGTCACTCCATAAAGTGTTGTTCCAGCAGCCATCGTCTTTTTCGAATGCGTGACCACGATGAACTGGGTAGAAGAGAGAAAATCTCGTAGCACCCCAACAAACCGATCAATGTTAGCTTCATCCAGGGCTGCATCAACTTCATCAAGAACACAGAACGGACTGGGGCGAGAACGAAAAATAGCCAGAAGAAGCGCTACGCATGTCATGGTTTTTTCACCACCCGAAAGAAGAGAAATGCTGCGAGGCTCTTTCCCTGGTGGACGGGCATTGATCTCAACAGTGGTTTCCAACAAATCGAGTTCGGGGTCGAGAATAATGTCAGCTTGTCCCCCGCCAAAGACTCGCTCAAAAAGCTCTCGAAAGTGTCCCCGTACTGTTTCTATCGTTTCTCCCAGTAAACGACGACTTTCATCGTCAATACGGGTGATGAGTTGCTCAATAGCCTGCTTACCATCGGTGACATCTTGGAGTTGGCCCTCAAGCGTCTGAAGTCGTTCTGTTAACGCATCTGCCTCAGAAAGCGCCTCCATATTGACCGTGGTCATCGATGAGAGTTTCCTTCGAAGTTCTTCAATACGCTCATCAAGTTCCTTCCGGTCATCTGGAATTTCAATAGGCACTCCATCGGCGTCGGTGGCTGGTTCTGCTGGTGGTTCTGATGTCACTTCAATCTCGTAGTCATCACTAATTCGCTCAATTACACGATTTTTATGATGACGGGTTTCGCCAGCCTCAAGGTCAAGTTGATGGATGGTTTCCTGTGCTTTTGCTAGTCCCTCGCGACCTTTCTTAATGGCTGCATCTTCAGCGTGCACTGACGATGCTATAGCGTCTCGATCGGCGGTCATCTGGGCAAGAACGTCCCGTGAACACTCTGCAGAGACGGCCACCTCTGAGAAAGCAGATGTTGCTGCAAGTAACGACAATTCAATTTCAGTGAGGTGTTGTTTGGCTGTCATCCGACGGCGTTCTGCCGCCTCAATATCGGCACGACGAATCGCTGCATCACCAACCATTGATTCAACGACGGTACGCGAGGTATTGATTCGTTGGTCGCATGCCTGCCGTTCTTCCCTCAATTGTCGAATGCTCGCAGTGACCTCCGTTCGGCTCCGATCAAGTGAATCGAGTGCTAGGCGTGCAGATGTAACATCCTCCTCTGCATCGTGTATCTGGTCATCGTGCTTTGCCAAATGTGCATTTGCGGCATCAAATATTTTTGCATGTTCAACAAGAAGGTGTTCTGTTTCTTTGAGTTGCTTTTCTGCTTCAATGAGTGTGTGCTCGCTCGTTTCACCTTCTCGCTTTGACCTTCCGAGTTCAGCACGAGAGGCTGCAATTTGTTCACCTGTCTGGTGTTTACGAGAGATGCCTTGCTGGATCTGTAGTTTTGTTTCCGACAACACCGTCTGCAGATTTTTGATATTGGCCTCCTCATTGGAGACGGATCGTGAAAGATCCTGATATCGTTCGTCAAGCGAGCGGTACTCACTGTGTCGTGAGACAAGAGCAAGATTATTTCCAAGAGATCCTACTTCGTGCATGCCATCTGATGAGATGGTTGCTCCCTCTCGTGTAATGAAAAGAAGCCCAAGTGGTGCAGACGAAGCTAATTCCGAGGCATGAGCAAGTGAGTCAACAACCCAGACGCGACCAAGTAGTTTGTGACGAAGGAGTGCTTGCACGCTGTCTTCTTGGGGGGCGTTTTCTGAAATAAGTTCATCAAGCCTACCAATGACGCCGGCGTGTTCAGTCTCAAATGGCGGTGGATCTTGAAGTGAATCAAGCGAGATGAGGGATACTCTTCCGCCTGCGGAAAGTGCCTCACGAACATGCTGGTAGTCAGTCCAAAACGTTTGCCCAGAAATCAGAGGCTTCAGCACATCGACAACTAAGCACTGTGCATACATGCCAAGCGAATGATCAACGAGAGACGCCCATGTTTCATCCGCAACCATGAGATCAGCGACGGCACCAATCAGTCCTGGTAACTTCTCATCACTCAACAAAATTTGCCGCGATGCGTCAGACAGCCCTTCGTGACGGTCGATGAGTTCTTCAATGAGAGTGCGACGTTCAGCACACGCTTCTACTTTTGCTTTCCAGGAAGCAAGCGATTGCCAGGCGGCATCCAGTTTTTTCGAGGTTTCTTGATGAAGGAGTTCCTGTTTTTCAATCTCATCACATATACGTTCAAAGCCTTGCTGTAATGATGATAGATTCCCCTCCCACGTGGCTGTCATCTCATGTGCTTGAGCTAATTGTCCACGTACAGTTTCGATTCGGGCGCGACATTCAGACATTTCTCGTTCAGTGCCTTCAAGCCTCGCTTTCTCCTGATCACGGGTTGTTTGGATTCCAATTCGCGTATGTTGAAGCTTTGTAAGACGATCAGCCTTTGCATCAAGCTGCCGACGCATTGTGCTCACATTTTCTTGAGTGCCTGCTTCGGCATTTTCCTGCTCTTGCTGGAGCGTTGTAATTCGCTCAGCTTCAGAGAGATGCTGCTTGAGTTCGTTTTGTGCGGCAGTGATTTTTCCGTCAAGAGTGCGTGTGTCCGTCTTTGCTTGCTGGAGTTCTGATTCCGTTCGAACAAGTTCCTCGGTAAGTTCCTTCTGTCGCGACTGTAAGAGAGTTACTTTTGTTTCTGCTGCGGCGACGAGTTCACATTTATGCGTGGTAGATTCTCGCTGCTTTTCGAGCCGCGGAATGAGCTCGCGTTCATTGTCAGAGAGTGTCTCAAGGCGAGAGGTTGCTGATGCAATACAGGCTTCAGCATCGGCATGGCACGACTTTGCCTCCTCGATAGCCTTTGAAATGCTACCGAGCTTTTCATCCACGGAGTACAGATCCTGTCGGGCGGCACTGATGCGAAAGTGACGCAACATGTCGGTCATCGTTCGCCACCGAATTGCCCGTTTCGCTTGTTGCGTGACAGTGTGCAGCCGACTTGAAACCTCGCCAACAATATCTGCCAGTCGTTGCCGGTTTTGCTCAGCTCGCTCAAGGCGTCGAAGAGCCTCAGCGCGACGGGCACGGAAACGAGTGATCCCTGCAGCTTCCTCAAAGACAATCCGGCGATCACGGCCAGAGGCAACAAGTAGCGCATCGACACGGCCCTGCTCAATCACGCTATACGCTTCTGTGGCAGCTCCGGTTCCTGAAAACAACTCGCGAATATCACGAAGTCGTGAAGTATCCCCATTGACGAGATATTCACTTTCCCCACTTCTGTACACGCGTCGGGCAATTTGAACTTCGTCAGATTCGACGGGAAGCTCCCGATTGGTGTTGTCGAAAATGAGGGAAACTTCTGCAACATTGAGTGACTTTCGACTCGCCGAACCAGCAAAGATCACGTCGGTGCTATTTTTTCCACGGAGACTCCGCATGGACTGTTCACCAAGCACCCACTTAATTGCATCAACAACATTAGATTTGCCTGAACCATTCGGTCCTACAACGACCGTGATCCCGTCGGGAAATTCAAAACGAGTCCGATCGGCAAAACTCTTAAATCCGACCAGATCAAGGGCCTTCAGCCTGGTCATGACGACTCGTCGGTACTCGACTCCCCGGAGAAGGCTGCTTCAACCGATTCCATGGCTGGAATGCTGCGGTTTCGTATAGAAATTTCCTCATGAATAGATCCCCTTCCATCGTTGCTTTTTGGAAGAGAGTCAAAGGCTAAACGGGAGTCGAGAGCCCTTTGAGCCGTTGCTTGCTGGAGAAATTGGATGATGTCAGGATATGTTGCATCGAGTGAGGCAAGTGCTCGAAGCACGGATTCTGCTTCAGCTTTTGTTTCAATGATTCGATCTGGTACATCAACGTCAAAACGGCTGCACGTTGCCATTGATCCTTCGACCACAACAACAATCGCTGGTCCTGCTTCAACCCGCATGCCATCAGCCAGAGGATGTTCGGTTCCGAAGAGTACGATTTCTGGATGATGAGACCGAGTGGCATGAATGAGGGTTGGACCCTCCACATTGAGAACATGAAAACCACATGAAGAGCCCAGTTGTTCTCCCCGTACGAGCGGAATAGGAGAGTCCATTGTCCATAACGCTCGAAACGCTCCATACCGGGTTTCAGCACTTGAACTTGAAAGAAGTGACTGGAGGGCATCGATACCATTTGCATCATCAATGACGGTTAACGCAGCTAGAGCCGCTGGCCTAGCGCTCCGGAGATTCCGTGCAGCTGATGCCAAATGAGACGCCGCAACTGACTCTCCGAGATATGCGAGTGCTTCTGCAGAGGCGAATCGAACTTCAGCATCTTTTGATTCTAATCCCTCCCGCAAAATTGAGATCGCTTGCTTTCCGATAGCCTCAAGCCTCAGGGCAGCCGTTGGTGCAGTCACTGGGTCTGAGAGTTGACGGCGAAGAAGATCCAGTCTGGCGTGACGTCCATTATGCGGTTCTACGACGGCGACTGCACCAATAACCTGAATATATCGGGCCAAATTATGTCGATATTCAGCAGGGATCTCCAATTCAATAAATCGGTCCGTTTTCGGAGTAGCGACGCCCTTCTTTGAACTTTGAATAATGGTATGAAATCGACTGTTGATGGCATCTCCCAGCCTTTTTGAGAGCGCTACAGAGCGATGTTCTGGCTGCAGTATAAGACCGATTGATCGAGAGGACAGCGATACGCCTCCACCAGGTATGATGGCTCGGATCTTTGACTTCGAGTCAAGGGTTCCACTTGATACGGGATCAACAAGAAGAGGTCCTTCAACAATGCCAAGCGTGTGACCATCCCGAATACGGCTTCCAATAATTGCCATCTCGGCGAGGCGTGTTTCCATGAGCCATCCATCAGCGAGACTCATGGTGTCACAATCTGCAGGGACTTCGACAGCCACATCAAAACGATCACCTTTCTGTACGCCTGGCGGGAGATAGCCATGCACCCATGTGAGTGATGTTGTTGGCGAA